>Ga0209415_10004369_pt1 | contig 25920 bp, 19 predicted proteins | sample PeaSoiSIISIP2007_FD_187696 | JGI IMG/M metagenome (GOLD analysis project Ga0209415, IMG submission 187696) | Peat soil microbial communities from Weissenstadt, Germany - SII-SIP-2007 (SPAdes) (version 2) | ecosystem: Environmental > Terrestrial > Soil > Wetlands > Peat | place: Germany... | reverse complement strand
TGGTCATGGATTGTGAGGTCGCCCCCGTCATCGGGTGACAGACTAAACCGCATGCCCGACCGTCCGCTGTCTGCCGTGGTGCTCGCCGCCGGGGAGGGGACACGGATGCGCTCCTCGCGTCCGAAGCCCCTGCACCGGCTGTGCGGGCGGCCGATGATCCTCCATGTCCTCGACGCGCTGGCCGAGCTGTCGGCACAGAAAGTCGTTGTCGTGGTGGGTCACCGTGGCGAATGGGTCACGAAGACGCTGGTCGATCACGCGCCGACGTCGCTGTCCATCGCCTTCGTGGAGCAACCGGAGCAACTCGGCACCGGCGACGCCGTCGCCGTGGGCATCACCGGACTACCCGAGAGCTTGGTGGACGCCGACGGGGATGTCGTCGTCCTGCCCGGAGACACCCCCCTGGTGCGTGCCCCGACGTTGGCATCCCTGGTGCGCCATCACCGGGACACGGGTGCGGCGGCCACCTTGCTCACCGCTCTTCTTCCCGATCCCGCCGGCTACGACCGTGTGGTACGGGGCAAGGACGATGCCGTCGTCGGCGTCGTGGAGGGAGCCGAGGTCACCGACGACGATGATGTCGACGAGGTGGCCACCACCATCCATTGTTTCCGTCACGCCGTGATGGCGCCCGCCTTGCGCCGGCTGCGTCCGGTCGGGATCACCGGCGAGCATTCCCTGACCGGCATCTATGCCGTGCTCCACGACGCCGGGTACCGGGTCGAGTCCCTCGTCACGGCCGACCCGATGGAGGCGGCCCGCGTGAACGATCGGGCCCAGCTGGCGGTGGCCGAGGCCGAGCTGCGTGACCGGATCAATGAGCGGTGGATGCGCCGTGGCGTGACGATGTGGGACCCCGAGCGGACCTACGTGGACGCCAGCGTCCACCTCGAGCCCGACGTGGTGCTCCTGCCCGGCGTGGTCCTGCAGGGTGATTGCCGGGTGGGTGCCGGGGCCGAGGTCGGGCCCGACTGCCATCTGGTGGACACCGTCGTCGGCGAGGGCGCCACCGTGACGAAGGCGACGGCCGTGCGCGCCGACATCGGCGATCACGCCCGGGTGGGGCCCTTCGTCTCGCTCGGTCCGGGGGCCGAGGTGGCCGCCGGCACGCTGGTGGAACCGTTCACCCGGGTCGGTGCACCGGGGATCGACGTGGACGACGCCACGAGCTGAGCCCGGGCCCGGCCGGGTCGGAAGGGGCCGGCGGCCGTCCCGCCGGGGGCGCGGTAGCGTCAAGAGATGGAGTTGGTGCCCCGTCGACGCCTCGAGCTCGTGTCCGGGAGATCGCACCCGGAGCTGGCCCGGGAGATCGCCACCCATCTGGGGGTGGAGCTGAGCAGCGCCAACCTGCGCGAGTTCGCCAACGGCGAGATTCACTGCCGCTACGACATCTCGCTGCGGGGCAGCGACGTCTTCATCGTCCAGACCCACTGTGGACCGGTCAACGACACCTTGATGGAACAGCTCATCATGATCGACGCCGCCAAGCGGGCATCGGCCAAGCGCATCACGGCCGTCTGCCCGTACTACGGCTACTCGCGTCAGGACCGAAAGGCCATCGGGCGGGAGCCCATCACGGCCAAGCTGGTGGCCGACGTGCTGCAGGTGGCGGGGGCCGACCGGGTGGTGAGCCTGGACCTGCACTCCGGGCAGATCCAGGGCTTCTTCGACATCCCCTTCGACCACCTGACGGCCATGCCGGTGCTGGTGGAGGAGCTGCGCCGGGAGGCGAGCAAGGACATGGTCGTCGTCGCTCCCGACGCCGGTCGGGTGAAGGTGGCGGAACGCTTCAGCCAGCACCTGAATTGCGACCTGGCCTTCGTGCACAAGCGCCGGCCGAGGGGAACGGCCAACCAGGTCGAGGCCCTCGACGTGGTGGGCGAGGTGAAGGGACGTCACTGTGTCCTGATCGACGACATGATCGACACGGCGGGCACCATCTGCGCCGGCGCCGAGCTCCTGGCCGAGAGGGGAGCGTCCAACATCTGGGCCATGGCCACCCACCCCGTGCTCTCCGACCCGGCGCTCGAGCGGTTGGAGAAATCTCCGCTGTCACGCGTGGTGGTGACCGACACACTGCCCATCGCCCCCGAGCGCCGCATCGAGAAGCTCGCCGTGCTCTCGGTCTCGAAGTTGATCGCCGACGCCATCGACGCCGTTTTCGAGGACACCTCGGTGTCGGAGATCTTCGGCGGTGACAACCTGGCTTGACCCGCCTCCGCCGGGTGCGGATACCGGCTTGCGGCAGCCTTCAGGCCGGCTGAGGGACCGCCTGGGCGACCCGGTTGCGACCGAGCTGCTTGGCCCGGTAGAGGGCTTCGTCCGCTTCCTTGAGCACGTCGCTGACCGGTTTCGTACGACCGGGGTCGAGCACGGCCAGGCCGGCGCTCACGGTGAGGACGCCGAGGGAGTTCTCGGTGTGCGGGATGGCGAGCCGTTCCAGGCCCAGACGCATGCGCTCGACCGCCAGTCCTCCCGACGACAGGGTCTGCTCGGGGAAGATGCACAGGAACTCGTCGCCGCCGTAGCGATAGAGAGCGTCCCCGCCCCGGGTGTGGTCCGAGAGCTCCGCCGTGACGGCCACCAGGATGTCGTCCCCCGCCTGGTGACCGTAGGTGTCGTTGTAGGACTTGAAATGATCGACGTCCATCAGGGCCATGCAGTAACGGTGTCCGTAACGGCTCACCCGTGCCTCGAGGAGGTCCAGGTCCTCTTCGAGGGCCCGCCGGTTGCCCAGGCCGGTGAGTGGGTCCCGCCGGGCGATGGCCGTGAGCTCGTCGTTCAGGCGTTCGAGCTCGGTCTGTTGCCGGGTCAGCCGGCGGTGGAGAGTTGTCATCCTGGCGGCGGCGATCAGCCGGGCCCGGAGGTCGTCGGTGTCGAGAGGTTTGACCAGATAGTCGTCGACGCCGGCGTTCATGCCCTCGATGACCTCACCCAGGGCGCCCTGTTTGGTGACCATGATGAAGTAGGCGTAGCTGCCGGTCGGGTGGGCCCGGACGGCGCTGCACAGCTGGAGGCCGGTCAAACCGGGCATCATCCAATCGCTGATGACGGTGTCGGGACGCCAGGATCGGAACTCCTCCCACGCCTCGTCGCCGTCGTTCACCGTCCGACACGTGTGACCGAGGGTCTCGAGTGCCAGCTGGAGGATGAGCCGGGACGTGGCGTCGTCATCGGCCACCAGGATGTTCATGGAAGGAGAGTCGGCATCCGTGAAGCGGCCGGTGACATCAGGGCGCAACGGACCCGGTCGAGCTCCGCCTCGAGAGACCGGAGCAGAGCGTTGACGTCCTCGACCCCTCCGACCGCCCCGTCGGTGGCCAACCTGGCGCACAGACGGGCCAGTTCGGCGGCGCCGAGGTTGGCGCTGGCTCCGCACATGGTGTGGGCCAGACTCATGAGCGCCGGGCCGTCGTCACGGGCAAACGCATCACGAAGCGCGTCGATCTGTGTGTCGGCGTCGGTCAGGAACAACGCGGTCAGCTGCCCCATGAGGTCCTCTCCGGCGGCCGCACCCAGACGCTCCAGGCGGCCGACCACCTCGGAATCGAGAGCAGGTCGGTCGGGGTCGATGGCGTCGGCAAGGCTGTCGTTGCCGGCCGGCGACGTTTCGGCCGGGAACACAGAGGGAGCGGGTCGTGACGGGTCGGGCGCCCAACGGGCCATCCCGGCCGAGAGCGACTCGAGACTGAGGGGCTTGGCCAGGAAGCCGTCCATGCCGGCGGCCCGCCCGCGTTTCTGGTCGGTCTCGGTGACCGAGGAGGTGACGGCGATGATGGGGGAGCTGCGGGACGCGCCCCAGGTGTTCCTGATCTCGATGGTCGCCTCGTACCCGTTCAGGGCCGGGATCTGGCAGTCCATGAGGATGGCCCGGTACGGCACCATCGTGGCGGCGATGACCGCTTCCACTCCGTTGTCGACGACGTCGACACAGAAGCCGAGATGCTCGAGCATGGCCGTGGCCACCTTTTGGTTCACCGGGTTGTCCTCGGCCAGCAAGATGCGGTCGGACGCTATGGGTGTGACCGCATCCGGTCGGGTGACGGCCGTGTCAGCCGGGGCCGAATGGCCATGAGCCGAATGGCCATGAGCCGAATGGTCATGAGGTTGTCGCTGCGGGCCGTCATGCATGGTGGGTGGGCTCGCGTTGGCGGTCGACGGACGTCAGCTGGTCGACGAGGGACCGACGGAGATCCTGGTAATCGGTCTCCACGGCGTGGATAGCAGCGAGATCATCGGACAGGTGATCGGTGCCCGCCTGCTCTTCCAGGTGGCGGCACGAGAGGGCCAGGCGACGACCCCCGAGTTGCGTGCTCCCCCCCCTGATGCCGTGGGCGGTGCGGGTCACGGCGGCGCTGTCCCCCGCACTCCAGGCGAGGCGGAGGTCCGTCAGGAGCGCCTCGGTGTCCTGGACGAATTGCTCGACGAGCTCGGCGAGAAAGTCCTCGTCCGTCGCCTCGTCGAGGAGACGGAGCTCTTCGAAGACGGTCAGGTCGAGGGAGTCCCCCACAGGGTCGTGATCGACCCTGGGAATGGGCCCGGCGATGGCCGACTCGTCTTTCACGGACCGGGCCACCAGGGCCAGCAGATTGTCCTTCCGGACGGGTTTGGAGAGATATCCGTCCATCCCCTCGGCCAGGCAGCGGTCCCGGTCCTCCGGGCGCGCTCCGGCCGTCATGGCGATGATCGGGGTCAGTCGGCCCGAGCTCCTCAGGGCCCGGATGGCGGCGGTCGCCTCGTACCCGTTCATCTCCGGCATCTGGCAGTCCATCAGGATGGCGTCGTAGGGTCGGGCGGCGACGGCCCGGACGGCGGCTGCCCCGTTGAGAACGGTGTCCACCCGGTAGCCGGCCCGCGACAGCATCTCGACGGCAACCTTCTGATTGATCAGGTTGTCCTCGGCCAGGAGGAGCCGACCCGTCTCGGGTTCTCCCGGTGCGAGAGGCGTGGGTCCTGTGGTCACCGGGGTGCGAGGGACGTCGGCGGCCGGTGCGGGTTCGCCGATGTCGTGGACGTCGGCAAGGTCGGTGACCGCAGACGCCGTGGTGTCCGCCGGCTGCCCGGTCACCGTTTGAACGCGGATCGTGAACCAGAAGGTGCTGCCGCCGCCGAGGGTGCTGGTCACGCCGCATTCGCCCCCCATCAGAGCGACCAGCTTCCGACAGATGGCCAGTCCCAGACCCGTTCCGCCGTACTTCCTCGAGGTGGAGGAGTCGGCTTGGACGAATGGCTGGAAGATCAAGTCGACCTTGTCGGGAGCGATACCGTCACCGGTGTCGGAGACCTCGAAGCGGACGATCATGGTGCGACCGCCTTCGTCGGCGCCGTCGCCGTGGATGGATCTCGTCGTGTTGCGGGGATCGATGACTCGGACGACGACCTGGCCGTTCTGGGTGAACTTGAGGGCGTTGCCGACGAGATTGGTGAGGACTTGACGGACCCGCCCCGGGTCGCCGCTGATCATGTCCGGTGCCGAGCTCTCGACGACGGTGAGGAGGTCGATACCCTTTGCCCGCGCCGTCCCGGCCAGCAGATTGACGACGTCGTCGACGATGGTCCCGATCCTGAAGGGGATGGCCTCGACCTCGAGCTTTCCCGCTTCGATCCGCGAGAAGTCGAGGATGTCGTTGATGATCATGAGGAGCGCCTCCCCCGAATCGCGGACGGTCTGCGCGTAGTCGCGCTGACGGGCGTCGAGGTCCGTCTCCAGGAGAAGATCGGTCATTCCGATGACACCGTTCATGGGGGTGCGGATCTCGTGGCTCATGTTGGCCAGGAAGTCGGATTTCAGGCGAGATGCTTCCGTCGCCTGGTCGCGGGCTTCCGACAGAGCCGCCTCCGCCCCTGCCTCGGCGGTCACGTCGGCGAGCGTGCCGACCCAGCCGGCGATCCCCCCCTTGCCGTCGGGGACGACCTTCGACGTCAGCTGGACGATGCGAGGAGCGAAGTCCGGAAGCCGTATCTCGAAGCGGAGCCAGAACTCCGGCTCGAGGACGGCTGCGGCCAAGGTGGCGACGAGAGTGGTGCGCCCTTCCGCTCCGACGATGGCGTCCCAGGCCATCCCCGTCGCTCCGTCCGATGGGATGCCTGTGATCTCGGACCACCGCGGGTTGGTGTACACGTATCTGTTCTCGGCATCGGTCTGGAAGATCCCGATGGGTGCGGCGTCGGTGAGGAGCCTCCACTGGTCGGCGGACGTCTGCACCTTCCGGGCACGCGTGGCCATGGTCTCGGTCTTCATGAACACGTGGGCGAAGACGGAGACCTTGGCGCGAAGCTCTTCGGGCGGGACCGGCGCGAAGATGAAGTCGACGGCCCCCTGGGCGTAGTGGTCGGTGGTCACGATCTCGTCGTGACCGAATGCGGTGATGAAGATGATCGGTGTCATCTTGGACTGCGAACGCTGCCTGATGATGGCGGCGGTCTCGGGCCCGTCCAGGATCGGCATGCAGACGTCGAGCAGGATGACGGCAAAGTCCTGGGCCATGACACAGCGAAGCGCCGCCAGCCCGGAGTCGGCCTCGACGATCAGATAGCCCAGTGGTGCCAACACGGCCCTGAGGGCCAACCGCTTGGCCGGATCGTCGTCGACGATGAGGACGGGCACAGGCGTCGGGGCCATGACGTCAGGAGGTCCGGAGTCTCGGCATGGCCGGAGGTCCATCGAGGTGCTCATGCCATCGTCGATTGCACCGAGTTGGACACCCACGGTCGCAGCGCCGCCACCAGCTCGGCCGTGTCGATCGGCTTGGGGATGTAATCGTTCGCCCCCGCATCGATACACCGTTGACGCTCTCCGTCCATGACCCTGCCGGTGACGGCGATGATGGGGAGGGCCCTGAAGTGATCCAGAGCCCGGATGGCACGGATCGTGTCGTATCCGTCCATGACGGGCATCACGATGTCCATGAGGACAATGTCGAAGCTCGGCATTCGTTCCAGCGTGTCGATGGCTTCGGAGCCACTCTCCGCCACGACGACGTCGGCGTGATTCCATTCGAGAAGCGCCGAAAGAGTGAAGATGTTTCGGATGTCATCGTCGACCACCAGGACCCGGACACCCTCGATGGCGCTGTTGGGCTGTCCGACGGACGCGCCACGATCGTGCTCGGGGTCGACGGGGTGGCGCGCCGGGCCGTTCGAGGCGACGGCCAGGCTCGGGCGACTCGTCGCCGAGTCCCTGAGCGCGGCGTCGAGCGACGCCGCCGGCGAGTTGGGCCGGACACGGGCCGGCAACCAGGGCTGAAGGGCGGTCAGGAGATCGGCCGTGCATAGCGGTTTGGGGACGTAGTTGTTCGCTCCCGCATCGATACAGCGTTGACGCTCGCCGTCCATGACCTTCCCGGTGACGGCGATGATGGGCAGAGTCTCGAGGTGATCCATCGTCCGGATGGCCCGGATCGTCTCGTAACCGTCCATGATCGGCATCATGATGTCCATGAGGACGACGTCGAAGTCCGGGCCCCGCTCCAATGCGGCGAGGGCCTCGGAACCGCTCTCGGCCACCGTGACGTCGGCGTGGCCTTGTTCGAGAAGGGCCGAGATGGCGAAGATGTTGCGGAAGTCGTCGTCCACGACGAGTATCTTCATTCCGTCGACCGCCCTGGGTCCGATGTCGTCGGACACGTGACCCGGCTCGGTACCGACGCGTCGGACCGACGGCACGTGCTGCTCCACCAGCCGGTTCGCGCTTCTCGTCGGGACGTCTCTCCGGACTGTCGGCGCCGGGGTCGCAACGCCCGTGGGACGAAGGCCGGTGGGAAGAAACACGCTGAAGGCACTGCCCTGACCGGGTGTGCTGGAGACGGTGATCTCACCGCCCAGGAGATGCGCCAGCTCGCGGCTGATCGAGAGGCCGAGACCCGTTCCCCCGTAGAGGCGGGCGGTGGAGCCGTCGCCCTGAGCGAACGCCTCGAAGATCCGCCGCTGCTGCTCGTCGTCGATACCGATGCCGGTGTCGCTCACGCAGAGCGCCAGAACCGAGGGGGCGTTGCAGAGGGAGATTGCCTCGTCGTTGCCCCACCCACCGTCGGTCAGGCCCACCTGGACGCCGACGGAGCCGTGCTCGGTGAACTTGAAGGAGTTGACGAGCAGGTTCTTCAAGATCTGGCGGAGGCGCTGGGGATCGGTGACGATGGTCTCGGGCGTGCCGGGAGCCACGTCGACGGAGTAGGAGAGTCCTCGTTCCCGGGCCACAGGCTCGAACTCGTGGAGGAGTCCTGTACAGAGGTCCCCCAGGGAGAGGGCGACCAACTCGGCCGAGACGGTTCCGGACTCGACCTTGGCCAGATCGAGGACGCTGTTGAGGAGGCTCATCAGCTCTCTGCCGGACGAGTTGATGACGCTCGCATACTGGACCTGGGTGGTGGTCAGGTTACCGTCGGGATTGTCCTCGAGCTGTTCGGCCAAGATCAGAAGGCTGTTCAGCGGGGTCCGGAGTTCGTGCGACATGTTGGCGATGAACTCGGACTTGTACCTCGAGGAGATCGCCAGCTGAGCCGCCTTCTGCTCCAGGAGTCGCTTGGACTGCTCGATGTCCTGGTTCCGGTTGGACGCCTCCCGGTTGCGCTCGGCCAGAAGGCTGGCTTGGCGTTCGAGACCCTCGTTGGACTGGCGCAGCTCGGCCTGCTGCGAGCGGAGCTCCTCGGCCAACGACTGGGACTGCGCCAGCAGGGACTCGGTGAGAGCGGATGCCTGGATCGTGCTGAGGACGATCCCGATGGACTCCGTGATCGAGTCGAGGAACGTCTGGTGGGTGACGGAGAAGGTGGAGAAGGAGGCGAGCTCGAGAACGGCGCGCAGAGACCCTTCGAAAAGAACCGGCAACACGATGATGCTCAGCGGTGGGGATGCTCCGAGACCCGAGTTGATCCTCACGTAGTCGGCGGGTACCTCGGTGAGCAGGATCCGTTTCTTCTCCTTTCCGCACTGGCCGACGAGACCCTCACCCAACCGGAAGGAGGTCGAGAGTCCCCGGCGTTCCTCGTAGCCGTAGCCCGCCTGAAGCTCGAGCACGGGATCGCTGCCGTCGGTCGGGTGGGACACGGAGTAGAACACGCCGTGCTGGGCCGATACCAGGGTGGCCAGCTCGGAGAGGATCATGCTGGACACGGCGGCCAGATTGTCCTGACCCTGGAGCATGCGGGTGAAGCGTTCCCGGTTCGTCTTCAACCAGTCCTGCTCGACGTTCTGCCGCGTGGTCTCACCCAGATTGCGGATCATCTCGTTGAGCGTGTCCTTCAGGGCGGCCACCTCGCCGCTGGCCTCCACCCGGACCTGTCGCGTGAGGTCACCCTCGGTCACCGCCGTGGCCACCTCGGCGATGGCCCGCACCTGGTTCGTCAAGTTGGCCGCCAATTGGTTGACGTTGTCGGTCAAGTCTTTCCAGACGCCGCTGACCTCTGTGGACTGTGCTTGACCACCCAGCCTGCCCTCGACCCCGACTTCGCGGGCGACGCGCGTCACCTCGCCGGCGAAGGCGTTCAACTGGTCGACCATGGCGTTGACCGTGTTCTTCAGTTCCAGGAACTCGCCCTTGACGTCGATCGAGATCTTCTTGCTCAGATCGCCGTTGGCGACGGCCGTGGTCACCTCGGCGATGTTCCGCACCTGTCCGGTGAGGTTGCCGGCCATGAGATTGACGTTGTCGGTCAAGTCCTTCCAGACGCCGCCGACCTCGATGGTCACGGCGGCGGCCTGACCGAGCTTGCCTTCGGTGCCGACCTCGCGCGCCACCCGCGTCACCTCGGAGATGAACCCGTTCAGCTGATCGACCATGGCGTTGATGGTGTTCTTCAACTCCAGCATCTCGCCGCTGACCTCGACGGTGACCTTCTTGCTCAGGTCGCCGTCGGCCACGGCACCGATGACTCGTTGCATCTCGCTGGTGGGACGCACGAGGGCCTCGATGAGGTTGTTGACCGACTCGACGCTCCCGGACCAGCTCTGGGCCGCGGCCCCGAGGACGGCCCGCTGTGAGAGCCGGCCCTGCTGGCCGACCACTTCGCTGATCCGGGCCAGCTCGACCCCGAGCGCCTGGTTGGCGATGATGATGTCGTTGAAGCCGTCGGCCACCTTGCCGGCCACGCCCGTCCATTCGAGGGGCATGCGGGCCGTGAAGTCGCCCCTCTTGACGCCGGCCAGGACGTTCAGCAGGACGTTGGCATCGAGCGCGTCGGCGACAGGCACTGCTGATTCGGGCATGAATGCCTCCAGAATGAGGTCCGAGATGTCCGGTGAAGACGGGAGACATCCGACCCAGATCTAGAGACGTCCGTTCCGCATTTCGGCACGCGGTGGTGAAAACCTGACGATGTTCTCTGTGGGTGACCGCCACGCTCGGGCGTCCACCACTGTCCGGAGTTTTCTCTGCGCAGGAGCGGCTCTCGTCGGCCTCGTTTCGGCTCAGGAACGGGAACGCCGGCGGGCCCCACCCTGGGGCGAGTCGACGAAGAGCTCCAGGACCTCTCCGATGGTCCTCTCCCGGATGACCGAGTCACGCAGGGGGAGGTGCGCCTGGATGTGGTACCGGTTCCGGCGTCCCTCTCTCTCCTTCACGACGTAGCCGGCGTCGGTGAGGTCGGCCACGATCCCGTAGGCGGTGCGCTCGGTGACGTCGAGCGAGACGGCCAGGTCCCGCAGACGGGCGTTGGGGTCGTGGGCGATGAACAGCAGGGCCCGCGCGTGGTTCGTCAGGAAGCCCCATTCCGCCATGGTGGTCAGAGTAGACGAATGCTAGAAGTAATTTGCCGATGTCCTCGGTTGTCCCGTCGGCCCCCTTCCCGGGGCCCGCACCAGGCCATCTATGCTGTGACGCCGCCACAATCCATCTCGAGGAGTGCCGTTCATGGCCGAGTTCACCCTGGTCGCCGAAGAAGGTCGCGCCGTCGGGTCGCGCCCCGCCCGCCGTCTGCGCGACGAGGGCCGTATCCCGGCCGTCGTCTACGGCAACGGGGTGGAGCCGATCTCGGTCACCGTGGCGGCCCGGGACCTGCGCGCCGCGCTCAACACCGACGCCGGGGTCAACGCCGTGCTGTCGCTCGAGGTGGGGAAGACCAAGCTGATGACGATGGCCCGGGAACTGCAACGGCATCCCGTGCGGAACACCGTCATCCACGTCGACTTCCAGGTCGTGGACCCGAACCGGGAGATCAGCTCCGAGGTCCCCATCACCCTGGTGGGCGAAGCCATCGAGCTGCACCGGGCCGACGGGATCCTCGACCAGCAGCTGTTCGCCCTGCCCATCCGTTCGAGGCCGTCGGACATCCCGCCCCACCTCGAGGTGGACATCAGCGAGCTCGTCATCGGTTCGGCCGTTCGGGTCTCGGACATCGCTCTCCCGCCCGGCGTGGCCACCGACCTCGATCCCGAATCGGTGGTGGCCGCCGGTCAGGCCCCACGGGTGGCCGAGGCGGGCGCGGGCGCCGAGGGCGAGGAGGCGGCGGAGGGTGCCGAGGCGGCAACGGCCGCCGAAGCCGCCCCTGCCGGCGAGGCCGCCAGCGACTCCGGCACCGAGGAAGGCTGAGTCTGCGCCGGATCTTCGGCGCAGCCCGGACGGGGACGAGCGCCGATCTGTTGGTGGTGGGGCTCGGGAATCCCGGTGCCGAATTCGACCGGACCCGGCACAACCTGGGGGCGGAGACGGTCGTGCTGCTGGCCTCGCGTCACGGCGAACGGCTGCGACCCGAGAAGGGGACGCGGTCCGAGGTGGCGCTGTTGCGGCTCCCGGCCGGGCTGGTGGCGGTGGCCGTTCCCCAGACCTTCATGAACGAGTCCGGCATGGCCGTGGGCGCCCTGGTGCGCCGCTACGGCGTCTCCGACCTCACCAGGCTGGTGATCGTCCACGACGAGCTCGACCTTCCGAGCGGCCGGGTCAAGGTCAAGGTGGGGGGCGGGACGGCCGGGAACAACGGTCTCAAGTCCATCCACGCCCATCTGCACGATCCCGGGTACGTGCGGGTGCGGATCGGGATCGGGAAGCCCCCCGGGCGCCAACCGGGGGCCGACTACGTCCTGCACCGCCCCGGCAAGGCCGAGCGCGAGGTTCTCGACGTGGCCGTGGCGGTGGCGGCCGACGCCGTCGAGGTCATAGCCGCCGAAGGCACCGACACGGCCATGCTCCGGTACAACACCGAGATCGGCGCCGGGCCCGCCGACGCCTGAGCGCTGGCGGGCTGACCAGGGGGAGGCCGGGCCCAACGGGGGCCGGGGCCGCCGTCGGTAGCCTGACGGTCGTGAGCCTGCACTCCCTCCCCCCGCTTCTGCGTCACGAGCCGGCCGTGGCCGACGCGTTGGCCGTGGGATCCACCACGCTGGCCGTTCCGGAGGCGGCCACGGCGTTCGTGTTGGCCGGGGTGGCCCGGCTGAGCGGTCGCCGACCGATGCTCGTGGTCACACCTACCGTGCGCGACGCCGAGCGGATGGCCCACGACCTGACCACCTTCCTCGGGAGCGGATCGGTCGAGCTCTTCCCGGCGTGGGACACCCTGCCCTTCGAGCGGGTGAGTCCCGAGGTCGCCACCATGGGCCAGCGGTTGAAGCTGCTGTGGCACCTGGGCCTGACGGGATCGTCGGGGGCCCGGGACGTCGCCGCCGAGGCGCCGGCCGTGGTCGTCGCTCCCGTGCGGGCGCTGCTCCAGCGACTGGGCCCGGTCGATGTGGCCGCCTCACCGGTGACCGTGGTGCGTGGGGCCCGGATCGACCTCGAGGAGCTGGTCGGCCGGCTCGTGGCCCGGGGGTACCGCCGCGAGTACCAGGTGGAGCACCGCGGCGAGGTGTCGGTGCGCGGAGGGATCGTCGACGTCTTCGCGTCCACGTCCGACCTGCCGGTGCGGATCGACCTGTGGGGCGACGAGGTCGACCGGCTCACCGAGTTCGATCCCGGAGACCAGCGATCGCTCGGCGAGCTCGACGCCGTCGAGCTCTTCGGGTGCCGCGAGGTGGTTCCCACCGAGGACGTCCGGGCCCGGGCCCGGGCCCTGGTCGGCGACGCGCCGTGGGGCCGGGCCCAGTGGGAGCGGTTGGCCGAGGGCCAGCTGTTCGACGGGATGGAGTCGTGGCTGCCGTGGCTGTGCGAGGCCGATCGGGTGCTGCCCGATCTCCTGGACGGCGGCGCCCGGGTGGTCCTCGTCGATCCCCGGCGGATGCGTGACCGGGCCGCCGAGCTGATCGACGAGGAGGCGGCCCTGGCCGATGCCCTCGCCGTCACCTGGGGGGTCGTCGACGGTGCCCACGACGGTGGGCGTGGCCCCGATGACGACGCCGGGGCCGGGCCCGGGGCCGGGGCCGATGCCGATGCGGGGGGCCGGACCTTTCCGCGGCTGAACGTGGCCTACGAGCGCCTGCTGGAGCGGTGCCCGGCACCGGTGCTGAGCCTCGTCGCCGTGGCGACGTCGACGGCGACCCCGGGCGTGACGGCGCAGGGGTGGGAGCCCGTCCACGGCGACCGGTCCCGGCTGGCCGCCCGGCTGGGAGCCCTGGCCGAGGACGGGTACTCGGTCACGGTGTGTGCCGAGGGGCCGGGGTCGGCCGACCGGCTGGCCGCCGTGCTGGCCGAGGAGGGACTGTCGGTACCCGTCGTCGCCGCGTCGGCCGACGGCGACAGCGACGATCTGGGCCGGCCCGGGATCCGGGTCGTGGTCGCCCCCCTCGACCGTGGTTTCGTGATGCCGTCGGCCAAGGTGGCGGTGCTGGCCGAGGCGGACGTCACCGGGCGCCGGCGGTCGCACCGGCCGGCCCGGGCCCGGGCCCGCCCGGTGGACGGGTTCTTCGACGACCTGGCACCGGGGGACTACGTCGTGCACCGTCAGCACGGGGTGGCCCGGTACACGGGGATGGTGACGCGGACGGTCAACGGCGCGGCGCGCGACTACCTGCTGCTCGAGTACCGCGGCGACGACAAGCTGTACCTGCCGTCGGATCAGATCGAGGCCCTCACCCCCTACAGCGGGGGTGAGGCACCGTCGCTCAACCGACTGGGTGGGTCGGAGTGGAGCAAGACCCGGGCCAAGGCCCGGGCCGCCGTGCACGAGGTCGCCGTCGAACTGGTCGAGCTCTACCGCAGGCGCCTCCAGGTGCGCGGCCACGCCTTCGCCGCCGACACCCCGTGGCAGCGGGAGCTGGAGGACGCCTTCGGGTACACCGAGACACCGGACCAGGCCCGGGCCATCGAAGAGGTCACCGCCGACATGGAGGCGGACAGGCCGATGGACCGCCTGGTGTGCGGCGACGTCGGATTCGGGAAGACCGAGGTGGCGGTGCGGGCCGCCTTCAAGGCGGTGCAGGACGGGAAGCAGGTGGCGGTGCTGGTACCGACGACCCTGCTGGCCGCCCAGCACGCGCAGACCTTCGCCGACCGCTACGCCGGGTTCCCCGTGCGGGTGGAGATGCTGTCGCGGTTCCTCACCCCGGCCGAGGCGCGGAAGGTGGTGGCCGGTTTGGAGACGGGGACGGTGGACGTGGTGGTGGGGACCCACCGGCTGCTGGCCGGCGACGTCACCTTCAAGGACCTGGGTCTGTTGGTGGTGGACGAGGAGCAGCGGTTCGGGGTGAGCCACAAGGAGACGATCAAGGCCATGACGGCCGGCGTGGACGTTCTCACGCTGACGGCCAACCCCATTCCCCGGACCCTCGAGATGGCGCTCACCGGGATCCGCGACCTCTCCCTCATCAACACGCCGCCGGCGGCGCGCCAACCCATCCTCACCTACGTGGGGGAGTACGAGGAAGCGGCCGTGGTGGAGGCGATCCGGCGTGAGTTGCTGCGCGAGGGGCAGGTCTTCTTCGTGCACAACTGGGTCCGGAACATCGAAGCGGTGGCCACCCGTCTGCGGACCCTCGTCCCCGAGGCACGGGTGGTGATCGCCCACGGTCAGATGGACGAGGGGACCCTCGAGCAGGTGGTTCTCGATTTCTGGGAGAGGCGCTACGACGTTCTCGTGTGCACGACGATCATCGAATCGGGGATCGACATGCCCACGGTGAACACCCTCGTGGTCGACCGCGCCGATCGCCTCGGCCTGGGCCAGTTGCACCAGCTGCGCGGGCGGGTGGGCCGTGCCGGCAACCGGGCCTACGCCTACCTGTTGCATCCGGCCGACCGGGTGCTGAGCGAGGCCGGCTACGAGCGGCTGCGCACCATCGGGGAGCAGACAGAGCTCGGCAGCGGCTTCAAGATCGCCATGCGCGACCTCGAGATACGCGGCGCCGGCAACCTCCTCGGCCGGGACCAGTCGGGGCACATCGCCGCCGTCGGCTACGACCTCTACGTGCAGATGGTGGCCGAGGCGGTGGCCGAGATGAAGGGCGAACCGGTCCGGCCCGCCGTCGAGGTCAAGATCGACATCCCCTCCGACGCCCATCTGCCGGCGGACTACGTCGGTCGCGAGGACCTTCGGCTCGAGGCCTATCGGCGCCTGGCCTCGGTGACGGGCGAGGACGAGGTGGACGACGTCCGGGCCGAGTGGCTGGACCGCTTCGGCCCTCCGCCGGCACCGGCCGAGGGCCTCCTGGCCGTGGCCCGGCTGCGGGTCGAGTGCCTGCGGACCGGGGTGCGCGAGGTCTCGGCCACGGCGGCCCGGCCGGGCCAGGTGTCGTCGACGGGCGCCCGCAGGCGGCTGGTGGCGCGCCTGGCCCCGCTGGCCCTGCCCGCCAGTGCCCGGGTGCGGGTCCGACGGCTGCGACCCGAGGCGGTGTACAAGGAGGAGTCCGGCCAGCTGACGATCCCCCTGGCCCCCGACGAGGCACCGGTGGAGGCCCTGACCGTGCTGCTGGGCGAGCTGGTCCCGACCGACGCCACCGCGGTGCGGGCGGTGTCGCCCGATGCCGTCGGCACCGGGGGATCGGGGGGCCGCGACTCGTCCCGGGCAGCCGCCCGCCGGTAGCATGCCGACTGCCGTGAAACGCCTCCTCCTCGTCGCCGTTCTCGGCGCTCTCGTCGTCGGGGCGACCGGTTGCGACGTGTCCCCCCCGGCAGCCACCGTGGACGGGGTGGCCATCTCGCAGTCGACGCTGAACGACGAGCTCTCGGGCGAGATCGCCAACCCCGCGGCCCAGTGCGCGGCACTGCTCGAGGCCGGATCGACGACCTCGCCGATCGGGGTGGGCACCGAGGGCGACGGAACCTCGCCCAACGCGGTGACGCCGAGCTTCGCCGACAATGCGCTCGAGACCCTCGTTCTGGAACAGCTCGAGACGCAGGCCCTGGCGGCGCGCGGCGTGACCGTCACCCACGCCGACCTGGTCGCCGCCACCGCCGACTACCAGAGCCAGCTGCTGGGCCAGCTCCAGCAGGCGCAGTCCGCGAGCACGGCGCCGTCGGGCTGCACGTTGTCGGCCGGCCGGTCGGTGTCCAGCCAGGTCCCGCGTGACTTCCTCCGGCGCCAGGCGACGTCACTGGCCGATCAGGAGATGTTCGAGGTGGCGGTGGGTCATCTGAACCTGGGCCAGGGCGGGTTGGAGTCGTACTACACGTCACACCTGTCCCAGGTGACCCAGGAGTGCCTGAACGTGGTGGTGGCCGACAGCCAGGCCGCGGCCCAGGCGCTGCACGACCAGATCGCCGCGGGGACGAGCTTCGCCAAAGCCTCGACCTCCGCCGATGCCGACCAGCAGGTCGGCCCGGCCGGGGGCGAGCTCCAGTGCGAGTACCCGTCGATCGGGGCCCAGCAGTTCGGGAGCACGCTGGGCGCCACCATCGACGCCCTGAGCTCGGGCCAGCTGCTGGAGCCCCAACCGCTGTCGACGCAGAGCTCGACGGGTGCCACCACGACCTACTACGTCGTGGTCCAGATGCGGCAGCACCAGCTCGTGCCCTTCGCCACGCTGCGCAGCTCGATCCGGCAGGCGATCCTGACGGCGCACGTCGCCGTGGTCGGGAAGGCGCTCAACCGCCTGGTGGGCCGGGCCCACGTCACCGTCGACCCCCGGTACGGGACGTGGAGCTCGACGCACGGCGTCACCGTCCCCACGCCGCCGCCCCCTGCCTTCGTGCTCAACACGAAGGCCAACGTGACACCGGCGCCGCCACCCGCGCTCCACCTCTCGATCCCCAGTTGACCGACGCCGTGGGCCCGTCGCCGCCCACCGCCCGAAGGCGTCCCCGGGTGGTGGTGGTCGGGCTGGGCCCGGCCGGGGCGGAGCTCGTTCCCGACGCCGCGTACCGAGTCCTGGCCACCGCCACGCGGGCCTTCGTCCGGACGGCGCGTCATCCGGCCGTCGAGGCCGCCGCCGCGGCGGCACCGGGAGGGCTCGAATCCTTCGACCGGTTCTACGAGAGCGCCGGCACCATCGACGAGGTGTACGCCGCCATCGTGGAGGAGCTGGTCCGGGCCGCCACCGCCGTCGGTGCCGGTCCCGGTGTGCATGACGACGACGAGGAGGAGCCGGGGGCCTTCGTGGCCTACGCCGTCCCCGGCTCGCCCTTCGTGGCCGAGCGAACGGTCGTGATGCTGCGCCAGGACGGCCGCGTGACGGTCGAGGTCGTCCCCGCCCCGTCGTTCGTCGACCTGGCCTGGGAGCGTCTGGGGATCGACCCTGTGGACGCCGGGGTGCGCCTGGTCGACGGCGGCTCCTTCGCCGTCGAGGCGGCCGGCGAGCGCGGTCCGCTGCTGGTGGCGCAGTGCCACAGCCGCCAGGTCCTGTCGGACATGAAGCTGGCGGGCGACGATGCCGCCGGGGACGACGCGTCGAGGAGGGCGGTCCTCCTGCATCATCTCGGCCTGCCCGACGAGCAGGTGGCGGAGGTGGAATGGGCCGAGCTCGACCGGAGCATCGAGCCCGACCACCTCACCGCCGTGTGGATACCGACGATGGCGTCGCCGGTGGCCGTGGAGCTGTCCCGGCTCGACGAGCTCGTGCACACGCTGCGGGAGCGGTGCCCCTGGGACCGGAGCCAGACCCACGGGTCGCTGGCGCGTCACCTCCTGGAGGAGACGTACGAAGCACTCGACGCCCTCGAGACCGTGGACGGCACGGAGCCCGACGTCGCCCCCGAGGCCGTTGACCATCTGGCCGAGGAGCTGGGGGACCTGCTCTTCCAGGTCTTCTTCCACGCCGTGCTGGCCGGCGAGGAGGGTCGATTCACCCTGGCCGACGTGGCCCGGGGCGTCCACGACAAGCTGGTGGCCCGACACCCCCACGTCTTCGGTGACGTCGTGGCGGAGACCCCCGAGGACGTCGCCGCCAACTGGGAGGTCCTGAAGAGGAACGAGAAGGGTCGCTCGAGCGTCACCGACGGCATCCCCGGCGCCCTGCCGGCCCTGGCCCTGGCGACCGCGCTGCAGCACAAGGGCGAGTCGGTGGGACTGGAGCTCCCCGACATGGGCGCCCGCCGGCGCCGGGTCGTCGACGGCGTCGACCGGCTCGAACCCTCGGGGACCCCGGAGGACCTGGCCGAGGTCGTCGGCGACCTGCTGTTCTGCCTGGCCGACGTGGCGCGCCGACTGGGAGTGGACCCCGAGACGGCCCTCCGGGCCCGAGCCGGACGGTTCCGGCGCCAGGTCGAGGCCAGGGAGTCCCGGGACCTCTGAGAGGCACGTGCCCGGGCCGGCGGGGGCGGCCCGACGTGGCTGTCGGTGGCGTCAGGGCCTGGATCGGCGTTCACCGGCCGCCTGCCCCGCACCCACCGTCGGTCCTCTGGCCACCTCCGTGGCAGAACCGCCTGGTTTCGCCCGGACAGCGGTCGGGACAACCCTCTACGCTGGCGCTCCGCATCCCGACGCGGATGAGCGAGTAACTTCTACAACACCAACCACAGGGGCATCACGGCACATGAGCACGATCGAGCAGGTCCGGGCGCGGGAGGTTCTCGACTCCCGAGGCAATCCCACCGTCGAGGTCGAAGTCCTCCTGGAATCGGGCGCGGGCGGACGGGCCATCGTCCCGTCCGGCGCGTCGACCGGGACGTACGAGGCCACCGAGTGGCGCGACGGGGGGGAGCGCTACGGGGGCAAGGGCGTCCTCGGTGCCGTGGAGCACGTGAACGGCGAGATCGCCGAGGTCCTGTCGGGCTTCGACTCCTCCGATCAACGCGCCGTGGATCTCGCCCTCATCGACCTCGACGGGACACCGACGAAGGGGCGGTTGGGGGCCAACGCCGTGCTCGGCGTCTCGCTGGCCGTGGCGCGTGCCGCCGCTGACGATGTCGGTCTGCCGCTGTACCGGTACGTCGGGGGTGCCAACGCCCACGTCCTGCCCGTGCCGCTCATGAACGTGGTGAACGGCGGGGTGCACGCCGACAACTCGATCGACCTCCAGGAGTTCATGATCGCCCCCATCGGCGCCGCCTCGTACTCCGAGGCGCTGCGCTGGGGTTCCGAGACCTATCACGCCCTGGCCGGCGTGCTGCGGTCCCGGCGATTGTCCACCGCCGTGGGGGACGAGGGTGGGTTCGCACCCGATCTGGCCTCGAACGAGAACGCCGTCGAGGTCCTGGTGGAGGCCATCGAGGCGGCCGGCCGGGTGCCCGGCGAAGAGGTGGCCATCGCCCTCGACCCGGCATCGAGCGAATTGTGGAAGGACGGGGCCTACCACCTGACGGGCGAAGGACGGCAGCTCTCGTCGGGCGAGATGGTCGATTACTGGGTGGATCTGTGCGGCCGCTACCCGATCGTGTCCCTCGAGGACGGGATGGCCGAGGACGACTGGGACGGATGGGTGGCGCTCACCGCCGCCCTCGGCGACCGCGTGCAACTGGTAGGGGACGACGTGTTCGTGACCAACCGGGCCAGGCTCGAGAAGGGGATCGCCCTCGGCGCGGCCAACGCCATCCTCATCAAGGTCAATCAGATCGGGACGCTGACCGAGACGTTGGACACCATGGACTGCGCCGGGCGAGCCGGTTACCGCAGCGTGATGTCGCACCGGTCGGGGGAGACGGAGGACACGACCATCGCCGATCTCGCCGTGGCCACCAACTGCGGCCTGATCAAGGCCGGGGCTCCGGCCCGTTCCGACCGCGTGGCCAAGTACAACCAGCTTCTGCGGATCGAGGAGGACCTCGGTGAGTCCGCCGCCTACCTCGGGGAGTCGGCCCTGACCACGGCGAGAGCGGTCGACCAGGGGGGACGGTGAGACTGCTCCCGAGATCAGGAGCCCATCGCCGTCGCCATGCACTGCCGCGGGCGACGGCCCGGCGGTTGCCGATTCCCCGACTCTCGTTGTCACGACCGTCCGTCCTCCGACAGGGCCGGCGCGTCCGGTCCGTGGAACGCCGACGGGCCCGGGCCCTGCTGGTCGCCGCCGTGTTGTTCGCCACCGTTGTCCTGCTGAGCGCCCTGCCGTGGTCGGCCCTGGCCGACCAGCACGCGCAGCTGACGTCGGCGTCGGCCGAGGTCAGCCAGCTCCAGGCCCAGAACCAGGCGCTCGCCCGGCAGGCACAGGAGCTGGCCGACAGGGCGACCCAGGCCGGACTGGCCCGCCAGGACTTCGGGCTGGTGGAGCCGGGACAGAAGGCGTACGACTTGCTGCCGGCTCCGGGAACGGCCACGCCGGCCGCCACCGAAGCCGGCCACGTCCCCCTCGACGAGCCGCCGGTCGTGCCCGGGTCCCGCCGGTCGGCGGAGCTGCTGGGGGTCGGTGTGGGGAGCACCACCCCCGCCCCACCGTCAGGCCAGTCGGCCCGGATGACGACGGGCCCGGCCCACGGGGGGCCGCACCGGACAGGTGGCGAGACGTCGACCGATCGGTTGGGCGAGGGCGGTTTCTGGTCGCGGGTGGCGCACACTCTGGAGTTCTGGAGCTGACAGACCCGACGCCCGTCCCGGCGAGCGCAACCGACCGGGACATCGTCGGCCGCCTGCTCGGCCGGGTCCCCTCGGGCGCGTTCTCGGTGGCCGTGCGACGAGGCGACGGCGGTCCTGTCGTGATCGTCAACGCGCCGCTGCTCGACGACGGCACTCCCATGCCGACACGATTCTGGTTGGTCGACGCCCCCTTGCGCGAAGCCGTCAGTCGGCTCGAGGCGGCCGGCGGGGTGCGACAGGCGGAGGCAGCGGTGGCTCCCGATGCGCTGGCGCAGGCGCATCTGCGCTACGCGGCGGAGAGGGACGCCACCGTTCCTCCCGGGCACATCGGCCCCCGGCCCTCGGGCGGGGTGGGGGGGACGCGCCAGGGGGTGAAGTGCCTTCACGCCCATCTGGCCTGGTTCCTCGTCGGCGGCGACGACCCCGTGGGCCGGTGGGTGGTCGAGCAACTGGCCCTCGACACCACGGCCTATGTGGTAGAGCGGAGGGATGGTCGATGACGCCGGGGCCGTGGCCGCTCTCGATTGCGGCACCAACTCGACACGACTGCTGATCGTCGACGAACGGGGGGTGGTCCTCGATCGGCAGATGCGGATCACCCGCCTCGGTGAAGCGGTGGACGCCACCCACAAGCTGTCGGCCGACGCCATCGCCCGGACCGTCGCCGTCCTGGAGGACTACCAGCGGACGATGGACGCCTACGGCGTGGTCCGGGCCCGTCTCGTCGCCACCTCGGCGGCACGCGACGCCGTGAACGCCGACGAGTTCTTCGCCGCCGCCGAACGGGCCACGGGGGTGCGGCCGGAGCTGCTCAGCGGTCTCGAGGAAGGGCGGCTCTCGTTCACCGGGGCCACGGCGTCGCTGCCGGTCCATGGCCGGGGGACGGGCGTCGTGCTCGTGGTCGACATCGGTGGCGGTTCCACCGAGCTCGCCGCCGGGGTGCCACGGACCCGCTCCGACGGGGCGCAGAGCACCCCGGAGGTGGCGGCCGTCTCTCTCGACATCGGATGCGTACGGCTGACGGAGCGCTTCTTCCACCACGATCCGCCCCTGGAGAGCGAGCTGGCCGATGCCCGGAACGTGGTGGACGCCGAGGTGGCTCGCGCCCGCGCCGTTCTCCCGCCGATGACGAGCGGGGGGATCCTGATCGGGCTGGCGGGGACGGTGTCCACCCTGGCCGCGCTGGACCTCGGGCTTCCCCGCTACGAACGGTCCCGGATCCACCACGCCGTTCTGACCAGGGACAAGGTGGACGCCTGGTTGGAGCACCTGGCCACGGAGGACCGCCGGGCACGCCTGGCGCGACCGGGCATGGTCGAGGGCCGAGCCGACGTGATCGTCGGTGGCGTCGCGGTGCTGGCCGCCGTCATGGCGGGGTTCGGATACAGCCGGTGCCTGGTCTCCGAGGACGACATCCTCGACGGGCTGGTGGCCAGCATCCGCTGACGGTTCTCCGCCGGGTCCGTGAGCGAGCTCGGGGCCCGCCCCGGATCACGGGCCCGGTTTCAGGACTGACGAGGAGCGATCGGCAACTCGACGCGGGTGTCGGGCTCCCGGTCGTCGGCGGGCGGAGGAGGAGGCTGGGCGGTGAGGAGTCCGATCTCCTGGACGAGAGCGGTCTGTTTGGCCGACAGACGGTCGAGACTGAGCGACAGGTGGAAGACCAGCATGACGAGGAACAGGACGGCGAGAAGGAGGATGAAGTCCGGCGGGTAGTCGATGCCGACGAAACGCGAGACGTGGCCGAGCAGGTTCAGTGGGAGGGTGGCACTGACGAAGACCATGACGAAGCTGACCAGCAGCCACAAGATGGCCGCCTGCTCCCGGAGCCGGTGTCTGCGCATGGCGATGATGGAGACGACGAGGAATCCCAGGCTGACCGCCATGGACAGCACGAACGCTCTCATTCCGTCTCCTTCCGGTCTGTATCGGTCGCGCCGTCGGCGCCGTCGGCGCGACCGATGGCGTCGGCCCGACTGAGGCTGTCCACGACGAGTGCGATCACTACTCGGGCCATATAGTAAGCCGAGCGCAGACCGGCGATGCTCGACCGCCCGTGGGCACGCGGGGTCATGCGGACGGGAACCTCTTCGATCCGGAGCCGGTGGCGGCTGGCGAGCACGAGTGACTCGACCTCGGGGAAATCGGTGGGGTACGTCCGGGCGAACATCTCGATGCCGCGACGGCCGACGGCCCTGAACCCTGAGGTCGTGTCCGTGAAGGAGCCTTTGGCCCGCCAGCAGACCAGCCGGGCCAGGAGACGCATGCCGAAGCGGCGACCGGTCGACGCCTCGTACTCACCGCGGCCGAGCCACCGCGAACCCACTGTCATGTCGGCCCGTCCGGAGAGTATGGGCTCGAGGAGTCGTTCCGATTCGAACGGGTCGTGCTGTCCGTCCCCGTCGATCTGGACGGCGACGTCGAATCCGTGGCGCATGGCATAGCGGTATCCGGCCTGGACCGCTCCGCCGATACCCAGATTGACGGGGAGCGTCATGACCGAGGCACCGGCCCGCCGCGCCCGCTGCGCCGTGTCGTCTTGTGAGCCGTCGTCGACGACGACGACATGAGCGTGGGGAATGGCGGCGTTGACCTGTGCCACCACCTGAGCGACCGACCGGCCCTCGTTGAACGCCGGTATGACGATGCAGATGCGCGTCGTGACGACCGGTTCGGCCGGTTGGGCTCCACGGGCCCACTGTCGCCATCCCTCGTTGACCACCGGAACAGGCCTCGAGATGACGTCCGTGGCGGGGCCACGGGGGGCGGCCAGGACCGGGCGCGGTGGCTCTGTGACAATGGGTACACCGGGGGCAGGAGCCGGGGTCGTCTGGAGGTCGCTCCGCGACATCATTCTCCTCGGAGAGCTGGGCTGTGGCGCCAGGTTAGCCGCCGGCGCCGAGGCCCTGGGTTTCCGTTTCGGTCGCTGCTCGGCGGGCGGCCCTTCCCGTCATCTCTGGGCACACCCTGCTCACCGGTCCCCGTTCCCCTGCACCTCCCGGCCGGCACCGCGCCTGCCCTCACCGCGCCGGGCGGAGGGCCCGGACGATTCGCAGAGGGCGGGTGACACGCCAGCTCACGGTCCGGCGAAGGGCTTCGATCTCGTGCCGGGCGCGTTCGAGGTCTCCACGCATGGTGTCGAGGAGCTCCCGGGATTCGTCGAGCCGGCCCCGTGTCGTCACCAGCCGGGCTTCGCTTTGGGCGCAGCGTTCCTCGGCGTCGACGAGTCGGGCTTCGGTGGCCGCCAGCAGGGCGCGCCGTTGATCGAGCACCGCCGCCATGGCGTCACGGTCGAGAAGAGCGGCGGTCAGCTCGCGCTCGCCGCCCGCCATTCCCGTCGAGACGGTCGTCGACGACACCGTGGGGGTCCCGATCCGCAGCAGGGAGGGTTCTGCGGTCGTGGCAAACGCCCGTCGGGCCTGCCGGGTGTTGCAGTGCGAACGGATCAACGGCCACAACGTCTCGATGAGGTAGTCACGGTCTTGCACCGCTCGGGGGAAGTCGAGGAGGAAGAGCGGAATCTGCTCGACGGTCGACCAATGGATGAGGCGATGGAAACCGACGGCCAGGATGCGGGCCTGATCGGTGGGATCGAGTGAGTAGACGATTCCGGCGTCCGCGCCACCGCGCACGTGGGACAGCGGGCGGGTGCCGTGCTCGCCCAGCGCCATGTCGAGACGCTCCTGAAAGACGCGACTGCTGGCGGCGGCGAAGAGGTCGCGGACGGGGACGATGAGGGCATCGACAGTGACGGCTCTCAGATCGATCTCGTGGAGGTAGCTGAACAACCACGGATCCTTCACCACGTAGGGGGAGTCTTCGTCGAGCAGGTTGTGCTCGAGCCCCGCTCGAGCATCGTCGATCCACGTGCCGGAGCCGCCGACGTCGAGGCCGCACGTTCCCAGGAACCTGACGAGGAAGCTGGTTCCGGCCCGACCCGTTCCGGCAATCACGACATGGTGACGCGTGGTGTCGACTTGCCGTCCCTGAGGCAGGGGGTCGGTCACCCCCGCCAATTTATCGGGACCGGGCGGGGGAGTGGCGGCAATCACCGGCCGGCACCGGGCGGTCCTCTGGGGCCGGCTCCCTCAGGGTTCCTGAGGTAGGGCGAGTCCTCGCTGTTCTTCCACGCTCAGGACGGAGAACGTCCCCGCCTTGAGAGCGGCGACGGTGAAGAGCGCCATTCCGACGGCGGCCACCGCGGTGCCGGCGAACAGACCATGTTCGACGCGGGGAAGCAACGGGCCGTGGATGAAGAGCACGCCGACGAGACTCCCGAATCCGGCGATCCAGCCCAGGAGCATGCGTCGGTAGAAGCGCAGGGCGATGAGGGCTTGGGCCAGCACGGTGGCGATCATGTACGCGGCGCTGGCGCCACCCAGGAATGCGAAGTCGAGGTGCCCGAGCCGGAACCGGCTCCCGAAGAGCAAGGGGAACAACACGGGGCCCAGGGCGAAGGCGCCCAGGGTGCTCACGGATCCGAAACCGGTCACGAACAGGATCAGTCGGACGAGCCCGTGCCGAAATTCCTCCCAGCGCCCCGTTGCCGCTTGACGGGAGAGGCTCGGCAGCAACGCCGCCTGGAGGGCGCCGAACAAGAAGACGGGCACCCGGGCGACGATGAGGCCGGCCAGAAAGCGACCCGCCGCCGCTTCTTGCGCCTTGTTGGCCAGGAGTTTCACCGCCAGCGGGGCCGTATTGATGAGGCCCTGGGCCAGCACCGAGGCAGCCAGGAGATATCCCAGCGCGCTCGACAGCTCGGACCACGTCGCCGGCGGTCCCGGTCCGGCCACGGGCCGGCGACGACCGGCGACGAAGGCGATCGCCGTGGCCGGTGCGACACCGAAGACGATGCCGTACGGCCCGGCACCGGACACGGCCAGCGTCGCCATCACCACACAGGGCAGGAGACGCAACAGGCCCTCCGCCGCAATGATGACGGCGTAGCGGCGGAAGTCCCCGAGACCGGCGAGGACCCCGCGGACGAGGAACTGTGCGTAGTAGCCGATCAAGCCGACCAGCGTGCCGACGAGCAGGAGCGTGTCACCGTCGAAGAGCCGGTCGGAGATGGGCCGCGACGCCGCCGAGCAGACCACCAACATCACGACGAGCAGGACACCTCCCAACGCCGCCGCCCGCGTCACCACGGGCCGCCCGCCGAGCCCGACGCTGCGGCGGG
>Ga0209415_10004368_pt1 | contig 25922 bp, 20 predicted proteins | sample PeaSoiSIISIP2007_FD_187696 | JGI IMG/M metagenome (GOLD analysis project Ga0209415, IMG submission 187696) | Peat soil microbial communities from Weissenstadt, Germany - SII-SIP-2007 (SPAdes) (version 2) | ecosystem: Environmental > Terrestrial > Soil > Wetlands > Peat | place: Germany... | reverse complement strand
CCACACCTCCCAGCGGTGCTCGTCGTGCGGGCACCTGGACAGGGAGAACCGGCGAACGCAGGCCGAGTTCCGATGCCAAGCGTGTGGTCACGAGGCCCACGCCGACGTGAACGCGGCCATGAACATCTTGCGGGCCGGTAGGGCCCGACAGGCTCCGGCCTGTGACGGGTCGGCAAACTGACCCACTACCCGTAGTCTGAACGGGTGCCGGACGACCCGAACGGACCCTCCCACGAGGACTCGCCGTCCGGGACGCCTCCCCCACCCGCCGGCCAGGGGGAGGCGGGCACCGACCCGCGCCTGGCGCCCACCGAGGCGCCGGCGGAGAGGCCGCTGGCGCCTCCTCCTGCCCCAGGAGCCCCGTCCCCCGGATATCCGGCCCCGCCGGGAACCCCGCCCCCATCGGGCTCTCTACCCCGCCAGGGCTACCCGCCGGTGCCCGGCTACCCGCCCGGGAGCACGCCAGCGGCATCGTGGAGTGCTCCCCCCCATCCGGGCTTCGCTCCTCCCGGACAAGGGTCCCCGGCAGGCGGCCCGACGGGGGGCGCCGCCGAGCCTCGCGTCGACGGGCCGGCGCACCCCCGACGCACGAGACGCATCGCCGTGGCGGTGGGCCTGGTCGTTGTCGCGCTTGTCGCCACCGGCGTGGTACTGATCGCCACGTCGAGCTCGCCCAGGGCGGCGTCGACAGCCCCCGAGGCCCGGCGCATCGTGCGCGCCGCGTTGAAGTCGACGATCGAGGGAGGCTCGTTCCATTACGTGTCACAGTTCACGTCCCAGGGCGTGACCCAGATCACCAATGGCGATGCCGGGCCCGCGTCGGGCAAGCAGGTCATCACGATCGGCTCTGACACCTTCACCGTGCTCGTGATCGGATCTTCCTGTTACTTCCAGGGCAACGCCAGACAAATGGTGGATCAACTGGGCCTCCCCATGTCCATCGCCACGGCGCACGCCGGCCAGTGGATCTCGCTCTCTCCGAGCGACCTGCCGTACCAATCCGTGTACGTGGCGGTCACCACGCGCTCCGCACTGACCGCCAACATCGCCTTCGCGCCCCACCAAGAAGGGGGAAGGTCGCGACGGGCCGGGTACCAGGTGCTCCAGATCACCGGCCCGATGACCAACCAGGTCGTCAACGGACAGACACAGCAGGCGAAGGGGACGGCGGTCCTCTACGTCACCACGTCACGCCCTCACCTGCCGGTGGAGTACGCCGAGAACGGCAAGATCGACAAGGTCGCCAGCAAGCTGGTGATGACGTTCAGCAAATGGGGCGAGGTCGTCACCGTCACCGCCCCCCAGGGAGCCGTCAGCTATTCGTCGCTGGGGGTGGGCAATGGCTCGACACCCACCACACAACCCCCGGTCCTGACCGCCGCCGCAGGCTGAAGGGCCCAGGGTCCCCGGGGCGAAGTCAGAGCCGATCAGGTGCTGCGCCGGTAGCGCCACACCGCCAGCGGGGCCAGGACCGCCAGCAGTCCGACGGACCACGCCAACGAGGCGATGACGTATCCCGCCGTGCTCCCGGGCACGTGCGCCGTTCCGAGCATGAGGGAGCGCTGGGCGTTGATCACCACGCCGATGGGCTGGTTGTTGGCGAAGACCCGGAGCCAGCCGGGCATCTGGCTGATCGGCACGAACGCCGGTGAGGCGAAGATCAAAGGGAAGAGGATCGGGAACGCAATGATCTGTGCCGTCTCGCTGTTCGACGCTACGAGCCCGATGACCGCAAAGCCCCACAACAACGCGTAGGCGAAGAGCAAGACCAGCGCGCACGCCGCGATGAACCCGAGGGCACCGTTGGGGAAGTTGAACCCCACCAACGCCCCCACGCCCGTCATGAGCAGGAGCACGAAGACGTTGCGCACGAGATCGGCCGAGGTCCGGCCGGCCAGCACGGCCGAACGGGCCATGGGAAGCGCCCGGAAACGCTCGATGAGCCCCTTCTGCAGGTCCTCGGCCAGGCCGACGGCGGTGCCGATCCCGCCGAAGCCCACGCTCTGGATGAAGATCCCCGCCAGCAGGAAGTCGATGTAGCTGAGACCGTTGCCGGGATGGATGGCCCCCCCGAACACGTACCGGAACAGCAGCACGAACATGATGGGCTGCAGGGTCGAGAAGAACAGCGACTCGGGGATGCGGGTATAGGCGATCAGGTTCCGCTTGGTGATGGTCACCGTGTCGGCGATGGCCCATTTGAGGCGCGAACCACCCCCGGGCAGCGACGGACTCAGCGCGGGGGCGAAGCCGGCGTCGGAGGTGATCGTCGTCGTGCTCATCGGGAACCTCCGTCACTGGTGGTGGCAACGGCGGCGGGTGCCCGGCGCCCGCGGCGCTTGCCGTCGCTTTGGCCATCGGCCGCCTCGTCATCGTCGGTCTCGGTCCGTTTGCCGGTCAGAGCCAGGAACACATCGTCGAGGCTGGGCTCGCGGATGCGGAAGGTGGTGGGTACGAGGGATTGCTGGTCGAGGAGGCGCAGGACCTCCATGGCGACCCGGGGGCCGTCGTCGACGGGGAGCTCGACCATGTTGCCCACGACGGTAGGGCTCTTGGCACCGACGGAGTCCAAGACGGCCGCGGCCCGGCGGGCCAGATCGGAGCTGGCGAGCCCGACGTCGAGCACCGTGGCGCCCAGGTCGGCCTTCAACTGCGCGGGCGTCCCCTCGGCGATGACGTGGCCGTGGTCGACGACGGCGATGCGGTGCGCGAGGGTGTCAGCCTCCTCGAGGTATTGCGTCGTGAGGAGCACGCTCGTCCCCTCGCCCACGAGGTGGTCGATCATGGCCCACACATCCACGCGGCTCTGGGGGTCGAGCCCGGTCGTGGGCTCGTCGAGGAACAGCACCTTCGGTCGCGCCACCAGCGCGGCGGCGACGTCCAGGCGGCGCCGCATACCCCCGGAGTAGGTCTTGAGCGGCCTGTCACCGGCGTCGGTCAGACCGAATTGGTCGAGGAGCTCGATGGCGCGCTTGGTCACCACGGCCCGCTCGAGGTGGTTCAGGCGCCCGATCATGGTGAGGTTCTCGCGGCCGGTGAGGTTCTCGTCCACGGCCGCGTACTGGCCGGCCAGTCCGATGACGGACCGGACGTGCTCGGCCTGCGTCACGACGTCGTACCCGAGGACGAAGCCTCGGCCGGCGTCAGGAGCGAGGATCGTGGTCAGGATACGGACCGCGGTGGTCTTGCCGGCGCCGTTGGGACCGAGCAGGCCGAAGATGGTGCCCTCCTCGACGGCGAAGCTCACTCCGTCGAGGGCGAGCACCTCCCCACCGAAGGTCTTGCGCAGTTCGTGTGCCTCGATGGCCTTGGTCATAGGGGGGTTTCTCTCCTGGGATGCGACGTGTGAAGGTCCTGCCCGGGCCCGAGGCGAGCGGGCGACTCCGACTCCACCTCACCCTGTGACGTTTCCGAGCTTACGGGGCCACCGGCGCCGTCCCGGCCACGTCACGACTACGCCCCGGGCCGGATCGGCGACGACCTGCTTAGAGCCTGACCGCCGTTCCGGCGACGGAACTGCGCCGGGCCGCTTCGAGCACTTCGAGGGCGCGCACCGCGTCCGCAGGGTCGACCGGAGGGGGCGCCCCGTCACGCAGGGCACGCACCACACCGGCGTAGAACGCCGACCACCGCCCCGGCTCACTCGGCACCGGCTCCTGCTCGTCACCGTGCACCAACCGTCCCCACTGCTCGGGTGGCTCGATCCCGAATCCGGGCTCGTCGGGTCGATGTCCGGCCCGCAGGGCGTCCTCCTGGCCGTCGAGATGCTCAACGACGAATCCCCCTGCACTGCCGAGCACGCGCAGGCGCGGCCCGGGCGCAGCGGCCACGGCGCTGCACCACAGGTGCGAGCGCGTTCCGGAAACGTGGTGCACGGCCATGAACACGTCATCATCGGACCCGCCCCGACGCGCCGCCACCTCGGCGTAGATCTGGGAGACGGGCCCGAACAACGTCATGGCCTGGTCGACGAGGTGCACGCCGAGGTCGAGCAGCACTCCTCCTCCCTCGTCGGTGGTGAGCTCTTCTCGCCATGCGCCGGGGACACGTTCGGGGCGCCACCGTTCGAAGCGCGACTCGAAGCGCGTCACCTCGCCCAGGGCGCCCTCGGCGAGGAGGCGTCGCAACGTGAGGAACTCGGCGTCCCAACGACGGTTGAGGAAGACCGTCAGCATGACCCCGGCGGCGGCGGCGCGCGCCACGAGGGCGCGGGCCGGGGCGGCCAGAGGCGCCAGCGGCTTCTCGACCACGACGGCCAGGCCCGCGTCCACGGCGGCGGTCGCCAGGGCGGCGTGGGTCCCGGTCGTGCTCGCCACGACGACGAGGTCGTGCTCGTCGGCGCGGGCCCACACGTCGTCGGCGCGGTCGACCACGCGGGTGTCGGGGAAGTCGAGCCCGGCCCTTCCCCGGCGGTCGGGGTCGGCGGTGACGATCGTCGTGAGCTCGAGCCCCGGCGTCGCCGCGATCAACGGGGCGTGGAACACCCGGCCCGAGAGGCCGTAACCGATCAAGCCCACCCTGAGGGCCGATACCGGATCGGTCGAGCGCTGCCCCAACTACGGCGTCAGCGGCCGGCGGCGGCGCCGCCGATGGTGCTGCCCCGCCGCGACACGGCGTCGATGGTCACCGCCCCAATGAGCACGCCCCCGGTAACGATGAACTCCCACTGCACAGCGAGGCCCAGGAGGTACATGCCGTTGTAGATGGCGCCGATCACCAAGCCACCCAGGACGCCGTGGACGGCCTTTCCCCGACCTCCGAACAACGAGGTGCCGCCGATGACCGCGGCCGCCACCGCATACAGCACGAGTTGGCCGCCGTTGACGTTGTTGGACAAACCGCCCAGGTACGACGCGTAGAGCAGCCCGGCGATCCCGCCCGTGAGCGCGCACAAGGCAAAGGCCCAGGTGCGGATGGAGCCGACTCTGACGCCGGCGCGGCGCGCCGCCTCGGGGTTACCGCCGATGGCGTAGATGTAACGCCCGTAGCGGGTGCGGTGGAGCAGGAGCGTCCAAGCGCCGAGTACGCCCAGGACGATGAAGATCGCCCAGGGGACCCCTTCCAGCTTCCCGACCGCGGCACGGTTGACGTTGCACACGGCCACGACTGCGCTGCCCACGATCGCCATGAGGACGATCTTCGCGACGGTGAGTCCGACCGGAGGCGCCACCAGGCCGCTGCGACGCCGACGCGAATCTCGAAACCAGAGGTTCAGGCCCATGGCGCCCACGATGACGACCAAAGCGATCCAGCCTGCCGCGGGGGTGATGTGACCCCACATCAAGTTGTAGAGGGCGTGCAGGTTGGGTGACGGCCCGGTCAGCGTCGGGTATCCGGAGAAGGGCCCGAAGCCGAGCACGATGAGCAGGACGCCGTTGAAGATGAGCAGCCCGGCCAGGGTCACGATGAAGGAAGGAAGCCGGAGCCGCGTGATCAACGTGCCCTGGGCCGCCCCGATCAGCGCGCACGCCAGGAGCGAGGCGATGATCGCCGCCCACCACGGCCAGTTGGTCGTCACCGGCTGCACGAGCTGTACGGCGATGGCTGCCCCCACGACGCCGACGTAGCCGATAGACAGGTCGATCTCGCCCAGCAGCAGGGCGAAGGTCTCAGCCATGGCCAACACCATGAACACCGCACTCTGCTGGAAGAGGTTCACGATGTTGCCCGCCGAGAGGAAGATGTGATGCGGGCTGACGATTTGGAAGACGACGGCGGTGATGATCAGCCCCAGGACCACGGGGAGCATCCCGCTCTCTCCGCCCCTGATGCGGAGCCACGCCCCGTGGATGTACTCCCGCATCGTCTGGGCGACGATCTCGGGCGGTACGAGGGCGGCCTCTCCCGCCGGGGCGGCGGTCGGGTCGACCAGCCCCTCTATCGGGTTCCCGGTCTCCGGCGCGAGAGGCGCCTCGGCGGGCCCGGGGGGACCGGGGTCAGTCGTGGCCATGCTCGACAGCTCCTGCGTCGGCGCTCGGGCCGTCGGTTTTGACACCTAGGCCCCCGGTGGTCATGTACTCGACGACACTCTGCCGGTCGAAATTCGACGTGCTGTCATCCTTCACGATGGTGCCCAGATACATCACGGCGATGCGGTCGGCCACACTGAAGACGTCGTTGAGGTTGTGCGAGATCATCAACACGGCCAGGCCGTGGTCGCGCAGGCGCCGCACAAGATTGAGCACCATCGCCGTCTGGGTCACGCCGAGGGCGGCGGTCGGCTCGTCCATGATGACCAGCTTGGAGTTCCACATGACCGCCTTGGCGACGGCCACGGACTGTCGTTGGCCCCCCGACAGCGACCCCACCGGCTGGCGGATCGACCGGATGGTCGTCACCCCCAGGCCAGCCAGTGTCTCCCCCGCGGCACGCTCCATGGAGTCCTCGTCGAGCAAGCGGCGACGGAGTCGCTCTCGTCCCAGGAACATGTTCTGGACGATGTCGAGGTTGTCGGCCAGGGCGAGGTCCTGGTAGACGGTCTCGATCCCCAGCGCCGCGGAGTCATGGGCACTGCGGATCCGGACCGGCTTCCCCTCCCAATGCAGCTGGCCCCGGTCGGGTTCCAAGATGCCCGAGATGCACTTGATGAGGACCGATTTTCCAGCGCCGTTGTCGCCCGAGAGTGAGGTCACCTGTCCCGCCGGCACGTCAAGGTTGACGTCGCTCAGCGCCTGAACGGCACCGAAGCTCTTGTAGAGGCCCCGCACTGTCAGAAGGGGCTCGTCCACGCTCGCCTCGATCATCTCGTCACTTTCGTCGCGACACAGATTACGTCATGGTGCGGCCAGACGCGGGACCGTCGCCGCACCAGGCGGCGACGGTCCCTCACTTCACGTCCGGTCTACTGAGGTTACGGCGTGATGCCGGCGCTACTGCACACGCTGTTGCCCACGGCGGTGCACAGCGTCGATGCCGAGATGAACTGGTCCTTGATCACCGTCGACGCCATGTTGGTGGTGTCCACCCACGTCGGGGTGAGCAGCGACGCCGGCTGTGCCGACCCGGTCACACCATGAGGAGGCGTGGTGGTCGAGTTCACCAGGGAGGAAGGCGGGGTCTTGCCGGCACGCAGGATCGTGGCCAGGGAGACGGCGTCCTGGGCCTCCTGGTAGATGGGCTTGTACACCGATCCGCACTGGTAGCCCTGGAGGATGTTCTCCATGCCCTGCAGCGTGGCGTCCTGACCCGTGGTCGGGATCTTCTTCGGGCCGACACCCTTGTTCTTCAGGTCCGTGACCACAGCTTCGGCGAGGCCGTCATTGGCCTCGATGGTGGCGTTGATGGTCGGGTGCGCCGTGAACTGCTGCGTGAAGATCGTCGCGCCGGTGGCGTTCACCCAACCGGGGGTGATCTGGTCGCCGATCAGGGTGTAGCCCTTGCTGTTGGTGAGGCCCGCCTTCAACGGCGTGGTGGTGGAGTTCCAGACCACCGAGTTGTAGCCCTGGGCGAACGACACCGCGTTGGGGTCGGTGTCCTCACCGCCGTCGAGCTCGAACACCTTGGGGCTGGTGATATTCCAAGAGGACACGCACGACTCGAAGCCCTGTCCGATGAGCTTGCCCACCAGGTTGTTGTCGAAACTCACGTAGTAGGTGTTGGTGCCCGTGAACGTGGCCCGGTCGTAGCTGATCACAGCGACGCCGTGGGTCGACGCGTACGACTGGACCTCGGCCCCGACGGTGCTGTCGATCGGGTCGAAGACGAGGACCTTGGCGCCGAGCGACACGTCGGCCTGGGCGTCGGCGAGCTCGGTGGCGTCCACGCCCTGGGCGTTGTCGATCTTGAAGTCAGACGAGCTGTAGCCGGCCATCTGGAACGCCTTGGTCAGGTACGGGGCGTCGAAGTCGACGTATCTCGTCGACGAGGTCGTGTCGGGGAGGATCACGCCCACCAAACCCGTGCCCGACGCCGCCAGCGGCTTCAACTTCGGCATCTCGGTGAAGCTCACGTTGAACGACTTCACACTCAGATCGGATGGGACGCTGACCGACGCCTTCGTCGTCGTCGTGGTCGCCGCCTTGGGAGTGCTGCTACACGCCGTGAACACCATGCCCACGACAACGGCCAGGGAGATCCCCGCCAGCCGACTCAACCCACGGATTCGCATTGTTCGCTCTCCTGCTTTCTATTTTGAGTTTCTTTTGATGACCCGCTCACCTTGGAAGCTTGTTCAGAGGGGGCGATACCACAACAGGGCCGAACGTCCCTGACAACCGAATATCTGATGTCGCCTCGACCGCGTCCCCATCCCTCGGATCGACAACTGCCTGAGCAACATACCCTTCAGTTTCGTCACGCGCTTGCAATACTCTTGTTCAGTCGATCACAAGGGTGGCCCGAACGGGGAGATGGTCGGACTCGGTGATGGGGAGGACCTCGCCGCCCTCCGCCTTGATGGGCCCCCGTACGAGGATGTGGTCGGGCTGCGCGATGGGCCGCCACAGCCACGTCGGCCACGTACGACCCCGCACCGCCCGGGACCAGCCTGGGAGCAGGGCGACCAGGGGCGGCCCCCACAAGTTCATGTCACCTGCCAACACACTGGGTACCGGTGTCATGGCGTTGAGCGTTCGCCGGAGGGCGGCGATATGGCGGGGAGACCCCTGGCTGAGATGGGCGAGATGGGTGCCCACGACGCGCAGGGACGCGCCGGACGCGCCGGACTCGCCAGTGAGATCGATATCCATGACGATCGCCCCTCGGCGCGCGTGATCGGTCGGGAGCTTGCCCAGATCGATCGTTTGCGAACCCCGTACCGGCAACCTTGACAGCACCGCGATCGACCACGAACCGCACTCGGACTTGGGAGTCCGAGCGGCCGACCGGGTGCGCTCGGCGATCTTCGGACGGGGTCGGTCGAGCGACAGTCCGTGCACGCTCCCGGTCAGCAGACGCGGGCCCCAGCGCTTGTGGGGCTTGGAGGGAGGGGCGGTGATCCGGCCGCGGGCGAACGCCAACTCGACCGAGGTGTATCCCAACTCGGTGGCGACCCTCTCCGCCATCGAGACGCCACCGTCCGGGAACCAGCATTCCTGAAGCATGAGGATGTCGGCGCCGATGCGGCGACAGGCGTCGACCACGTCGAAGGGCCGACCCCATCCGTCGACGCCGCCGTGCACGTTGAAGCTGGCGACGACCACGCGGGGCATTGCACCAGCAGGCTACCGAGCGACCGGGGTCCGCAGGGCGACCCGGCCGCTGCCCGGGACCCTCGAGGCCGACGCTCCTCGCGGTCGGTGCAGCCTGGCGAGCCCCAGGCGACGCCGGATCCCAGGCACGTTCCGTGAGCCGGCTCAACCCCCGGCCCGGCGTGCCGATATGAATTGGGATGACGTTGTTCCCGAGCGCCCTCCGTAGCGACCGCCTGACGGCGACGGGCAGCGCCGTCCGCCCCCTGCACCGCCTCTGGACCCTCGTCTCCGGGGCCATCGCCACCCGCAGGTCGGCCGCCACTCCCGTCCTGGCGCTCGTGTCATCACCCGCCGGCGCGACGACCGCCGAGCGGGCCGAGCCGCAACTGCGGTGGAACGATCCGCACCACGCCCCCGCCGGCGACTTCACGGCGTCGGCGATCCCCAATGCCGAACTCGACATCACCGCCGTTCCCCGTCGGGGTGAGTCGTGGGACGCGGTGTCGGATTTCGCGCTCTCCTACGACGGCTACGCGTACTGGGAGGACCTGGCCACGTTGGCCGGCCGCGTCCTGCAGCGCTGGACGCGGCGTCGGTCGTTGCCCGCCACGCTCGACGAGCTGCGGGGATGCCTCTTCTACGAACAGCGGCGATGGAACCATTTCGGTGAAGAGCCCACCGGTCGCTCCGCCGAGTACATGTGGGCGATGGTCGAAGCCATCGGTGCGTTGGCGGCCCCTGTCACCCCCGTCGTCTCCCCGAACCCCGATCCCCGACGCGCCATCGCGCCCGAAGCGCACGTGAAGCTCGTCGCCAACCGCGCCGTGGCGTTGCGACCGGTCCCGTCGCCCGCGCTCACCGTGCGCCCCTTGGCGGCGCGTCCCGGGCGGCTCACGCCGGTAGCGGCGGCCGAGGCCCATGTCCGGCTCGTCACCGCCATCGAGGGCGAGGCGGGTGCGGCGTCGAGACATCCCTCGAGGTACGCGGCGAGGCGCTCCTCGGGCCACCTGTCGGGGAGCCCGGCGGATCACCCCGCCATGCACGGCTCGGGGCGCGACCTCAAGCCCATGCCCTCGGCAGAGCCCCTGCCCAAGCCGCCCGTGATCATTCGTCGTGCCCGCCGCGCTGGATCGGTCGGCCCGAACCGCCCCGGCGCTGGGGTGAACACGTCGCGCCCACCCGCCGATCCGTGGGGGTCCAACGGGTTGCGCTGGAAACTCGACAACGAGGACACAGAGTCGGACGAGACCGCGTCGGACGACGCCGCCGCGGTCGCCGAGATCACGCCCCTGTGCCACGAGTTCGTCACCGACGATGCCGGCTACGGGACGTGGATGGACAGCCATCCCGGGGGTTTCGTCTTGAACCAACCCCGCTCGGCGCGATCGAAGGCACCCACGCTGCACCGCGTGGGCTGCGCGGTGGTCGCCCCCCGACCGGGACCCGAAACCCTGTCTGCACCCTCGGACACCGACACGACGTCGGACACCGGCACGACGAAGAACAGCGACCCGAACACGAACCCCGTCAGGGTGTGCGGGCCGAGCGCCGACGCGCTCCGGACCTGGAGCACGTCACGCGGGACCGGTGAGCCCTCGGCGTGCCGACGCTGCTGTCCGTAGCGACGACCCCGATCCCGGACCCGACACGCCCGCCGCCCGGTGACGGTGGGAGGTTGACCGCCGTACAGTGAGGAAATGCTCCTCGTGGCGGGGTCTCCCGAGCTCGACCACCATGACGTCGGGTCCCGACACCCCGAGCGCCCCGCCCGTGTGCCGGCCGCCCTGGCCGGCATCGACGAGGCCGGCCTGCACGACGCTGTCATCCATCTCGAGCCGCGCCGGGCCACGACCGAGGAGCTGACCCTCGTCCATCCCTTGTCGTATCTCGAAGCGCTCCACGCCTTCTGCGACGCGGGCGGTGGGGCCATCGACCCCGACACCATCACGTCGGCCGGATCGTGGGACACGGCGCTGTTGGCGGCGGGTGCGGCGCTCGAGGTCGTCGACGCCCTGGGACGCGGTGACGGCGACGTCGCCTTCGTGGCGGCCCGTCCCCCCGGCCACCACGCCCTGGCCACCGAGCCCATGGGCTTCTGCCTGCTCAACAACGTGGCCGTGGCGGCCGCCACTTTGGCCGAGCGGGGCGAGCGGGTCCTCATCGTGGACTGGGACGTCCATCACGGCAACGGGACCCAGGCCATCTTCTGGGACGACCCCAGGGTGCTCTACGTCTCCACCCACCAGTGGCCGCTGTATCCCGGCACGGGCCGGGCGTCGGAGACCGGCGGCCCGAGGGCGCCGGGGCTGACCGTCAACGTGCCACTGCCGCCGCGCGCCACCGGGGACGTGATCCTCGAGGCCCTCGACGACGTGGTAGCACCGGTGGTGGAGCAGTTCTCCCCCACGTGGGTGCTGGCATCGGCGGGATACGACGCGCATCGCGCCGACCCGATGGCGGGCCTCATGCTCACGTCGGGTGACTTCGCCGACATCGCCCGGCGCGTGAAGGCCTTCGCGCCGCGGGCCGGACGCCTGGCCCTCCTCCTCGAAGGCGGCTACGACCTCGACGCCCTGCGCATGTCGGTCGGCGCCAGCCTGGCGTCGGTGCTCGACGTCGAGTTCCGTCCCGAGCCCGCATCGAGCGGCGGGCCCGGTGACGATGCCGTGGAGGCGGCGCGTCGAGCGCACGCCGCGACCTGAGCGGACAAACAGCCGGGCCGGCGCTCCCGTCACGCCGTCGGCCACCCTGCGCACGGCGCGATCCCACGGTGATATGACGATGCGGTGACCTCGACGAACCACGACCACCCCCGCGCCGACGAGCTCCCGCCGCCTCGGACCCAGAAAGTGGCCGAGGGCGTCTACGCCTACATCCAGCCCGACGGGGGCTGGTGGATCAACAACACCGGCTTCGTTCTCGGCGAGCGCGCCGTGCTGTGCATCGACAGCTGCGCCACCGAACGGCGTACCCGCGCCTTTCTCGCCGCCATCGACGCGGCCCAGCGCGAGCTCGGGGGCGGGCGCAACGGCGCCCGCATGCTCGTGAACACCCATCACCACGGCGACCACACCAACGGCAACTACCTTCTGCACGACGCCACCATCATCGGGCACCAACGCTGTCGCGAAGCCATCGAGGCCATGGGGATCCTGCGCCCCGACGGACTGTGGGAGCCCGTGGATTGGGGCGATCTCGAGCCCAGACCGCCGTTCGTCACCTTCGAGCATCGCCTCGACGTGTACGTCGACGACCTCCTCGTCGAGCTGCATCACTTCGGCACTGCCGCGCACACCACCAACGACGTGGTGGCGTGGATCCCCGAGCACCGGGTGCTGTTCACCGGCGACCTCGTGTTCAACGGGGGCACGCCGTTCGTCGTCATGGGATCGGTGGCCGGGTCGTTCGTGGCGCTCGACTGCCTCATGGAGCTCGACCCCGCCGTGATCATCCCCGGTCACGGCGACGTGTGCGGCCCCGAGGTCATGGACGTGGCCGGCGAGTACCTCCGCTTCCTGCAACAGGTCACCGAGGAAGCCAAGAAGGCGGGCCTCACCCCCCTCGAGACCGCCCGGCGGGCCGATCTCGGGCCCTTCGCCACCCTCACCCATCCCGAGCGACTCGTCGGCAACCTGCACCGTGCCTTCGCCGAGTGCGAGGGGGCGCGCCCCGGCGACCCCATCGACATCGCCGCCGCGCTGCTCGACATGGTCATCTTCAACGGCGGCAGGCCGTTGACGTGCCAGGCGTGAGGAGCCACGAACCCGGATGCCTCGAAGGACCCACAAACCTGTGCGCCGGGGGCGTTGACCGATTGTTGAGCCTGGATAGAGGATCCGGTGAGCACGGCGTGGGAGGGTGGGGCCACGAGGGCGGCCTGCCACGAGGCGGCCGCGTCCAGTGCCGGGGGGGCCATGTCCATCGTCGACGACCGCATGCACGTCGTAGCAGAGAAGGCCCGCCGCGAGCGGCTGTGGCAGACGACGGACACCACGCCGTTCGTGACCGCCATCCGGCCTCCCGGGACGGTGACAGCGGGCCACGCTGACCACCTAAGCAATGCCAGCCATCCCAGCCACGCCGGCCATCCCAGCCATGGGGACCAGGATCGGGCGCCCGATGTCATCGCCCGCGCCAGCGCCGGAGCGGGCGATCAGATGTGGCAGACCCGGATCGACCTGGTGGTGTCGTCGGGCCTGTCGGGAGACGCGGCCCGCAAAGCACATGTCGACGCCCAACGCGAACACGACGAGGCCGCCTTCGAGGCGCTGTGCGACTTGTGCCGCGACGAGTTGCGGCCCGTGCTCGAGTGCAGCGCCGAGATACTCGGCGAATGGGGCCTCACGGCGCGCGTGACCGAGACGCTCAGAGACGAGCCGGCGCGCGTGCCCCGGAGCTTCAAGCTCGCCTTGGGGATCGACCGCTTCGACGACCGGGGGCCGGGCAAGCTCACCATCACCGCCACCGAGGGATACGACTTCGTGCGGGTCAAGCTGGCCGTGGGACCGACCAAGATGGGTGGCGACGTCAGCGAGCACGTGGGCACCACCATCGCCCGAGACCTCTCCGACGCTCTGGCGGGAGGCCTCGTGGCCACCCTCGTGGAGCAGATCTTCAGCTTGTGACCGACAGGCGCTGCGCCAGGTAGGCGAGCGCCAACGGGTAGCGCCACGCGATGCCGCCGTGGGTGGCGTCGAAGAGCTCGAAACGGACGTCGTGCACGCCCACCGCCTCCAGCGCGTTACGGAAGGCGACCGCCCCGAGGTCCAGGTACCACTCGTCGCGCGTCCCGGCGTCCACCCACAGGGCCCGCAGTCCCCGCAACGCGTCGGCGTGGGCGGGCACCATGCGAACCGGGTCCCACGCCAGCCAGCGCGCCCACACCTCGTCGCGCAGCCGCCCGGTGTCGGGATCGAAGGGCAGCACCGGGGTGCCGTCGGCGGCGGCGGAGAAGCAGGCCGTGACCCCGAGCATCATCAGCAGCAGATGGTCCTCGGACCGGGTGAAGGCGGGCCGGTGCCCGAAATCCTCCCACCACGCGCCGATGTCGCCGTCCCAGGACCGCAGCGCCCGCACGGCCTTCGGGAACTCGGGGATGTAACAGCACTCGTAGAGCGCGTCCCCGGCGTGGGTGGCGAGCCCGCCGAAGAGGTCGGGACGCAGCATGGGCGTGATCATGGCCCCGAATCCGCCGCTCGACTTCCCTTGGATGCCGCGGTGGGCAGGGGCGGCGAGAGTGCGGTAGCGCTCGTCGACGAACGGCACCACCTCGTCACAGAGATAGGTGTGGTAGTTGCCGGTCCCCGGGGAGTCCACGAACTGCGACCCCCCGTACGCGGTCCAGGCGTCCACCCACACCACGATGCACGGTGGTGCCTTTCCCGACGCGAAGACGATGTCGGCGGTCTCGGGGTAGGGCTGGTGGAAGGCGTCGCGGTTGGCCCACATGGTGAGGTACCCCGTGTAGCCCTGGATGACGTAGATCGAAGGCAGTCGGTCCCCGCCCTCGTCGTAGCCGGGCGGGACGTATACCCACAGCGGCCGCTCGACGGGGTCCCCGAGATGGTTGTTGCCCAACGCGGCCGACGTGATCACGTGCTCGTCGACCCGCCCGGCGAGCTGTCCACTCCACGGCAGCGGCACGGCACCAGGATGGCACGACGGCGACCGGCGGCGGCGCGGCGTGCTCGGCAGCCGGGCGGCGTCCTCAGACGGCGTTGGTGGAGGGCAGGGGCGACCTCGACAGCCATCCCCGCAGCTGGTCGGCGGGCATGGGCCGGGCCAGCAGGAAGCCCTGGGCGAGGTCGCACCCCGCGTCCCGCAGCGTGGCGAAGACGGCGTCGGTCTCGACACCTTCCCCGACGACCTGCAGCGACAGGTTGTGGCCCAGGTCCACGATGGACCGCACGATGGCCGCGTGAGCCGGGCTGGCCATCATGTCCATGACGAAGCTCTTGTCGATCTTGAGCTCGTGGACCGGCAACGACGACAGATAGCCGAGCGACGTCTGCCCGATGCCGAAGTCGTCCAGGCTCACCCGCACGCCGGTGGCGTCGAGCTGTGCCAGCACCAACGCGGCGCGGGGCGGGTCGGTGAGCAGGGCTGTCTCGGTGATCTCGATGATGAGCCGCTCCGGCGCGACATCGAGGTCGGCCAGCACCGCGATCACCTGGTCGGCGAAGCGGGCCCGGCCCAGCGTGCGGGCCGACACGTTGACCGACACGGCCATGGTGCCGAGGTCGCGGATGTCGGTCAGCGCCCTGCGCATCACCCATGTGGTCAGCCGGTCGATGAGGTCGGTCTGCTCACACATGGGGATGAACCGGTCCGGGTACAACAGGCCGAGGGTGGGGTGCTGCCAGCGCACCAGGGCTTCGACGGCCTCGACGTGCCCGTCGTGGAGGGCCGCCTTGGGTTGGTAGTGCATGACCAGCTCGTCGGCGTCGATGGCCCGGCGCAGATCGGCGATGAGCCCGAGGTTGGCGGCGTCGTAGTGGTCGTGCTCGGCGTCATAGCGCACCACCCCGGCGTGCTGGGCCTTGGCGAGGTACATGGCCACATCCGCGTGCTGGAGCAGGTCGTCGACGTCAATGCCGTCGTCGGGCGAGATGACGTAGCCGATGCTCGACTCCACCGAGAGCGGGAGCCCGCTCACCTCGACCTCGTGCTCGATGATGTCGCGCAGGCGGCGGAGCACCTCTTCGGCGTCACCGACCTCGGAGAGGATGACGCCGAACTCGTCCCCACCGAGGCGGGCCACGGCGTCCTGGGGCCGGGTGTGATCGGCGAGGCGCTGCGCCAGCAGCGTGAGCAACTGGTCACCGCTGTCGTGGCCGAGGGTGTCGTTGACCTCTTTGAAGCGGTCCAGGTCGATGATGGCGATGGCGGCCCGGGAGTCGCTGCGCACGGCGTGGACCACCGCTTCCCGGGCCCGCTCGTGGAACAACGACCGGTTGGGAAGATCGGTGAGCGGGTCGTGCTCGGCGAGGAACTTGTTCTCCTTGACCTGGAGCCGCAGGCGACGGCTCACCGACACCGAGATGAGGAACAGGGCCGCGTACAGGGCCCCGAGGCCCAGGAGGAGGTCGCGGTAGAGCGAGTGGAGGCCCCCGTCCACGTCGGCGGCGATGGGCGCGTAGGGCAGGTACACCTCGAACACGCCCACGAGGTGCTCGGGTGACCCGGCGGTGAGCGGCAGGTAGACCTCGACCGCGGCGGGCCCGATGGGCCCGGTGTCGTTGCTGTCGGCGTTCAGGTGGGTGACATCGGCGAAGACCTTGCCGTGGGCGGCGTCGATGGCCTCGTCCTCGGGCTTCTCGTGGAAGCCGGACCCGTCGTCGGAGTAGACGACGTTGCCGGCCAGGTCCCGGAGCCTCAGGCGCAGAACGTTGTGATCGCCCACGGCCCGCCTCACGAGGAGGTTCATGGCCGTGATCTCGGTCGGGCTCAGCCCCTTGCTCAGGGGGCGCCCGTCGAGGACGGGCTCCACCGCGGTCTGGGCCACGAGCGTGGCCTCGGACCGGCCCACGTCGGCGCCGCGGTCCCTGGCCTCGGATCGGTAGCTCGCGGCCAGTACGAGGCCCAGCAGCACCACGGGCACGGCCGTGATCAGGGCATAGGTGACGAACAGCCGCGCCAAGGAGTGCGCCCGGAGCGCAGGGGACCTCACAGCCCTCAATTTCGGAGAATCTCGCCCACACCTTGACCGGCAGCCGAGGACCAGGGCTTTCCCCGCTAATTCCCCGGGTTTCCCCCATGCAGCCTGGGCGGGGACGAGTTTCTCAACGAGGAGGCGAAAGCGGTCGATACCACCACGGTGCGTAGTGACGGGCTGCTCGACCCCAAGATCGTGGACGCGGCCCTGTCGACACTGCTCGAACGCCATGCCGAGGCGGCGGTGTGTTCGCTCGGTCCCGACGGCCTCATGGTGGAGATGCCCGCGTCGGTCCCCCGGGGGGGCCACCGGGTCGTGAAGGCCCGTTCGGCGCTGAACCTCGTCATCGCCGCCGACCGGGTCGTGGTCATCAACGCCTGGGAGCGGGTGCGTGCCGTGGGCGCCTCGCGGGCTCCGGTGCGCCTGGCCTCGGACCCGGGCCAACCGGTGGTCGTGCACCTGATCGATGCCCGCCGGAGCCACGGCGTCTATCTGGGCGTGGTCGTCGAGGCGGTCGGTGACGACGCCACGGTGTTCGACCCCGAGACGCCCGCGACGGCTCCTCGCTTCGTCCGCCCCGGCAAGAACGTCCTCGAGGCCACCGCCGAGGTGCTGCGCGCCCGCCAACAGGTGCTGACACTCCTGGCGGATGCGGCACCGGTCGGCGTGCTCCATATCGACGCCATGCGGCGCCTGGTGTTCAGCAATGACCGCCTCCACGACATCCTGGGATGTCCGCGTGCCGCCACACTCGACGAGCAGCTGTCCACGGTGTTGGATCGTGATCGCCTCCTCGTCGGGTCCGTGATCGAGTCCGTGTTGGGGGGCGGGATCGATGACGACATCGATGTCGTCATCCGACCCTCGTGGGCTGATGAATCGGAACTGCGCCAATGCACCTTCAGTCTCCGCGCCCTCACCGATGACGACGGCGACGTCACGGGAGCGCTCATATGCGTGTCGGATGTCACCGCCGGCACCAGCAGGCGCGATGGCGTGCACCTGCGGGCGACCTTCGACGTGCTCACCCGGTGCCACAACCGGGAGTCGACGCTGGGCGCGCTCGAAGCGATGCTGGCCGGGGCCGGCGACGGGTCGAGCCCGGCCGCGATCCTGGTCGACCTATACCACTTCAAGGAGCTCAACGAGGGTCGCGGTTGCGACGTCGGCGACGAGTTCCTCGGGGTGGTGGCGAGGCGCCTGCACGGCGCCGTGCGCGAAGACGACGTGGTGGGGCGCATCGGCGGGGACCAGTTCCTGGTCATCTGCCCCGGCATCGCCACCTCGGCCGAGGCGGTGCGCACCGCCATCAGGGTGGCGGAGACGCTCGGCCACGAGATCCAGCTCAAGGACACCCGCATCGGGTCGCGCGCCAGCATCGGCGTGGCCTGGTCGAGCGGGTCCGAGGTCGACGCCGACACGCTGTTGGCGCGGGCCGATGTCGCCATGCGCGAGTCGAAACGACGCGGCGCGGGACGTCCCGTGCTCTTCTCACCGTCGTTGCTGGGCGCGCCCCCTCAGGCCGGCTGAGGTCCCCACCACCAGCGCGTTCAGTTCTCCACGATCTCGGCCACGGGGTCACCGACCTGATACGTCACGCCTGGCTCCGCGATGTGTCGCAACCGTCCCGACGTGGGGGCCTCGATCTCGTTGGTGACCTTGTCGGTCTCCATCTCGTAGAGCGCCTGGCCCTTGGCGACGACGGCCCCGTCCTCGGCCAGCCATTCCGCCACGACGGCCTCGGTCATCTCCATGCCGATCTTGGGGAGTCGCAGGAGCACCGGGCGTATCGCTCAGCCGTTGTAGGCCATGACCCACTCGAGTGCTTCGAGCAGTCGGTCGGGACCGGGGAGGGCGAGGCGCTCGAGCCCCCGGGCATAGGGCAACGGGGCCGCCAACGCCCCCACCCGCAGGACCGGCGCTTCCAACCGCCCGAACAGAGCCTCGGAGATCCCCGCCGCCAGCTCGCCACCGAAGCCGCCCGTCACCACCGCTTCGTGGAGGACGACGGCCCGGCGCGTACGACTCACCGACTCGAGCACAGCGGCCTCGTCCAGTGGCACGAGGGAACGCAGGTCGAGCACTTCGACCTCGATCCCCTTCTCCGCCAGGCTCTCGGCCACGGCGATGGCATCGTGCACCTGGCGGCCGTAGGTCACGATGGTGACGTCGGACCCCGGTCGTTTCACGTCGGCCACGCCCAGCGGGACCGGGGTGTCGTCGACCGCACCCTTGCGCGACAGCAGCAGCACCTGCTCGATGAAGACACAGGGATCCTCGTCGGCGATGCACGACGCCAAGAGGCCGCGGGCATCGGAGGGCGTGCTCGGGACGACCACTTTCAGTCCCGGGACGTGGGCGAGCCAGGCCTCGAGCATCTGGGAATGTTGGGCGCCCACCTGCAGGCCGCCTCCCACCGCCGTGCGCAGCACCATGGGGACCGTCGTCAGTCCGCCCGACATGTAGCGCAGCTTGGCGGCGTGGTTGGCGAGCTGGTCCAGGCACAGACCGAGAAAGTCCATGAACATGATCTCGGCCACCGGCCGCAGCCCACCCAGAGCCGCGCCCACGGCCGCGCCCACGATGGCCTGTTCCGAGATCGGCGTGTCGCGCACCCGGTCGGCACCGTGTTTGGCGGCGAGGCCCTTGGTCACGCCGAACACCCCGTTGTCGGAGATGTCCTCGCCGAGGAGGACCACCCGGGGGTCGGCCGACAGGGCTTCGTCGAGGGCGAGGGTGATGGCGGAACGGACACTCATCTCCTGCTGCGGCTGCGACGGCCCCACCGGCTCTCTCGGCGCCATCGGCGCCATCGGCGCCACGACATCTCGGAGCACCTCGTCCGCATCGGGCTCGGGGAGCTCGAGCACCTCGGCCAGGGTGGCGACGGCCATGGTGGCGCAGTTCTCCTCGATCGCAGCGGCGTCGGCATCGGAGAGCAGACCGCGCTCGACGAGGCTGGAGCGGAAGCGGGCTACGGGCTCGCGTTTCCACGCCTCTTCGAGCTCGGTGGCGTCGACATAGGTCATGCGGTCGCCGAAGACGTGGCCGAAGAGCCGGTAGGTCACCGCCTCGACGAGGGTCGGCCCTCCCCCGGCCCGGGCGCGTGCGGCGGCTTCGACCACCGCGGCGTAGACAGCCACGGGGTCGTTGCCGTCGACCGTCACCCCGGGCATGCCGTAGGCGGCGGCCCGTTGCGCGACGTGCTCGACACGCAGGTGGTCGGCGAAGGCGGTGTGCTCGCCGTAGCCGTTGTTCTGACACAGGAAGATCACCGGGAGCCGCCACACCGCGGCCAGATTGGCGGCCTCGTGGAAGGCGCCGATGTTGGTGGCACCGTCTCCGAACGAAGCCACGGTGACGCGAACGTCGCCGTCGCCCGCGGCCTCGCCGGCGCCTTCGCCCTGGCGTGATGCCGCCCAGGCCAGACCGGCCGCGATGGGCAGACCCGAGCCCACCACCCCCGTGGTCAGCATGAGACCGACGTCGGGCCACGACACGTGCATGGGACCGCCCTTCCCCTTTCCCGTGCCGGCGGCGCGCCCCAGCATCTCGGCCAGCAGGGGACGCAGCGGGACCCCCTTGGCGATCTGGTCGTGGAGGCCGCGGTAGGTGGTCACGAGGTAGTCCCCGGGCTCCAGCGCGGCGGAGAACCCGGCGGCGACGGCTTCTTGTCCCCGGGGCGAGTAATAGGCGAGAGAGGCGCTTCCCGCCGAGATGGCGCTGCGCAGCGCGTCGTCGGTGGCGGCGATGAGCGCCATCGTCTCGAACATCTGGACGAGAGATGTGTCGTCTGGCCCTTTCGTGGTCATCGCCCTCCACCGTATTCGGCCGCCCGAGCCCGCGTCAGGTGGTCACCGGGCCCGTGATACTTCGGGCATTGGCGGGCCGCCCACGGGCACACCTGTGACCTTTGGCCCTGTCGAGGCCCCGATGCAGGGAGGAGCATGGGTGGTGTGGAGACCGAAGAGCGCGGTACCGAGCGATTCGGATCGCCGATAGAAGGTCTGCGCGCCACCGGGGCGAGCACCAGTGAGCGGGACCTCGTCAAGTGGATCACGCGCCACGCCGAAGAGGAAAATGTGTTGCTGGAGCGCTACCAGCACATGGCACAAGAGTCCACCTCTCCGGCGGCGCGGTATCTGGTGGAGCTCATCATCGAAGACGAGCGTCGTCATCACCGGGTGCTCGGCCAGATCGCCCACGCCATCGCGTGGGGCAGCTTCATGAACCCGGACCTGGCCGTGCCCCGGATGCACGAGGGAGCCGCCGACAAGGAGCTCGTCGAGGAAGCCAAGAAGCTCCTGGCCTCGGAGAAGAAGGACCGGACCGAATTGCGGCGCTTGCGACGGCGCCTTCGCTCCTACAGCGGGACGATCTGGCCTCTCCTGATCGACGTCATGCTCCTCGACACGAAGAAGCACATGCGGATCCTGCGCCACGTCGCGACGTACCGTCCGGGTTGAGCACGCTTCACAGCGCCTCGGCCCGCGTCAGTTGGGCTCAGCGGGCGCCGCGCACGAGGGCACCGGGGCGTGCCCCGGTGTCGTGCCCGTTGGCGAAGGTGGTCTCTCCCGACTTGATCGTGGCCACATAGCCGACGGCGTCCTGCACGAGCCGGCGTCCCCCTGCGGGCAGGTCCGTGACCACCTTGGGCGTGCCGAGCTGCAGGTGCTCGTAGTCGATCACGTTGACGTCGCCGAGCATGCCGGGCTCGAGGGTGCCCCGGTCGCCGAGGCCGTAGAGACGGGCCGTGTCGGACGTCTGCTTCTTCACCACCCATTCGAGGGGCAGAAGCTCGCCCCGGGTGCGGTCCCGGGTCCAGTGCGACAACATGAACGTCGGTTGGGGTGAATCGCAGATGACGCCGCAGTGGGCGCCGCCGTCGCCCAGACCCGCCACCGCACGGGGATGCAGCAGCATCTCGCGCACGGGCTCGAGGCTCATGGACGCGTAGTTGAGGATGGGGAAGTAGAGAAGCCCGTGCCCTTCGGACTCGAGCATCACCTCGTAGGCGACCTCGAGGGGATGGCGACCCGTCACGGCCGCGATAGACGCCAGCGAGTTCTCCGGTCCCGGCTCGTAGTCCGGCGGCGAGCCCAGGACGAAGGTGACCGCATAGGCACGTTCCAGCGCGGCGCGGTGATCGGGCTCGGGCTCGAACCGAACGATGGCGTCGCGCACCGACGGATCGCACAGGGCGTGCAGGAGCTCCTTGTCGGTGAGGTTGCGGGCCTTGAGCGCCTGGTAGGCGGGGATGGAGTCGAACATGCAGTACGACGTGTGCAGTCCCGTGAGCAGTCCCGTGGCACGCGCCGCCACCTGGGGCCACAACTGGGCTCCTTCTTCGGCGGCGCGCAACGATTCGTCCATGAGCTCGCGCCACAGATCGGGCGCATCGCCGATCTGGAGGAGGGCGAAGGTGACGGGCCGGCCGATGGCCACCGACAGGCGCCGCATCCAGTCGACTTCCTTGACCGGGGCGATGACGTCCTCTCCCGCCACGCCGGCGGGGGCCAGCTCGAAGATGCCGGTTCCGAGGTCACCGAGGGCGGCGCCGATGCCGAACAATTCGTCCTCGGCCGCGTAGGTGCCGGGGACGGGCTCGCCGTCGATGGCGCGGTGGGCGATCGTGCGCGACGTCGAGAAGCCGAGCGCCCCCGCCGCGATGGCCTCCCGGACGATGACGCGCATGGCCTCGATGTCGGGCGCGTCGGCGGGCTCGTTGCGCGCGCCGCGTTCGCCCATGACGTACGCCCGCACCGCGCCATGGGCGATCTGCGTGCCGACGTCGACCGTGAACCGTCGACGCCCCAGCGCGTCGAGATACTCGGGGAAGCTCTCCCAGTCCCACTCCATGCCCTCGGCGAGGGCGGTGCCGGGGATGTCCTCGACGCCTTCCATCAACCCGATGAGCCAGTCGTGGCGGTCGGGGCGCGCCGGGGCGAAGCCGACCCCGCAGTTGCCGGTCACGATGGTCGTGACCCCGTGCCAGGAGCTCGGGGCGAGGACCTCGTCCCACGTCGCCTGGCCGTCGTAGTGGGTGTGGATGTCGACCCAGCCCGGCGTCACGAGGGCCCCGTCGGCGTCGATCGTGTGCCGGGCGGACACGCCGTTGAGCACGCCCACCGCGGTGATGCGCCCGTCGTCAACCGCCACGTCTGCGGTCCGGGCTGGTGCCCCCGTGCCGTCGACGACGGTTCCGGCTCGAACGACGAGGTCGTGCACGGGCTACCCCCTTGTCAGGCCTTCATGGTGGCATCGGCCCATCACGGGCACAAGCTTCCAAGGTCCCCGGCCACACCCTTCGAGGACGTCGAGGCGGGATCAGGACGGTGCCGTCGCCTTCCACGTGCCGAGTCGGGTGGGGATGGACTGGGCGAAGTGCAACACGTCGTCGGGGTCGTGCGCCGCCTTCACCGACACCAGGCGAGGGAAATTCGCCCCGTAGTAGGCGTTCTGCCAATCGACGAGGGTGGGGTCGATGTAGTTCTGGTACGCCGACCCGTCGACATAGCTCGACGCCGCTGCCGCGAAATGCGCCAACCAGGACCGGCCCTGGGCCACCGACGATGGGCTCGTGCCCGTCGCCACGCTGGCCTGGATCCCGCTGATGGCGTTGCGGTGGACGAAGGCCGTGGCGCCCGGGTCCACGGCGTTGATGGCACCGCCGAGCGCGTCGAAGACGATCCCGCCCCCGACCCCGGGCAGCGTCTGGGCGAGATCGTCGACGGAGGTCACGAACGCCTGGATGCCGGCGGCGGGCGGGAGCACCGAGACGTACGCCGAGGACGCCACCGAGGCGACCCGGTCGAGGGTCCCCGCCGGGCTGCGCGTCGTCAGATGGCACTGGGCGATATCCAGGCTCTCGCAGCCGGCCTCGACGAGCATGGCGTGGAGGTACTGCTCGGGCCCGACGAAGCGGTAGGTGGGTTGGGACCCCACCGCGGCGACGAGCGAAGCCACGAGCGAGGTGAGCGTTGCCGGCGTGCCGACGAGCATCCCGGCTGTCCGCACCTGGGGAGTGGCGCTGCCGTTGGACAGGAGCTGGCAATTCGACCACAGCTCGGCGGGCCCGGCGTGTTGCCACACGAACCACGATCCCAGGACGTCGGCTGCCGCTGACCACGGCCAGTCGAGCGTGAACAACGCCAGCTCGGGGATGGGCGCGGCGCGAAACGTGAACGAGGTCACCACGCCGAAGTTCCCACCGCCCCCGCCGCGACACGCCCAGTAGAGGTCGTCGTTGGTCTCGGCGTCGCAGGTGAGGACGCGCCCGTCGGCGGTGACCATCTGCACCGACTCGATGACGTCGCACGTGAGCCCGTACTTCCGCCCCACCACGCCGACTCCGCCGCCGAGCGCCAGGCCCGAGATCCCGACGCTGGGGCACGAGCCCCCCGGCACGAGGACGCCGGCCGGTGCCAATTGGTTGTAGAGGTCGACGAGGAGCGTCCCGGCACCGACCACCGCCCGGGGCGACGAGGAGCCCGCCGGGCTCGACACCGTCACGGTGCTCATCGATGTGACGTCGACGACGAGGCCCGGGCCGCTCGAGTAGCCGGCGTAGCTGTGGCCCCCGCAGCGCGGGATGGGCCCGATGCCGTGCGTGCGGGCGAAGTCGATGCAGCGTTGGACGTCGGTCGGCGACGTGCAGTAGGCGACGGCGGCAGGGTTGGTGTCGTCGAAGCGGGGGTCGTAGAGCAGGCGGGCCGTGGCGTAGGTCGGACTCGACGGCAGCACCAGGCGTCCCGACAGTGACGACGCCAGCGTCGACCATGCCGCCGCGTCGAGGGCCAAGGTCGTCGTCGTTGACGGGGACGCTTTCGACGGGGACGAGGAGGAGGACGACGAGGACCGACCCGTCGCGCCGTCCGCGCATCCGAACAGCGCGGCCGAGGCCGCACCCGCCGCCGCCAGGCCACCGCCCTGGAGGAACCGGCGGCGGCTGTACCTGCTGTTGGGGCCGTACCCGTGGGAGCGGTCCACGCCGGTCCTTACCGACGCTTCACGAGTTGGTCCCGGACCACGTGCTTCTGGACCTTCCCCGACGCGGTGCGGGGCAGCTCGTCGACGAACACGAATCGGCGAGGCACCTTGAACGCGGCCAGGCGCTCCCGGAGGAACGCCTCGAGCGCGGCGGCGTCCGGGGTGGCTGCTTCGGACGCCTGGGGCGCCTGGGGCGCGGCGGAGTCGGCGGGCGCGGTGAGGACGGCGGGCGCGGCAGGGACGACGACCGCCACCGCCGCCTCACCCCAACGGTCGTCGGGCACCCCCACCACGGCGACCTGGGCCACGTCGGGATGATCGAGCAGGGCATTCTCGATCTCCACCGGGAAGACGTTCTCGCCCCCCGAGACGATCATCTCCTTGAGTCGCCCCGTCATGCGCAGATAGCCGCGCTCGTCCATGGTGACAAGATCGCCGGTGCGCAACCAGCCTCCCGGTCGCGTCGCGGCCGCAGTCTCGTCGGGCAGCTCGTGGTAGCCGGCCATGACGTTGGGGCCGCGCACCTCGAGCTCGCCCACCTCGCCGCGCGTCACCACCATGGCGCGCTCGGGGTCGACGACGCGAGCGGCCACGCCCGGCAGCGGGATCCCGAGGGTGGCTCCCTTGTCCTCGGCACTGTCGTCGAGGTGGGTCTGGGAGATGAACCCCGACGCCTCGGTCTGTCCGAACACCACCGTGAATTGCACCCCCAGCGTGGCCTCGATGTGGGCCACCAGCTCGGCCGGCACCACCGCGCCTCCCCCGCTCACCGCCCGCAACGACGACAGGTCGCGCCGGGGGAAGTCGGGATGCCCGACGAGGGCGAGCAGCATGGTGGGCACGCCACAGGTGAGCGTGGCCACTTCGGACTCGATCAACTCCAGGACGAGCCCCGGTTCGAACGCCGGCACCAGGACGGCGGTGGCCGACAGCTGGCACAGCTGGAACGACACCACCTGGCCGCCGACGTGGAACAACGGCATGGTCTGGATATAGACGTCGCCGGGTTGCATCCCGAAACGCATCGCCCCGAAGCGCGCCGCATTGGTCATGCCCCGGTGGGTGAGCAGCGCCCCCTTGGGGGAGCCCGTCGTCCCTGACGTGTAGACGAGCTGGGCCACGTCGTCAGGTGACACCGCCCTCTCCCG
>Ga0209415_10004367_pt1 | contig 25924 bp, 18 predicted proteins | sample PeaSoiSIISIP2007_FD_187696 | JGI IMG/M metagenome (GOLD analysis project Ga0209415, IMG submission 187696) | Peat soil microbial communities from Weissenstadt, Germany - SII-SIP-2007 (SPAdes) (version 2) | ecosystem: Environmental > Terrestrial > Soil > Wetlands > Peat | place: Germany... | reverse complement strand
GCCGCACCTGCCGCGACGAATGTCACGGCAACGGGGCTCGTCAATGACGGCGTGATCAATCTGACCGGCGGCAAGGGGCAGGCGGAGCTGGCTATCGCCGCCGCCGCGCCGGCGACGTTGACCGGGTCATTTGACCTCACCGGCAACGCGTTGCTGCAGTTCGCCAGCGGCGCGATCACCACGATCGACGGCAATTTGTCTCTCGACGGTGCGCAGGCGCGCGTCGCCGTCAGCGGCACGCCGGGCAGCAATTCGGCCCTGACCACACTCGGCAGCAATACTGGCACCTTCGCCCTCGCCGACGGCGCTTCGGTCACCACCACGGGAGGGTTCAGCAACAGCGGCACCACCGAAGTCGATAACTTCGGCACCGGCGGCAGCGGCTTTGCCATTGGCGGGACGTTGACCAACAACGGTGCCGTCGAGATCGGCAACACCGCCACAACTGCCGCGACGACCGTCACGGCAACGGGGCTCGTCAATCACGGCTCGATCGACTTGACCGGCGGCACGGGGCAGGCGGAGCTGGCTGTCGCCGCCGCCGCGCCGGCGACGTTGACCGGGTCATTTGACCTCACCGGCAACGCGTTGCTGCAGTTCGGCAGCGGCGCGATCACCACGATCGACGGCAGTTTGTATCTCGATGGTGCGCAGGCGCGCGTCGCGGTCAGCGGCACGCCGGGCAGCAATTCGGCCCTGACCACGCTCGGCAGCAATCTCGGCTCATTCAGCCTCGCCGACGGCGCTTCCGTCACCACTACGGGAGGGTTCAGCAACAGCGGCACCACCGAAGTCGATAACTCCGGCACCGGCGGCAGCAGCTTGACTATTGGCGGGCTGCTGAACAATAGCGGTGGTGACTTCGTTATTGGCAACACCGCCATGGTTATCGCAACGACCGTCACAGCGACCGGGCTCATCAATACCGGCGGCGTGGTCAATATAACCGGCGGCACGGCCGGCGGCACGACGCAGGCGGAGCTGTCTATCGGTGCCGCGGCGCCGGGAACGCTGACCGGGACAGTAGACCTCACCGGCAATGCATTGCTGCTTTACACCACTGGTTCGATCACCGCGATCGCCAACGGCGCCGACTTGACTCTCGATGGTGCGCAGGCGGAGGTCGCAGTCACCACCTACCCGGGCAGCAATACGGCGCTGACTTCGGCGCTGCTCCCGCTGGGCAGCAATTTCGGTACATTCCAGCTCGCCGACGGCGCTTCGGTCGGCACCAAGGCTGGGGTTGGGTTCAATAACCGCGGCACCACCAACATCGATAGCTTCGGCACCGGCGGCAGCACCTTTGCCATCGGCGGGACGCTGACCAACAGCGGTGACGTCTACATCGGTAACGCCGCCATGCTTGCCGCGACGACCGTCACAGCGACGGGGCTCATCAATGGCGGGGTGATTGCTCTGACCGGCGGGACCGCGGGGCAGGCGGAGCTGGCAATCTCCGGTGCGGCACCGGCGACATTGACCGGGGAAGTTGACCTTACCGGCAATGCCGTCCTGCAGTTCAGCAGCGGCGCGATCACCGGGATCGCCAGCGGCGCCGGCTTGTTTCTCGATGGTGCGCAGGCGCACGTCGCACTCAGCGGCACGCCGGGCAATTCGGCCTTGACCGCGCTGGGCAGCAATGCCGGCACCTTCAGCCTCGCCGACGGCGGTTCGGTCAGCACCACGGGAGGGTTCAGCAACAGCGGTCTCCTGGAGGTCGATAGCTTTGGCACCGGCGGCAGCAGCCTTGCCATCGGCGGGACGCTGACCAACGGCGGTGACGTCATCATCGGCAACGGCGGCATGGTTGGCGCGACGACCGTCACAGCGGCGGGGCTCGTCAATACCAGCGCCGGCTCGATCCATCTGACCGGCGACCCCACGGGGCAGGCGGAGCTGCTGGTTGCCGGCGCGGCGCCGGCAACGTTGAACGGGACAGTTGACCTCACCGGCAATGCATTGCTGCAGTTCGGCAGCGGCGCGATCACCGCGATCGGCAGCGGCGCCCACTTGTCTCTCGATGGTGCGCAGGCGCTGGTCGCAATCAGCGGTACACCGGGCAATTCGGCGCTGAGCACGCTGGGCAGCAATGCCGGCACATTCGCCCTTGCCGATGGCGCTGCGGTCAGCACCACGGGAGGGTTCAGCAACCGCGGCACCACCGAAATCGATAACTCCGGCACCGGCGGCAGCAGCCTTGCCATCGGAGGAACGCTGAACAACCGCGGCAGCGTCTTTATCGGGAACGGCGGCATGGTTGCCGCGGCGACCGTCACAGCGGCGTCGCTCGTCAATACCGGCTTGATCGATCTGATCGGCGGCACGGGGCAGGCGGAGCTGCTTGTCGCCGGCGCGGCGCCGGGGACGTTGACCGGGACCGTGGAACTCAGCGGCAATGCGCTGCTGCAGTTCGGCAGCGGCGCGATCACCGCGATCGCCAGCTCCAGTTCTTTGTCTCTCGATGGTGCGCAGGCGTTTGTCGCACTCAGCGGCACGCCGGGCAGCAATTCGGCCCTGAGCACGCTGGGCAGCAATGCCGGCACATTCAAGCTCGCCGATGGCGCTGCGGTCAGCACCACGGGAGGGTTCAGCAACAGCGGCACCACCGACGTCGATAACTCCGGCGTCGGCGGCAGCAGCTTTGCCGTTGGCGGGTCGCTGAACAACAGCGGTATCCTGTCGGTCGACCGCGGCACCAAGGGCGGCAGCGGCGTTACCATCGGCGGGACGCTGACCAACAGCGGTGACGTTTTTATCGGCAACAGCCAGATGCTTGTTGCGACGACCGTCACCGCGGCGGCGCTCGTCAATACCAACACCGGCGTGATCGATCTGACCGGCGGCGTCGCGCAGGCGGAGCTGGCTGTCGCCGGCGCGGCGCCCGGGACGCTGACCGGGACAGTTGACCTTATCGGCAATGCGTTGCTGCAGTTCGGCAGCGGCTCGATCACCGCGATCGGCACCCTCGGCAGCTTGACACTCGATGGTGCGCAGGCGCTTGTCGCACTCAGCGGCACGCCGGGCAATTCGGCTCTGACCGCGCTGGGCAGCAATGCCGGTCTATTCAGCCTCGCCGATGGCGCTGCGGTCAGCACCACGGTCGGGTTTAATAATAGCGGCACCACCGACATCGATCGCTCCGGCTCCGGAAACAGCACCTTTGCCATCGGCGGGATGCTGACCAACAGCGGTGGCGTCTATATCGGCAACAGCGGCATGCTCGGCGCGACGACCGTCACAGCGACGGGGCTCATCAATACCAATACCGGCCTTATCGATCTGGTCGGTGGCGCGGGACCGGCGGACCTGCTTGTAGCCGGCGCGGCGCCGGGGACGTTGACCGGGACAGTTGACCTCACCGGCAATGCGTTGCTGCAGTTCACCAGCGGCTCGATCACCGCGATCGGCAGCGGCTCCATCTTGTCTCTCAATGGTGCGCAGGCGCTTGTCGGGCTCAGCGGCACTCCAGGCAGCAATTCGGCCCTGACCACGCTGGCCAGCAATGCCGGCGAATTCCTCCTCGCCAATGGCGCGGCGCTCACCACCACGGGACCGTTCAGCAACAGCGGTATCACCGAAGTCGATGACTTCGGCGCCGGCGGCAGCACCTTCGCGGTCGGCGGGACGCTGACCAACAGCGGTGACGTCTTTATCGGCCACAGCTCTCTCACCGCCGCGACGACCGTCACAGCGGCGGGGATCGTCAATACCAACTTTATGGAGGTGACCGACGCTTCGGTGAGCACCCCGGGAACGTTCAGCAACAGCGGTACCACCGAAATCGATAACTCCGGCCCCGGCGGCAGCAGCTTGAGCATCGGCGGGACGCTGACCAACAGCGGTAACGTCACTATCGGCAACAGCTCTCTCACCGCCGCGACGAACGTCACGGCGACGACGCTCGTCAATACCGGCGCGATCGATCTGACCGGCGGCGCGGCGCAGGCGGAGCTGGCTATCGCTGGCCCGGCGGCGGCGAGTTTGGTCGGAACATATGACCTTACCGGCAATGCGTTGCTGCAGTTCGGCAGCGGCGCGATCGGCGCGATCAGCAGTACCGGAGATTTGTCGCTCAATGGCGCGCAAGCGCGTGTCGCAGTCAGCGGCACCCCGGGCAGCAATTCGGCCCTGACCGCGCTGGCCAGCAATGCGGGCACCTTCATCCTCAACGATGGCGCTTCGGTCAGCACGACGGGTGGGTTCAGCAACAGCGGCAACACCGAAATCGATCGCTTCGGGGTCGGCGGCAGCAATTTGACCATTGGCGGGCCGCTGACCAACAGCGGTAGCTTCTATATCGGCAACTACTCTCAGACCACCGCGACGAACGTCCAAGCGACGGCGTTGACCAATAGCGCTGGTTTCGTAGAGATAAACGGCAATAGTGGCGGCGGGAGCGCGGGTACGCTGACGCTGGCTCAGGCCTCGTCGGATGCGAGCACCATCTTCCTCGACCGCGGCGGCGTTCTCGCCCTCGCCAATACCCTGACCGTCAACGGGAATTTGGACTTCTTCGGCGGGACGCTCAGCGGCGGAACGGCCGGAACGCTGGCCGGGGCCGGACCGATTTTCGTCTTCACCAGCGGCACCCTCCAGAACGAGACGGTCGCCAATGGCACCACCGTCATTGTGGACCCAGGCGCAACCCTGGTCGAGAACGGCGTTACCGTCAGCGGCACCGGCGCGCTCAGCGGCAACAATTCGATCCTGACGTTCGTCCAGAACGGCACCGATCCGATGACCAACACCTCCGGCTTCGCGACGATCAACCTCGCGAATGGCGGCGCCAACAGCCTCACCCTGACCGGTTCCAACTTCACCGGTGTCACCGGAAACGTCATCACGGTCAATGACGGCAATTCCGGGAATACGGTCGACGGCTCTGCCCTGGCCTCGCCGGACGCGATCATCGTCCATGCCGGGACCGGAGCCGATTCGCTGACCGGCGGGACCGGCAACGATGTCTTCTTTGCCGGCGGCGACACCACGATGACCGGCGGCACCGGCACCAACCAGTTCACCTTCGCCGATATCGGCAGCAACACGATCCAAGATTTCGGGGCGAGCGGCACCAACGAACTGGCGTTCAGCGATGCGGGATTCAACCTCGGCCTCGGTGGGGCGTCATCGACACCGACGCCGCTCCCTGGCGCCCTGATCGGCAACCTCACGACCGGCGCCTTCACCACTACGACGCAGCGCTTTGCCTATAACTCGAGCACCGGAACATTGGAGTTCAGCGCCGACGGCAGTGGCAGCACCCCAGGCACTATCGCGACGCTGAGCTCGCACCCCACGGTGGTCGCGGGGCAGCTGTTCTACGTTACCTAGAGCCACGGTCGCCTCAGGCCGTCCCCGGACTTGATCCGGGGATCGGCTTGAAAGCGCCTGATTCGTGCCAGCGGCTGAAGGGCCGGCCGGTCGGCGCGGCGGTCAGATCACCCCCTCGTCCTTCAGCCCGCTGAGGTCGCGCTCGCTCATTCCGAGCCACTCGCCGAAGACCGCTGCGGTGTGCTCGCCCAATCGCGGCGAGGGCGCGATCTTTGGCGGCTTGCCGTCGAAGCGCACCGGAAAGGTCGGCATCTTCAGCGTGCCGTCGGGGTGTTGCATCGTCTGCATGATGCCGCGCGTCTCGAAGGTCGGCTCGGCCAGGAGGTCGCCGGTGTCCAGGACCGCGCCGCACGGCACCCCGGCGTCGCCAATGATGCGCATCACCTCGTGCTTGGTGTGGGTTCGGGTCCACGCCGCGACCATCGCATCGACTTCGGCGGCATGGCTGGTGCGCTTGGCGTGGTCGACATATTCCGGGTCGTCGGCCAGTTCCGGGCGGCCGATAATCCGGGCGAGGCGGCGCCAATGCTCGGGGTTGTTGTGGCTGTTGAAGACATAGGCCCAATCATTGGGTCCGCCGGGCTTGCACGGATAGATGTCGGCCGGCGGCGGACCGCCGAACGCGCTCTTGGCGCCGTTGCGCTGCGGCGGCTGGCCGGTACGGGCGTGCATCATGAACGAGCCGCGGATGTAATTGAGCTGGGCGTCCTGCATCGCCACCTGCAGATGACGGCCCTCTCCGGTGGTGTGGCGCTGAAACAGCGCGGCCAGAACCGAGATCGCCATCAGCATCCCGGTGCCGGTGTCGCCGAGCGATGGGCCGGGCTTGCAGGGCGGGCCGCCGCGCTCGCCGGTCACCGCCATGCCGCCGCCGCAGGCCTGCGCGATCATGTCGAAGGCGAGGTTTTTTTCGTACGGGCTGCCCTCGCCAAAGCCCTTGACCTGGGCATAGACGAGGCGCGGGTTGAGGGTGTGCAGAACCTCCCACCCGAGCCCCAGCTTTTCGATCGTGCCGGGCGCCATATTCTCGATGAAGACGTCGGCCCGGGCCGCCATCTCCTTGACCAGGGCGACGCCGCGCGGCGATTTCAGATTGACCGTGACCGATTTCTTGTTGGCGTTGTAGATCATGAAATAATAGGCGTCCGAACCGGGCTTGGGGCCGCTGCCGAGGATGCGGCCGGGCTCGCCGCCCTTGGGGTTCTCGACCTTGACGACCTCGGCGCCGAGCTGACCCAGGACCTCGGTACAGCTCGGGCCGGCCTCGAATTGCGTCAGGTCGAGCACGCGGATTCCGGCAAGGCAGTTCGGTGCGACGGCGGCGTCATCCATGGTTTCCTCCGATTGATCGAGCGGCCTCAAAAATAACTCTTTAACGCGAAGGCCGCCATGGATACGCAAAGCACGCCGAGGTTTATCGGCGCGCTAACTTTAGCGCCGTTCGCACCAACCCGGGGGATTGCCGATGCCTGAACCCCATCGCCTGCGCCTCTACGAGAACTACCGCTTTGTGCTTTACGCGCCGTTCTATGCGGCGCACGCGATCGGTGCCTATGGGGAGGAGGGGCTCGAGGTCGAACTGTTGCCCTCGCCCGGCCCCGGGCTTGCCGAGGCGGCGCTCGCCAAGGGCGAGGTCGATGTCATCTGGATGGGTCCGATCCGGCTGATGAAGCATCACGACGACAACTTGGGGTCGCCGCTGGTCGCATTCGCCGAGGTAGTGTGCCGCGACCCGTTTTCCCTGGTCGGCGCGCGGCCCCGGCCGGGGTTTCGCCTCGCCGACCTCGCCGATTTGCGCTTCGCCAGCACCAGCGAGGTGCCGACCCCCTGGCTCTGCCTCGAACAGGATTTGCGCGAGGCCGGGATCGATCCCGCCGGCCTCAGGCGGATCGTCGGCCGCGCGATGCCCGAGAACCTCGCCGCGCTCGCCGACGGGAGCCTCGATGTGGCTCAGCTCTTCGAGCCTTTCGTCGAGGAAGCAGTTGGCCAAGGCGGGCATGTCTGGTTGCCGGCGAGCGCGCGCGGCCGCACCAGCTATACGGTGTTTGTCACCCATCGCGCCCGGCTCGAGAGCGATCCGGAGCCGTTCCTCCGCATGGCCCGGGCGATCTATCGGACCCAGCGCTGGCTCGCCGCAGCGTCGCCGGAAGTCATCGCCGCGGCGGTCGCTCCTTACTTTCCGGCGCTCGATCGCGGCGTCTTCACCCGGGCGCTGGCGCGCTACCGGGGGCAGGGCGTGTGGGGCCGGGACCCGATCCTCCCCGAGGGCGGTTACAACCGGCTGCGCCGCGCGCTCCTCGGCAGCGGGTTCCTCAAGCGAGCCGTACCGTTCGCCGAGTGCGTCGACAACCGCTTCGCCGAGGCGGCGGTCGCTTCCCCATAGCTCCCTCCGATAGGGCTGCGATCGTCCTCAGCCTCGGTCGGCCGGGGGCGCGGTGAGAATGTGGACGACGACGTTGCAGCCGGCCCAGGGACCCCCATCCTGCGCGCGCCAGGTGAACTCGACGGTACTGCCGGGCGCGAAGGAAGCGGTATCGAGCACCGCGACATGGAACCCCAATCGGCTGTCGCTGGTCGGGGTATCGGCGACCCTCTGCCAGCCGTCGCGGCCCCAATGGACGGTTGCCGGGTCCGGCAAGGCGACCGCCAGCCGTGCTCCGGCGATAAACCCGTCGATCCGGGCGTGCGGCCACCAGAAGGCGTGCTGAGCCGCCGCACGATGCCCGCGATAGCGCTGCCAGGTCGCGCGCGAGCGACCGAAGGGATGGCCGATTTGCCGCGACACCATCAGCTTGACGAATTCGGCGTGAGCCCAGGCAAGCGGCATCGCCGAGCCGCTCGGCCGGCCGGGAGCGAGCCCGCGCGCGGGAATGGGGTCGGTATCCCACACCTGCTCGGGGATCATTCCGCCCGGGCTCGCCATCGCCGCCATCGCTTCGAGATAGGGGAGCGGGTCATTGCCGGCATCCAGCTCGTAGTGGCCGCGCTCGCCGGTCAATAGCGGCCAGCCACGCCCGATCCCGCTGCCGTCGAAGGCCGAACCGTCCTCGTGCTCACCATAGCCGTCGCCGCGATAACGGTGCCACACTGGCCCCATGGGCGTGTCGGTGCGCAACAGCGCGTCGGCGAGGATGACCGAGCCGAGGATCAACGGGTCGTCGTGGCGGCGCAGGCCGGCCCGCACCAGATAGAGGAATTCGGTGCCGATCTGTTCATCGCCCGGGAGCCCGGTGCTGTCGCGCCGATTGCGGATCGGTACGTTGGTGTGGGTCGCCCCGGCTTGGGCGAGGATGTCCGGCGGCGCCACCCGCACGTAATACCCCGGCACGCCGTATTGCCGGGCCAGCTCGGTGCCGCTGACCGTCAGCCAGGCCTCGATATGCGCGTTCCAGAAATCGGCGAGCGCCAGCGCCCAGTCGGCTTCGGGCGACGGCAATAGCGCCGCGCCCGCGGCCAGCGCCGAGATCGTCGTCGCCAGCGTAAAGGCATTGATGCCTTCGTTCTCCTCCCAGCGGTCCTGCATCGTCGACGGCCCGGTGCGGGCGATGTAGCCGAGCGCGCGGCGCACCATGTCCTCGACCGCGATGCCGCGCAGCGCGTCGCGATCCTCGAGCTCGGCGGCCAGCATCACCGGCAGCGCGGTCTCATCGAGCTGGATGCCCTGCCAGTATGGGGTCCCGCCGAGCCACTGGTTCTGGTGCCAGTGCCCGTCGTCGTTTTGCGTGGCGATCAGGTAGCGCAGCGTGTCGCGCGCCTCCTGGTCGGCGCCGAAGGCCAAGAGCGCGCCGGCGCATTGCACGAGATCGCGCGGCCACACCAGATGGTAGCCGCCGCGCTCGTTGCCGCTATAGCCCCAGGGCACGCTGAGGCTCGCCACCATCGCGCCCGGATAGGTCTTGTCGAGATGCGCCCGGAGCACGATCGACGAGGTGACCGCCTGGTCGCGGATCGGCTTCGGCAGGTCGAGCGTTGGCGGGCTGCGCTCGGCGCATTGCGACTGCCAGCCCTCCCAGTCGGCGATTTGCTGCTGCAGCACATTGTCGAACGGCTGGATGAGGCTCGAGATCGCCAGCGTCGCCGCTGCTTCCGCGCTGCTGCCGAAGCCGAGCGCGAGGACGCAGCGGCGCGGTATCTCGCCCATCAACGCGACATTGCCCGGCCCGGCCGTCTGGTATTGCCAGGTCATCGCGCCGTTCCTCGCGAAATCCTGCCAGCCGTCGCTGGTTCCGACATAGCCGGCGCTGGCCCGGCCGAAAGCGTCGGCTTGATGCTGGTCGACTGCGGCGAGTGCCATGCCGAACGGGCCCTGCTCGGCCAGGAGGACCCGGCGCCCCTGGTATCGCTCGACCCTGGCGATGTTGTCATAGCCGGTGGCGCCGAGATGCGGCGCAACCAGCACACAGAGGCTGAGTTCGTCCGCGCCATCGAGCCGGCATTCGATGACCAGGACGTCGCGCCGCGGGTCGGGCGTGATGCGCAGACGCAGCGTATAGCGCGCGTGGCTGTGCGTGATCTCGACCGCCGGGACACCGGGTGCCAGCAGCTTCAGCGTATAATTGTCGTTGCGCTTGACCTCCGACCAGAACCCGTCGGGGCCGGCGACGATAAACCCGAGATCGCGGATCTGCGGGATGTCGACGCGCGGGTAATAAACTTCGTTGACGATGCCGAAGCCGAGCGTGAACCACAGCCGCGACGGGCCGAGCGCGCAGCCGACCATGTCCTTGGCGCTCGATGTCCAGGCGGGTGCCGAGCCGGGTGCGCCGGGGGCGTGGCCTTGCGGTGCGGCGGACGGGGAGGGCGACATCGCCGCATCTTACCGCGAATCCGGGCCGGGAAAGCGGGCGATCTGCACGATCAATTCATCCGGCTTCTGGGTTACTGCAGCGCAACGCGGTTAACTTCGCGCGCCGGAAGGGCTAGCATCGCCGGGCCGCGCGGACATGTCGCCAAGTCTTGGACGCGGCCAGGGAGGGTGGCGATGCCGGCGCGCACGGGACAGCAATACATAGACGGCCTCAGGGAGCAGGACCGCGAGGTCTGGCTCGGCGGCGAGCGGGTGAAGGACGTGACCCGGCACAAGGGGCTCGCGGGCGGGGTGCGCGCGATCGCCGGGCTCTACGACATGCAGCACGATCAGAAGCTGCGCGAGGTCATGACCTATCCCTCGCCGACGAGCGGCCAGCCGGTCGGCCGCTCGTTCGACAACCCGGTGACGCGGGAGGCGCTCGAAGCCCGTTCGAAGATGATGCTGAACTGGGCGCGCCTGACCTGCGGGATGATGGGCCGTTCGCCCGATTTCATGAACGTGACGTTCGCCGCCTGGGGCGCCGCTGCCGATTATTTCGGCGAAAAGCGCCCGGAATTCGCCGGCAACATGCGGGCTTACGTCGAATACATCCGCGAGAACGACATCACTCTCACCCACGCGCTGATCAATCTGCAGCGCAGCCGCAGCGCCTCGGGCATGTTCAACCTCGAGGGTGGCACCGCCTTGGAGGTTGTGCGCGAGACCGATGCCGGGATCATCGTGCGCGGCGCGCGGATCCTCGCGACCCTGGGGCCGCTCGCCGACGAGATCGCGGTCTATTCGCCGCGTCTCGCCCGCCACAGCGAAGCGCACAGCCCGTTCGCGATGAATTTCGCGATCCCCTGCGGAACGCGGGGACTCAAGTTCCTGTGCCGTGACAGCTTCGATCTGGGGCGCTCGCATTTCGACCATCCGCTGGGATCCCGCTTCGAGGAGATGGATTGCGTCGTCTTTTTCGACGACGTCCTGGTGCCGTGGGAGCGGGTGTTCCTGCTCTACGATGTCGAGCGGCTCAACGCGACGCCGCACGTCACCCATTCGACGGCGCATTCGGCGCATCAGGGCGCCGCCAAGAACCTCGCCAAATGCGAGTTCGTGCTCGGCCTCGCGCTCCTGATGACGCAGACCCTCGGCAATGCCCACCTGCCGCAGACCGAGGCCTATATCGGCGAATTGATGCTGACGACCGAACTGATGCGCTCGTGCATGCGCGCGGCCGAGGCCGATGCCGCGATCGACCGCTGGGGCGTGATGTGCCCGGCGATCCTGCCGGTGGAGAGCACCCGCAACCTGATGATGACGGCCTATCCGCGGATGATCGAGATCCTCCAGTTGTTGGGGTCGAGCAGCTTCCTGATCCAGCCGAGCGAAGCCGACTTCGCGGGCCCCTTGGCGCCCGAGATCGAGCAGTACCTCGCGACCGACAACACCGCGGCGCGCGACCGGGTCAAGCTGTTCCGCCTGGCGTGGGATGTCGCCGGCAACGCCTTCGGCAGCCGCCAGGTGCTCTACGAGCGGTTTTTCGCCAGCGATCCCCTGACCCGTGCCCGCGCCATGGCGGCGATCTATCCCAAGGGCGAGATGATGGAGCGGGTGCTGGAGTTTTTGGGCCGCGACGACTAAGCGTGGTAGAATGCCTTCAACCATTCAACCGAGGAGAGCCCGATGAGCAAGCGACCGATGTATCTGCAACACGTCAACATCTACGTGCGCAACGCCGAGCGATCGAAGCAGTGGTACGAGGACCTCCTCGGCCTCCACACCTATGAATACCGGCCGGGCTGGGCGGCCTTCATGTCGGCCGATGAGGAGCAGTCGCACGAAGTGGCGCTGATGCAATTGGGCGACGATGCGCCGTTGCAGCAGAAGGGCCAGGTCGGCCTCAACCACATGGCGTGGCGGCTGGAATCGCTTGACGACCTGAAGGAGTTCTACAGCCGCATCAAGGCGAAGGGGATCAAGCCCGAGCACATCTCCGATCACGGCATCTCGCTCGGCATCTACCTGCGCGATCCCGACGGCAATGGCGTCGAGGTGTTCTACGAATTGCCGCGCGCCGAGTGGGGGGTCGACGACCACATCTTCTCGCGCGACAGGGTCGCCCGCGGCCGTTTCCCCGGCCCCTGGGACGCAGAGATCCGCGCCGACGGCGCCCCCGCGCCGCAGCCCGTCGCCGCGCAGTAACTCTCACCCGTCTCGCATCGCTCGCCACCCTCTCCCGCATGCGGGAGAGGGAAGGGCCGATCGCGGCGCTAGCCGCACCCTCGCGGGCTTGACCCGCGGGGATGGGAAGGGTGAGGGTCTAGAGAAGGGAGCGCCCATCATGCTATCGACCGATCCCTTGACCGCGCCCAGCCCGCATTTGCGGGCACGCCCGGAGTGGCTGGCGCGGCGCGAAGAGGCGATCCTCGACCCCGATCTCCCGATCGTCGATCCGCACCATCACCTGGTCGATCGCGAGAATACCGGGCGCTACCTGCTGCCCGATCTCCTGGCCGACACGGGCAGCGGGCACAACATCACCGCGACCGTCTATCTCGAATGGCTGTCGATGTACCGCGCCGGCGGTCCCGTCGAGATGCGTCCGGTGGGCGAAGTCGAGTTCGCGAATGGGGTTGCGGCGATGGCGGCCTCCGGCATCTACGGAAACACCAAGGTTTGCGCCGGCATCGTCGGCTATGCCGACCTCGCGCTCGGCGCCCGGGTCGAAAGGGTGCTGGAGGCGATGATCACGGCGGGCGGCGGCCGATTCCGCGGGATCCGCTTCATTTCCGCCTCGCACCCCGACGATGCCGCGCGCGGCTCCTCGGTCAACCGCCCGGCCGGCCTCCTCATGGACGGCAAGGTGCGCGAGGGGTTCGCCCGGCTGCACCCGCTCGGCCTCAGCTTCGACGCGTGGATGTACCATACCCAGCTCGGCGAGCTCGTCGATCTGGCGCGCGCGTACCCCGCGACCCCGATCGTCCTCGACCATGTCGGCGGGCCGATCGGGCTTGGCCCCTACGGCGGCAAGCGCGACGAAGTTTTCGCCGAGTGGAAGCGCAGCATCGCCGAGCTGGCGAGGTGCCCTAATGTGCACATCAAGCTCGGCGGGCTCGGCATGCGGCTCTTCGGCTTCGATGTGCACGAGGGCGAATCGCCGCCGAGCTCGGAACAGCTTGCCAGTGCCTGGCGCCCCTATATCGAGACCTGCGTCGCCCTCTTCGGGTCAAACCGCGCGATGTTCGAGAGCAACTTCCCGGTCGACAAGGGCAGCGGCAGCTATCACGTGTTCTGGAACGCCTTCAAGCGGATCGCCGCCGGCTGCTCGGCCGACGAGAAGGCCGATCTGTTCTCCGGCACCGCAACCCGCTTCTATCGACTTGGCTGAGGGCCGCTCGGCGCTGGTGCGACTGCTTCGGGTTTGCCCGAAGCGGCGGCGCTCGCCTCAGCCAGGGCCTGTTGGAGCGCGGTGTCGTTGGGTTTGAGCTTGAGCGCGCGGGCATAGGCCTCGCGCGCCTTCTCGGGCTCGTTCAGCACCATGTAGGAGCGTCCCAGGCGAGCCCAGCCCGCGACATCAGCCGGCTCCTTCTCGAGCCGCGCGGCGAGCTTGTCGACCATCGCCAGGATCATCGCCTGGCGCGCTTCGGGTGGCGCGCTCGCGGTTGCCTTGGCTGCCGCTGCGACGGCCGCATCCGCCGGCGCGCCGGTGGTCCCGTTGACCGTCGCCGGATCGATACCGAGGGCGCGCGCCGCCTCGCTCATTCGCTGCTGCACCAGCGGCAGCCAATCGGCGCCGGGCGGGGCCTCGGCCGCGAGGTCCCGCCAGGCTTGCAGCGCGCCCTTTATATCGCCCTCCTGCATCCGGGCGAGCGCCAGGTAATAGCGCGAACGCGATGCGGTTTCCGGGTCGCCCAACCCCGCGGTGAATGCCTCCTGCGCTGCCGGCGTTACCGTGCCGCCGGCCGCCAGCACCTGCGCCTCGCCCCAATCGCCGGCGATGTCGGCACGCTGGCCGGAGAGATCGGCGGCATGGCGATAGGCCTCGGCCGCCTCCGGGTAATGGCCGAGGCCGAGTTCGGAGCGGCCTAGCAGCAGCCAACCGGTGAGGTCTTCGGGGTGGTCTCTCAGATGCGCGCGGAGCCGCGCCAGCGCGTCGTCCATGCTGATGTGGGTCCGGTCGGCCGCGCCCGGCAGATTGGCGGCGGCGCGTCCGTCAAAGGGCTGGTCCGGCAGGGCAGGGGAGCCCAGCCGCCAGTAGAGCGCCCCGGCGGCGAGCGGCAGCAGGAGGATCGCGACAATCGCCGCCGCGCGCACCCTGCCGGGGCCGGTCTCCGCCTCGGCCGGCTTCAGTGCGAGGATGCGGCGGGCGATCTCGGCGCGCGCCGCCTCACTCTCTCCGGCGGCCAGAACGCCGCGCGCGAGATCGCGCTCGACCTCGGCCAGCTGGTCCTTGTAGACGGCGAGGTTGTAGTCCTCGCGCGAGGCCGCGCCGCCTCGGCGACGGAACAGCGGCACCAACAGCATCGCCAGCGCAATCGCGGTCAGCCCAAGGAGCGCGGCGGCGAGCCCGAGCGTCACTGCGGGGGTCCCTCACCGAGCACGGCAGCGAGGCGCCGGCGCTCCTCGGCGCTGAGCGGCGTCGGCGCGGTGTCATTCCGTCCGCGGTAGAACCTCGCGAACGCCACCCCACCCAGGATAAGGATCAACAGCGGCCCGCCCCACAACAGCAGCGTATCCCCCTTGAAGGGCGGCCGGAGCAGGACAAAATCGCCGTAGCGCGAGCGGATATAGGCGATGACCTGGTCATTCGTATCACCGGCCTTGATGCGTTCGCGCACCAGCATCCGCAAATCATGCGCGAGGTCGGCATCGGAATCGTCGATCGACTGGTTGCGACATACCAGGCACCGCAGTTCGCTGCCCACTTCGCGTGCCCGCGCCTCGAGGCCTGGATCGGCCAGCATCTCATCCGGGCGCACCGCATGGGCCGGTATTGCGACGCAAATCGTCACCGCGAACAGAAGCCATCCGAGATAAAACCTGACCGCTCGCGGCCGGCATCTCTTCGTGATCCCGGCGAAGGCCGGGATCCATGAAACAGCCGCACGAGAACCGGGAGCATGGGTCCCGGCCTTCGCCGGGATCTGAATTGTGTCGCGCACCAGCCGCGTCATTTTTCGAGCCGGGCGACCAGCGGCAGGATGGTTTGCCCGATATCCGCCTCGGTCAGCGGCCCGACGTGCTTGTAGCGGATGCGGCCCTGGGAATCGACGATGAAGGTCTCGGGCACGCCATAGACGCCCCAATCGATGCCGACCCGGCCCTCATCGGCGCCGATCCTCGTATAGGGGTTGCCGAGTTCGGCGATCCAGGCCCGCGCGGCATCCGGCTGGTCCTTGTAATCGATGCCGTAGATCGCCACGCGCTTGGTTTGGGCGAGCGCGTTGAGGACCGGATGCTCGGCGCGGCACGGCGCGCACCATGAGGCAAAGGCGTTGACGAGGCTGACATGCCCCTTCAAATCGGCCGACGAAAACCCGCGGTCACCCTCGAGCGGCGGGAGCGCGAAATCAGGCGCCGGCTGATTGATCAAGGGCGACGGCAGCACGCTCGGGTCGATGCCGAGACCGACAAAGAACCCCACGGCCAGCAGCCCGAACACCGCGGCCGGAACGAGGAAGATCCAGCCCCGCTTGTTCATTCGGCGGCTTGTACCCGCGCCGCGACCGCCGCCTGCGTCCGCCGGGCCGGGGCGCCGACCCGGTGACGCCGGTCAGTCAGCGAGACGAGCCCGCCGAGCGCCATCGCCGCCGCGCCGAGCCAGATCCATGGCACCAGCGGGTTGTAATAGAGACGCAGCAGATAGCCACCCTGGCCGTCCTTGTCGCCGATCACGGCATAGACGTCGGAGAACAGATTCGTGTGGATCGCCACCCCGGTCGCCGCGCCGTCCTCGACCGGGTAGAACCGCTTCTCGGGATGCATCGCAGCTACTTCGCGCCCGTCGCGCATGAGGCGCATATCGGCGCGGGTCGCGGTATAGTCGGGACCGCTGACCTCGTTCACCTTATCGAGCGCGACCGTATAGCCGGCGATCTCGAAGGATTGGCCGGGCCGCCCGCTGACGATCTTCTCCTCGGTCCAGGCCGAGGAGCCGGTGATCCCGGCGATCACCACTGCCATCCCGGCATGGGCGAAAATCATCCCCCAGGTGGCGCGCGGCAGGCGCAGCGCGCGGCGCCCTACGCTCCCCAGCTTCTCGGTGAAGAGGTGCACCCGCTCAGCCAGCTCACTCAACGTTCCGGCCAGGATCCAGGCCGCCAGCGCCAGCCCGCAAGCCGCGCCGATCGAGCGCGCGCCGCTCGCGATGAGGGTCGCCAGCGCCGCTGCCGCGGTCGCAACAAATGCGAATTTGAGGCGGCCGAACGCGGCCACCAGGTCGCCGCGCTTCCACGGTAACAGCGGCCCGACCGCCATCGCCACGAGGAGCGGAACCATGATCGGCACAAAGGTCATCGTGTAGAACGGCGGGCCGACCGATACCTTCTGGTGCGCGACGACATCGAGGAGCAGCGGATAGAGCGTGCCGATGAAGACCGTCGCCGCCGCCGTCGCCAGCAGCAGATTGTTCAACAGGAGCGCACCTTCGCGTGAGATCGGTGCGAACAGGCCGCCGCCGCTAAGCTGCGGCGCGCGCCACGCGAAGAGAATGAGGGCGCCGCCGGTGTAGCAGCTCAATAGCAGGAGGATGAACACGCCACGCATCGGGTCGGAGGCAAAGGCGTGGACCGAGGTCAACACCCCCGAGCGTACGAGGAACGTGCCGACGAGGCTCAGCGAAAAGGTGATGATGGCGAGAAGGATCGTCCAGGTTTTGAGCGCGTCGCGCTTCTCGACGACGACCGCGGAATGGAGGAGCGCCGTCCCGACCAGCCACGGCATGAACGAAGCATTCTCGACCGGGTCCCAGAACCACCAGCCACCCCAACCGAGCGTGTAATACGACCACCAGCTGCCCATCGCGATCCCGGTGGTGAGCGCGCACCAAGCCGCCAGCGTCCACGGCCTCACCCAGCGCGCCCAGGCCGGGTCGACCCGCCCCTCGATCAGCGCGGCGATCGCAAAGCAGAACGAGATCGAAAACCCGACATAGCCGAGATAAAGGCAGGGTGGGTGAAAGGCGAGACCGCGGTCCTCGAGGATCGGGTTGAGCCCGGCGCCCTCGGCGGGGACCGGGAAAAGGCGCTGGAACGGGTTCGAGGTCAACAGGATGAACAACAGAAAGCCGACCCCGATCATCGCCTGGACGGCGAGGACGCGCGCCCGCAATTGCGGCGGCAGGTTGTGGCTGAACGCGGCCACCGCCGCGCCGAACAGCGCCAGGATGAACACCCACAGCAGCATCGAGCCTTCGTGGTTGCTCCACACTCCGGTCAGCTTGTAGAGGAGCGGCTTCATGGTGCTGGAGTTGGCCGCGACGTTGGCGAGCGAGAAGTCGCTGACCGCATAGGCGTGCATCAGCACGAAAAATGCGATGCCGACGAAGAGAAACTGGGCGAGCGCCGCCGGGCGCGCCCAGGCCATCAAGGTCGCATCGTTTTGCGCCGCGCCTACCAGCGGCACGACGCTCTGCAAGGCCGCGATGCACAGCGCCAGCACCAGCGCGAAATGCCCGATTTCGTCGCTCATCGCGCCCAGCCTTTTCGGGCAAGGCGAGCCGGCGGCAGGTGTAATGCGCTAGTCATCCCGGGATCGCCCAATCCATCCCTCCGCGGAACGGCGACACTCTAGCATGGTGGCGAGCGCGGCCGCCGCTTAAACCGGTGGCGAAAATGTCTCAGCCACAGGTGTGGCTGACCTCCGCGTCACCAGCGGCGGCGATCCTACTTGGCGGCCACCGGCTCTTTGCGCAACGCGGCAAGGTCGGCTTCATCGAGCGTTTCGTGCTCGAGCAAGAGGCGTGCGCCGCGCTCCAGCGTATCGCGCTGCGCCCGCAGCAGGGCCACGGTCCGGTGGAATGCCGCTTCGACGATTCCCTTGACCGCGGCGTCGATCTCGCCGGCGGTGTGTTCGCTGTAGCTGCGCTCGGTGTAGGGCATCTGCGCCATCTCGCTGCCGAGAAAGCTGTGCGGGGTCTTCTCGTAGACGACCTGGCCGAGTTCTTCAGTCATGCCATAGCGGGTGACGAGGCTGCGGGCGATGTCGCTCACCTTGACCAGATCATCGGCGGCGCCGGTCGACACCTCGCCGAAAACGATGTGCTCGGCGGCCCGGCCGCCAAGCAGCACCGCCATCTTGTCGTCGAGTTCCTGGCGGGTCATCAGGAAGCGGTCTTCGGTCGGCCGCTGGATCGTATAGCCGAGCGAGCCGATGCCGCGCGGTATGATCGACACCTTGTGGACCTTGTCGGTTCCCGGCAGCGAAAGCGCGACCAGCGCGTGCCCCATCTCGTGATTGGCGACGACCGCGCGCTCATGCGGGTTGAGGAGCCGGTTGCGCTTTTCAAGCCCGGCGACGATGCGCTCCATGGCGCCGGTGAAATCGGCAAGGGTCACCGCCTCCGCGCCGCGCCGCGTCGCCAGAAGTGCGGCCTCGTTGACGAGATTGGCGAGATCGGCGCCGGTAAAGCCCGGGGTCACCGCCGCCACGGTTTCGAGATCGACGTCGGCGGCCATCTGGATCTTCTTTACATGGACCTGGAGGATCTGCACCCGGCCGATCTTGTCCGGGCGATCGACCAGCACCTGGCGGTCGAAGCGGCCGGCGCGCAAGAGCGCCGGATCGAGGATCTCGGGGCGGTTGGTCGCCGCCAACAGGATCATCCCGGCCCGCGTGTCGAAGCCGTCGAGTTCGGAGAGCAGCTGATTGAGGGTCTGCTCCTTTTCGTCATGCCCGCCGCCGCCGGGATAGGCGCCGCGGGCGCGGCCGAGCGCGTCCAATTCGTCGATGAAGATGATGCAGGGCGCCTTCGCGTGCGCCTGCTCGAACAGGTCGCGCACCCGGGCCGCACCGACCCCGACGAACATCTCGACGAATTCCGACCCATTGATCGAGAAGAACGGCACGTTGGCTTCGCCCGCGACCGCCCGCGCCAGGAGCGTCTTCCCGGTGCCCGGCGGTCCGACCAGGAGCACCCCTTTGGGCACCCGCCCGCCGAGCCGGCCGTAGCTCGCCGGGTCCTTCAGAAAGGAGACGATTTCCTCCAATTCGGCCTTGGCCTCGTCGACCCCGGCGACGTCGGCGAAGGTCGTCTTGGTGTCGGTCTCGACATAGACCTTGGCCTTGCTGCGGCCGACCGACATCAGCCCGCCGAACCCCTGCTGGCTGGCAAAGCGGCGGTACATGAACATCCACACGCCGGCGAACAGCGCGATCGGAATGACCCATGACAAGAAATCGCGCAGAAAGGTGCTCTCGATCGCTCCGGCAAAGGTGACGTTATACTTGGTCAGCTGTTGCGCCATCTCGGGGTCGACACGAGTCGTGATAAAATCCGTGTGGCCGTCTTTGTCAGGTTCCTTGAACTTTCCCTGGATGTAATTGCCGCTGACCCGGACCTCGGCGATCTTGCCGCCCTTCAGATCGTCCTGAAAATCGCTGTAGGGGAGCTGGGCGATCTGGGTATAGGAGGCATAAAACCCCTGGAATATCATCACCGCAAGCATCGCTGCGATCCAATACCAGGCGTGATATTGCGTCTCTTTCTTCATCGGCATTGGGCGCCTCGCTGCGCTTTGGCCCGACCGCCGCGGCAACCAACTTCGCGCACGGACAACCGCTTAAAACGGGCAACCGCTTAAGTGGTGCATCCGCCGCCGGTGATCAACGGCGGTCGCGGTCGGGGTCGTCATAGCCGTGCCGGCTGCTGAAGAAGACCAGCGCCATCAGCCCGATCCCGAGCGCCAGGGCGAAGAGGACGCCGAGCACCATCGCGGCCCAGCCGGCCGCGCTGATCTGCGAGTTGCCAACCGACGCCCACAGGCTGGCAACGACCGCGAGCACCCCGACGACCGCGATCGCCGCCAGCACCACCGCGATCCCGCCCGCTCCAGCCCGCACTCGTCCCTCCTCGATCCCCCGCGCGATTGGCGCGCGCCTACGATCCCGCTTACCTCACGCATCCGGTCATGGCACAGTTGCGCGACACAAGCGGCCCCCGGAATGGAGATTTCTATGCCGACCGAGAGCAAACATCCTGAAACCATCGTGCTGCATGCCGGCTATCGCAGCGATCCCACGACCAACGCCGTAGCCGTGCCGATCTACCAGACGACGAGCTACCAGTTCCGCGACAGCGAGCATGCCGCCAATCTGTTCGGGCTGAAGGAGCTCGGCAACATCTACACCCGCATCATGAACCCGACCAGCGATGTGCTCGAGCAGCGGGTGGCGGCACTCGAAGGCGGGGTCGCGGCGCTGGCGCTGGGGTCGGGGCAGGCGGCCTCGATGTTCGCGGTCAACAACATCGCCCAGGCGGGCGACAATTTCGTCAGTTCGACCGACCTTTACGGCGGCACCTGGAACCTGTTTCTCCATACGATGCAGCGGACGATGGGAATCGAGGTCCGCTTCGTCGATCCGTCCGACCCGGAGAATTTCCGCCGCGCCACCGATGCGAAAACCCGCTGCTATTACGCCGAGACGCTGCCAAACCCGAAGCTCGAGGTCTTTCCGATCGGTGAAGTCGCCAAAATCGGGCGCGAGCTCGGGGTGCCGCTGATTGTCGACAACACCGCTGCGCCGGTCTTGTGCCGGCCACTCGACCACGGCGCCGCGGTGGTCATGCATTCGACGACCAAATATATCGGCGGCCACGGCACCTCGATTGGCGGCATCGTCGTCGACGGCGGCAATTTCGACTGGGAAAAGCACGCCGACCGCTTCCCACTCCTCAACCAGCCAGACCCCGCCTATCACGGCGCGATCTGGACCCAGGCGACCAAGCCGATGGGACCGGTCGCCTACATCATCAAGATGCGGGTGACGCTGTTGCGCGACCTCGGCGCCGCGGCCAGCCCGTTCAATTCCTTCCTCCACATCCAGGGATTGGAGACGCTGCCGCTGAGGATGCGGGCGCATTGCGCCAATGCCGCCGCAGTAGCCCGCGTCCTCAGGAGCCACCCCAAGGTCGCGAAGGTGATCTATCCCGGGGTGATGGAAGGTGAAGCTCGGCGCCGCGCCGATGCCTATCTCAAAGGCGGGTATGGCGGGCTCCTCGGCTTCGAGTTGAAGGGCGGCAAGGATGCCGGACGGCGCTTCATCGACGCCCTCACGATGTTCTATCATGTCGCCAATATCGGCGATGCGCGCTCGCTTGCGATCCACCCGGCGACGACGACGCATTCTCAGCTCACCCCGGAGGAGCAGCTGCAAACCGGCGTCACCGACGGTTATGTGCGCCTCTCGCTCGGCATCGAGCACGAGGACGACATCATCGCCGACCTCCACCAGGCACTCGACAAGGCGTGACTTTGGGACGAAAGCCGCGGGAGAACCCTCTCCCCCACTGGGGGAGAGGGGAGGGTGAGGGGGACTCTTCCGAGCCCTGCCCTGCCGCCCCCTCACCCAAACCCTCTCCTCCAATGGGGGCGAGGGAGCGTTTTGGCGTGGGGGAGGGGGTTTTGTCTTTCGATTGGCCGATCGATCTCGGCCTCACCGTCGCGAGCCACGGCTGGGTCCACCTCGAACCGTGGCGCTGGCAGGGTGACACCGGGACGCTTCATCATGCCGAATGGATCGGCGGTCGGATCGGCGCGGTCGCGGTGCGCCAGCCGAACCCGCACACGCTCGCCGTCGAATGGCAGGGGTTTCCCGATGACGCCGACCCCGAACCCGAGATCCTGCGCCGGGTCGCGCGCTGGGTTTCCGCCGAATGGGATCCGGGAGCGGCGATCGCGGCGCTCGAGCCCCGTTTTCCCGACGAGGCGGCGCTGATCGCGGCGGGTGGCGGGCGCCTGCTGCGCGGCTCGACCTTCTATGAGGATTTCGTCAAGACGGTCCTCACCGTCAACACCAGCTGGTCGGGCACCTGCCGGATGAGCGCCGCCCTTGTCGCCGAGCCCGGCGGCGGCGCCTTCCCGGCGCCCGAAGCGGTCCTCGACTATGGCGAAGTCCGGCTGCGCGAGCGCGCCAAGCTCGGTTTCCGCGCGCCGAGCATCATCGCCGCCACCCGGCGCATGCTCGAGGAGGGCGCGATCGACGAGGACGGACATGGCCGCGCCGACCGGCTCGACCACGATTACCTCGTCAGCTTCAAGGGGATTGGCCCCTATGCGGCGGCGCATTGCCGGATGCTATTGCATGATTTCAGCCGCATCCCGATCGACTCGGTGGTGATCGCCCACTTGCGCGAGCGGCACGACACGACGCCGGCGGAGTTCATCGCCGCGCGCGCCGAATGCGGCGCATATCTGGGGCTCGGCTATCGCCTGCTGCGGCTGCGCGAAAAATTCGCCGTCCCGGAGATCGATGTCAGCCAACCCGCGCCGGCCCAAACAGCCTACTGACCGGAGCGGAGGATGAGCCTCACCCGATTTGCCGAAATCCTCGACGCGGCGCGCACCCGGCACGGTGCCGCGGCATTGGAGGCGCGGTTGCCGACCCCGAAGACGCCGGACGAGCTGAGGGCGACGCCCGACGACCGCTACCTGTCGCAGATGTCGCTCAGGGTCTTTCGCGCCGGTCTCAAGCACAGCCTCGTCGATGCGAAATGGCCGGCGTTCGAGGCGGTGTTCTTCGGGTTCGACCCGCATCGCGTGCGGGCGATGCCCGACGAGGCGCTGGAAGCCCTGATGGGCGACGCGCGGCTGATCCGCCATTGGGGGAAATTGAAGGCGGTGCGCGACAACGCCGCGGCAATGCTCCAAGTGGCGGCGGAGCACGGCAGCTTTGGCGGTTGGCTGGCGGGCTGGCCGGGAGAGGATGTCGTCGGCCTCTGGGAGGCGCTCGGCAAGGAGCTCCGTCAGCTCGGCGGCAACTCGGGCCCAAGCTTTCTGCGCATGGTCGGCAAGGACACCTTTGTCCTGACGCACTCGGTGACAGCCGCCTTGAAGCGCTGGGGCGCGATCACCGCGCCGCCAAAAAACCGCAAGGACCGTGCCGCCGTGCAAGCCGCCTTCAACAGCTGGGCCGCCGAGAGCGGCCGCCCGGTATGCCAGCTGAGCCTGATCCTCGCCGCCTCGGTTGAGGATTAACGCCGAACCGCGTTCCCGGCGGAGGCCGGGATCCACCAATCCGACGACGGAGCGCTTGACAGATGGATCCCGGCTTCCGCCGGGAACGCGGATTTATATGAACCGGCTTCGACCCGGGGCCTCAACCGGGGCCTCAATAGGTCGAGATTTCGATCGAGTGGTTGTCCGGGTCGTCGATATAGAGCGACTGGATCGTGCCGACCGCGCCGGCGCGCGGGCCCTGCATCCGGACCGGCACGCCGCAGCTTTCGAGATGCGCGGCAACCTCGCCGATCGGCGTCTCGGTGATGAAGCAGATATGCGCCGGCATCCGTTTCTCGCCGCTCATCTTGGTGGCGCCGGCAAGATCCAGATGGATTTTCTGATTGCCGAACAAGAGCGCGGCACGGCCCTCGCCCATGGTCTCGGTCCGCATGCCGAGCACCCGCTGGTAGAATTCGACGCTGCGGTCGATGTCGGCGACCGTGATGTTCAGGTGGTCGATGCGTTCGATCTTCATGGCCAGCCTCGTCCGATGGAGGAAACGCCGAGATTGCCACGACCGGGCGCGCCCGGCCAGAACAACTGCCGGGGGCCAGCTCAATAATTTGAAATCTCGACGAGGTTGTGGTCGGGGTCGCGGATATAGACCGACTGGATCGTGCCGATGGCCCCGGCGCGCGGCCCCGGCCCGGCGACGATCGGCACCGCGCAGCGCGCGAGATGCTGGACGACTTCGGCCAGCGGCGATTCGGTGATGAAGCACAAATCGCCCGACCCCGGGGTCGGCTTGTCGGCAACGAGACCCGGAATGGCGTCGGCGGCATGCAGATTGATCTTTTGTTGACCGAAGCGCAGCGCGGTGCGCCCTTCGCCGAAGGTGACGACCTCCATGCCGAGGACGCTTGTATAAAACGCGCAGGTCCGTTCGATATCGGCGACGGTAAGGACCAGGTGGTCGAGACGCGCGATCTTCATGGCGAACCTCGCAAGCAAAGCCTGGGCCGATCTTGCCATGACCCGGCGCTCGGCGCCACGCCGCAGGGCACGCCGCTGCTAGTCGAATAGGTCGGTGAAGTGCTGCACGCCGCCGCCGACAGCGGCCAGCACCCCCAGGCCGATTAATAGAAGAAACAGGGTCCAGCGTGCCCCGTGGGGCAACGGGAGGAGGAGCCCAAAGATCAGGACGGCGACGGCCGCGATCAGGAACTGGGTTTCGGTCATGCGCAACAAGCGAAACGTGGAAACGAAACAGAACGATCAGCATTCTACCAGGAACCGTAACCGGTCCGGCTATGATTCGATGCGGGTGAGCCGGCATTTCAGTTGGCCGCGGCGATCTGCTCAGGCGCCGCGGCCGCGCCTTTGTCGGCGGCCTCGGCCCGGGCGGCGGCGCGCATTTGCAACAGCAAGGCGATCAGCCCGCTCCAGCCGGTCTGGTGGGCGGCGCCGAGACCGCGGCCGCTGTCGCCGTGGAAATATTCGTAGAACAACAGATGGTCGCCGAATCGAGGCCCGCTAAAGTTCTTATCGGCGCCGAACACCGGCCTCGATCCATCCTTGCCGCGCAGGAAGATGCGGCACAGCCGGTCGATGATTTCCTCGGCGACTTCAGCGAGGCTCAGCATCCGCCCCGAGCCCGTTGGACATTCCACCCGAAACTCGTCGCCATAATAGCTGTGGAACCGGTATAGCGACTCGATGATCAGGTAATTGAGCGGCATCCAGATCGGTCCGCGCCAGTTCGAATTGCCGCCAAAGACCCGCGAATCCGAATCGCCCGGGACGTACCCGACGCTGAACTTTTGGCCGGCGCAGTCGAATTCGTAGGGGTGGCGCTCATGGTGCTTCGACATCGAGCGGATGCCGAAATCGGACAGGAACTCGTGTTCGTCGAGCATTCGCCGCAACAGGCACTTCATCCGGTGGCCGCGCAAGAGCGACAACAGATGGCGCTCCTGTTCGCTCTCGTCGAGCCAGTGCGACACCAGCCGCGCCAGTTCCGGCCGGTTCTCGAAGACCCAGTGCAGGCGCTTCGAAAACTCCGGCAGCTGCGCCAGCACCTGCCCATCGAGCACTTCGACCGCGCAGAAGGGGATAAGCCCGACGACTGAGCGGACCCGCAGCGGCACCGAGCCCCCGCCGGGGAGCTGTAAGACATCGTGATAGAACTCGTCGACCTCGTCCCACAGGCCAAACCGCGAATCGCCGAGCCGGGTCATCGCTTCGGCGATCAAGAGGAAATGCTCGAAGAACTTGGTGGCGACATCCTCATAAACGTGGTCGGCCGGCGCCAGTTCGAGCCCGATCCGCATCAAATTGAGCGTGTACATCGCCATCCAGGCGGTCGCGTCGGCCTGGTTTACATGCCCGCCGGTCGGCAGCTTCTGGCTGCTGTCGAAGATGCGGATGTTGTCGAGACCGAGAAAGCCGCCCTGAAAGATGTTGTGCCCCTCGGCGTCGCGGCGGTTGACCCACCAGGTGAAATTCAGCATCAGCTTGTGAAAGACGCGTCCGAGAAATGCCCGGTCGCCCTCGCCGCGGGCCTCCCGGTCGATCTCATAGACCCGCCAGGCGGCCCAGGCATGCACCGGCGGGTTGACGTCGCCGAATTCCCATTCGAAGGCCG
>Ga0209415_10004366_pt1 | contig 25926 bp, 24 predicted proteins | sample PeaSoiSIISIP2007_FD_187696 | JGI IMG/M metagenome (GOLD analysis project Ga0209415, IMG submission 187696) | Peat soil microbial communities from Weissenstadt, Germany - SII-SIP-2007 (SPAdes) (version 2) | ecosystem: Environmental > Terrestrial > Soil > Wetlands > Peat | place: Germany... | reverse complement strand
TTCAGCAAGGGGGACTAAGTCGTAACAAGGTATCTGTAGGGGAACCTGCAGATGGATCACCTCCTAACAGCGCCTCCCTTCGGGGAGCTCGCTGAAGAGGTCGGGTCCGATGCGCTGGTACCGTTTCCGTACCGTCTCCCCGCCCCAGGGCCATCAACCCTTTTTTGAGTAACTACGCTCTCCTTAATACGGCCGGGCCGGTCGTCCTTCCATGCTCTCGTTGACCGCGCGTCGCGCTGTCCCGAACGAGGTCGCCCCGGCGCTTCGCTCGCTCGCCGCGGGCGAGCCGGTCCTCGTCTTCGACGCCCCGGACCGCGAGGGCGAAACGGACCTCATCTTCCTCTCGGAGACCGTGACGCCCGAGCTCGTGCGGCTCGCGCGCAAGGACGCGGGCGGCCTCATCTGCACCGCGATGTCGGACGAGCTGCGCCGACGCCTCGACCTTCCGTTCTTTTCGGACCTGCTCGCGCTCGCGAAGAAGGAGTATCCGGGCATGGCCGGCCTCGCGGAAGAGCCGCGCTACGACCGGCGCTCCGCCTTCGGCATCACGATCAATCACCGCGCGAACTACACGGGCGTTCCCGACAACGACCGGGCGCTCACGATCCGCAGCGTCGGCGAGATCGCCCGCGCGGCGCCCCAACTCTCCGACGCGGCGCTCCGGGAGAAGTTCCGGGCGTCGTTCGTCTCCCCCGGCCACATCCAGCTCCTCTACTCCGCCCCGAAGCTCTTCGGCGAGCGAAAGGGCCATACGGAACTCGCCATCTCGCTCGCGCGCATGGCGGGTCTCTCCGAGTCGGCGACCGTCTGCGAGATGCTCGGAGATTCCGGAGGAGCCCGAGCCCCCGACGCCGCGCGTCGCTACGCCGAGGAGCATGGCTTTGAGTTCCTCGAAGGACGAACGATCATCGAGGCGTGGCGGACATGGTCGTCCGCGTAATGGCCACGGGGGTCTTCGACCTCCTGCACCCGGGACACGTCTTCTTCCTCGTCGAGGCGCGCAAGCTCGGCGACGAGCTCGTGGTCGTCGTGGCGCGCGACCAGACGGCCCGACGACTGAAGCGCGAGCCGTACGTTCCGGAGCATATCCGTCGCGAGATGGTCGCATCGTTGAAGCCGGTCGACCGCGCGGTCCTCGGCTCCGCGACGGACATCTACGAGACCGTGATCAACGAGCGGCCGAACATCATCGTGCTCGGCTACGATCAGGTCTGGAACGAGAGCGAGGTCGAGAAGGAGTGCGCGCGCCGCGGCGTCCCCGTCAAGGTCGTCCGGATCCCCGTCTCGCCCCACAACGACCTCGCGACCCGCCGGCTCGTCGAGCGGATCCTGGAGCGCGGCAAGGAGGTCCGTCCGTGAAGAAGATCGGGGTCGTCGACACGACGTTCGCGCGGGTCGATATGGCCGATTTCGCGGTGCGGGCCCTCAAGTCCCGCGGAACGGGATTCAAGGTCGTCCGTTCGACCGTGCCCGGAATCAAGGACCTGCCGGTCGCCTGCCGTCGGCTCTTTCTCGAAGGCGTGGACCTCTGCCTCGCGCTCGGGATGCCCGGGAAGGCAGAGTACGACAAGACCTGCGCCCACGAGGCCTCGCTCGGGCTGATGTACGCCTCCGTCCTCGAAGCGAAGCCGGTCGTCGAGTGCTTCGTCTTCGAGGGCGAAGCTTCCGGGCCGAAGGAGCTCCACGCCCTCGCCCGACGCCGGGCGGAGGAGCACGCCCTCAACGCCTACTCCCTTCTGTTCCGTCCGGGCGACCTCGCCCGGCACGCCGGAGGCGGTCTGCGCCAGGGATTCCCCGACGCGGGCCCTGCGCGCCGGACGCGGTAGGGTCACGATCCATTCACGGACAAGGAAACAACGATGGCGAAGAAATCGAAGGAAGGGAACGGAGTGCGGGTGGCGATCGTCGTGAGCGAGTTCAACTATGACGTGACGCTGTTGATGCTCGAGCGGGCGAAGGAGGAGGTCTCCTTCCTCGGCGCGTCGCTCGGGCCCGTGATGAAGACGCCCGGCGTCTTCGACATGCCGCTCGCGAGCAAGGTGCTGCTGGGCCGGGACGACGTCGACGGACTCGTCGCGCTCGGCGCGGTCATCGAGGGGGAGACCCAGCACGACGAGGTCGTGATGAACCAGGCGGCCCGGAAGCTTACCGACCTCTCGGTCGAGTTCGGGAAACCGGTCGGCCTCGGGATCTCGGGACCGGGCGAAACGCGGCTCCAAGCGCAGGACCGGATCGAGAACGCCGGCAACGCCGTGCGGGCCGTCGTCAAGATGGTCCGGCGGCTCCGCGACCTCGAGTGAGCGGGCGGGGCCCTAGAGGCCCACGCGGCCCCGCAGGTAGTCGAAGGCGGTCTTGCCCTTCGACGTGTGCGGGGTGACGGTGAGCGGCCCCGGGGGGACCTTGTCGCGGGAGCGCGTTTGGAGCGCGACCACGAGGCGGTCGTGCGGGATCTCGATCGTCACGTCCGGGTTCGTCGCGGCTCCCTTCACGACCGTGACCGAGCCGGCCTTGTCGACCGAGAGGGAGGCCACCTCGCGCTCGGTCCGGAAGACCCAGGTCTGCGGAAGGTAGGCCCGGACCATGCCGCCGAAGAAACCGCCGAGCTGGGATTTCACCTGGGGCTGGATATCCTGCGCGACCGATTCGAGCAGCGGAACGAGGGACGCCATCGGGCCCCCCGTGCCCGTGAGGATAATTAGTTTAGTTGTCGCGCCGGCCCCCCCCGGAACCCAATGGGGAAGGGCGTTTTCCGAGGTCGACTTGAGGAGCCCCAACCGTTATGGGGCCGGGGACCTCGTTCCCTCGGGGGGAACGCCAGAGTGGGCCCTCGTGAGTTCTACGACACGATCGCGTCGACCCAGGACCGGGCGCTCGAGCTCGCGCGCGACGGGGCGCCCGAGGGCACCCGGGTCGTCGCGCGACGGCAGGCTCGGGGACGAGGACGGCTCGAACGTTCGTGGGAATCGCCCGACGGGGGGCTCTACTGCTCGGTCGTGCTGCCCCGACCGAGCGAGCACGCCGGACTTCTCCCGCTCACCATCGGCGCTCGGCTCACTTCCGCCCTTCACGAGAGGTTCGCGCTCCCGCTCGCGCTCAAGTGGCCGAACGACATCCTCGTCGGGGAGCCCGGCCAACCGATGCGCAAGCTTTCGGGCATTCTCGCGGACGAGGTGGCCTCTCCGACCCTCGGACGCGCCGTCGTGGCCGGGGTCGGGGTCAACGTTCGCCTCGATCGAGCCACCGTTCCCTCGGCGTTGCGCGAGCGCGTGGCTTCGCTCGATGAGTACCTCTCACCCGCCCCGACGCTCGATGAGGTCGAGACGATCGTCGTGAACTCAGCGATTGGCGCCGTACGATGGCTCTCGAGTCCGGAGGGCGCAGGCCCCGCCCGCGACCTGTGCCGGAAATGGCTCTACGGCGTCGGTCGCCCGGTCACGGTCGACGGACAGCCGGCCGGCACCCTCGAGAGGCTGGGGGACGAGGGGGAGCTTTGGCTGACCACCTCGAGCGACCGAGTGTCGATATGGGCTGGTGACGTGCGCGTGGAGGAGAACCGTTGAGCGAAGCATTCGACCGCTGGGCCGTCCTCAAGAAGAAGGTCCGCGAGGGCGGAGGAGCCGAGCGCGTCGAACGACATCGCGCCGCGGGGAAGCTCACCGCGCGAGACCGGCTCGAGACGTTCTTCGACCCCGGGACGTTCACCGAGATCGACGCCTTCGTGACGCACCGGGTCGAGACCTTCGGGATGGCGGATCGTCGCGTCCCCGGGGACGGGGTCGTGACCGGCTGGGGCGAGGTCGAGGGTCGGCCGGTCTGTGCCTTTGCCCAGGACGCGACCGTCTTCGGCGGTGCGCTGGGCGAAGCCCACGCGATGAAGATCGTCAAGATCATGGACACCGCACGACGGGCCGGGGTCCCGATCGTCGGGCTCGATGATTCCGGGGGCGCAAGGATCCAGGAGGGGGTGATGAGCCTCGGCGGCTACGGCGAGGTGTTCTTGCGGAACGTCATTCTTTCCGGGGTCGTTCCCCAGCTCTCGCTCATCCTCGGGCCGTGCGCGGGCGGCGCCGTGTACTCGCCCGCCATCACCGATTTCGTGATCATGACGAAAGGGACCGGTCAGATGTTCATCACGGGCCCGGACGTCGTGCGGGCGGTGACCGGCGAAGAGGTCACGATGGAAGCCCTCGGGGGTGCCGAGACGCACGCGGCCGTGAGCGGCGTCTCCCATTTCACGGCCGACTCCGAGCGGGATGCGATCGCCCTCGCCCGTCGAATCCTGAGCTACCTTCCGCTCAACAACCTCGAGGATCCTCCCTCCGCACCCCCGGCCGCGCCGCCCCACTCGGCCGCCGCGGAACTGGCGCGCGTCGTCCCCGAGGCGGCGAACGCCGAGTACGACGTGCACGCCGTGATCGACCGGGTCGTCGACCCCGGTTCGTTCCTCGAGGTCCAGTCGGCGTGGGCTCCGAACATCGTCATCGCCCTTGCCCGGCTCGACGGTCGTCCGGTGGGGGTCGTCGCGAACAACCCACAACGGCTCGCCGGCACCCTCGACATCAACGCCTCCTCGAAGGCCGCCCGATTCGTGCGATTCTGCGACGCGTTCAACCTCCCGCTCCTCACCTTCGTCGACGTTCCCGGATTCCTTCCCGGTACGGCCCAGGAGTATGGGGGGATCATCCGGCACGGAGCGAAGCTCCTCTACGCGTACGCCGAGGCCACCGTACCGATGATGACGGTGATCCTCCGAAAGGCGTACGGAGGAGCGTACGACGTCATGTGCTCGAAGCACCTGGGCGGCGACCTGAATCTCGCCTGGCCGACCGCGGAGATCGCGGTCATGGGCGCGGACGGGGCGGTCAATATCCTGTTCCGGCGGGACCTCGAGAAAGGGACCGCCGAGGAGCAGGAGAAGCTGCGCGCCCGGCTCGCGGACGACTACCGGCGGGAGTTCCTGAACCCCTACCTCGCCGCGGAACGCGGCTACATCGACGACGTGATCGACCCGGCGGAGACTCGCGCTCGGCTCGTCGCTGGGCTCAACCTCCTCGCGTCGAAACGCGACGACCGACCGGGTCGGAAGCACGGCAACATTCCCCTCTAGGGCGCGCGCTCCGTATGGTCGAGATCACCGAGACGGTCCTTCGCGACGGGCACCAGTCGCTGATCGCGACCCGGATGCGCACCCGCGACATGCTGCCGGCCGCCGAGCGGCTCGACGAGGTCGGCTACCGTTCGCTCGAGGTCTGGGGCGGCGCGACGTTCGACGTGTGCCTGCGGTTCCTGCGCGAGGACCCCTGGGAGCGGCTGCGCTCGCTCAAGCGGTCGATGCCGAAGACGCCGCTGCAGATGCTGCTGCGCGGCCAGAACCTGGTCGGCTACCGGCACTACGCGGACGATGTCGTCGAAAAGTTCGTCGCGGAAGCGGCCCGGCAGGGCGTCGACATCTTCCGCGTCTTCGACGCGCTCAACGACCCGCGCAACATGGAAACCGCGCTGCGGGCCGTCAAGAAGAGCGGGGCCCGGGCCCAGGCGACCATCTGCTACACGACGAGCCCGGTGCACACGCTCGCAGCGTTCGTCGCGCTCGGAAAGCGCCTCGCGGCGCTCGACGCGGACGAGCTGTGCGTCAAGGACATGGGCGGCTTCATGCCGCCGGCCGAGGGCGGCGCGTTGGTCCGGGCCCTCGTCAAGGAGGTCGGCCTGCCCGTCGTGGTCCACACGCACTCCTCGAGCGGGATGTCCTCTCTCACCTGCCTGGCTGTGGCCGAGGCGGGCGCGGTCGCGATCGATACGGCCCTGAGCCCCTTCGCCGGCGGCACCAGCCAGCCGCCGACCGAGACGCTGGTCGGCGCGCTCAAAGGGACCGACCTCGACCCGAAGCTCGACCTCGCGCTGCTCGCCGACCTCGCCGAGTACTTCCACACCGTGATGGACCGATACCGACCGCTCCTCAACCTGCGCTCCCTGCAGACCGACCCGGGCATCCTGATGCACCAGATCCCCGGCGGGATGCTCTCGAACCTCCTCTCGCAGCTCGCGGAGCAGGACGCGCTCGGTCGGTTGACCGAAGTGCTCGAAGAGGTCCCGCGGGTTCGAGCCGACCTCGGCTACCCGCCCCTCGTAACCCCGACGAGCCAGATCGTCGGGATCCAGGCGGTCATCAACGTCCTCACCGGGGGGCGTTACAAGCAGGTGACGGGAGAGGTTCGCGATTACGTCCGGGGGCTCTACGGCACCCCGCCCGCCCCGATCGACCCCGAGCTCCTCCGAAAGGTCACGAAGGATGCACCGGCGATCGTCGGCCGCCCGGCGGACCTCCTTCCGCCGGAGTTCGAAAAGATGCTCGGCGAGGTCCGGGCGCTCGTGCCCGCCGCGGACACGGCGGAAGCGCTTTCCTATGCCCTCTTCCCTGCGGTCTACCAGTCGTACCGTCGCGCGGTCGGTCGAGGTCTGGATTCGGACGTTCTCACGACCGTGGCGCTCGGCGTGGTCGGCGCCCTCCGGGCGTCCCAGACCGCCCCCGTTCGCGCCGGACCGCGCGAGCCGGCCGCCGGAATGTCACCGTGGGCGTACGAGGGGCGGGCGCGCGGGCAATCGCAACGGAGGTGGATCGATGCGAGTCGTTCTCGAGCGCGACGGTAAGAAATCGGAGGTCGAGGTCGCCGCGGACCTCTCTTCCGTCGCGTTCGGAGGTCGGACCTATCCGGTGGTGGTCGTTGCTTCGAGCGCGAACCGGGTCGAGCTCGAGGTGGACGGGGAAAAGGCGGTCATCGAGAACTGGCCCGAGCATTTCCCGCAGCCGTTCGGACCGGTCGATGTGAACGGGGAGCGCTGGTCGATCCACGTGGAATCGGGTCCGGGCGACCTCCCTTCCCGGACGAACGCCGCGGTCCTGCCCGCGTCGCCGGCGATCTCCCCCGCGGTCGGGTCTCCGCCGACGGTGGCCGCCGCGTCGGGCGACGGAGTGCCGGTCGTTCCCCCGATGCCCGGCCGGGTGATCGAGCTCAAGGTGGCGGAGGGCGACCGCGTCACCAAGGGACAGACGCTCCTCGTGCTCGAGGCGATGAAGATGCGTGGGGAGGTGGCGAGCCCGGCCGACGGAGTCGTGCGGGACATTCGGGTGACGGCCGGAGCGAACGCCCGCGCGAAGGAACCGATGATGTGGATCCGCTCCGAGTCGGGCGGTCGTTAGGGCGGTGTCCCGGTAGGACCGACGGGTTCGTCGTCGATCTCCCCGGTCGGTTCGACGGGTTCGGCGGCCTCGTCCCCGCCTTCCGCATCCTCGGAGGCGGCGTCCAGTCGGTCCGCCTCCTCTACCGGGTCGTCGAAGGTTTCCTCGTCGTCCACCGGCGGCGGAGCGGCTCTCGGAATTCGGGCCGGTTCGAGCGGAAGGGTCCGGTACCAGGCCAGGTACGCTGCCGCCGCGACGGCTGGGACCACGAGCAGGAGGAATGTGTCGTCCCCGAGACGGAGGTACGACCCGAGCAGCACCATGCCGAAGGTGAGCGCCGCGATCAGGCAGGCGAACACCCCGAACGACAACACCGAGAACGTCCGACCCGCCATCGATGACCCGACCCTTACCAGCGGGGCAGCGCGTGGCCGCACGTCGGGCAGGCGCGCGTCCCCGGTGCGATCGGGCTCGCGCAGTAGATGCAGAACCCGATCCCCCCGGCGGGCTCCGAGCTGCTCAAGGGTGCGCTCGGGGCGGGGGACGTCGACGGGAACGGGCTCGAGCCGTTGAGAGGAGTACGGGGCGCCGGAGGTCCCCGGGGGCGAATCGCGTAGAGGAGCACGAAGCCCGTGATCATCCAGGCGATCAGGATGTAGAACGCGTCGTTCGCGTACTGCGGGAATTCGAACAGGACGATGAACGCGATCGCGATCGCGACGAGGTTCGCGACCGAGATCATGACCCTCCAGTTCATCGGCTCCTCCCTCCGGCCTTACCGACCGGAGGTTACTTGGCGTTTTGTCTGACGCACTCCCTTCGCCGAGAGCTTCCTCCGAAGGCCAACGTAAATAGGACCCGCGGCTCGCGCCGCGCCGTGCCGAATGTTCCTCGGCTCGTTGCGAAGGACGAGTTCACGTACGAGATCCCGATGGAGGAAGTTCCCGGGATGCGCGTTCCCGGCATCCTCTTCTCGGACGCGGCGCTGCTTTCGGGCGTCGAGGGCGACCCGTCGCTCGTCCAGCTCGCGAACGTCGCGACGCTTCCGGGAATCGAGCGGAACTCCCTCGCGATGCCGGACATTCACTTCGGCTACGGATTTCCCGTCGGAGGAGTCGCCGCGTTCGACCTCGAGGACGGGGTCGTCTCTCCCGGGGGGATCGGGTACGACATCAACTGCGGGGTCCGCCTGATCCGGACGAACCTCACGGTGGAGGAGGTCCGCCCCCGGCTCAACGAGCTGATCGAACGCCTCTACCGGGAGGTCCCGTCGGGAGTCGGGTCCCACGGAGGTTACCCGCTTCGGCCCGGCGATCTCGACGAGGTCCTCTCGAAGGGAGCGGCCTGGGCGGTCGGCCAGGGACACGGCCGTCCCGAGGACCTGCCTGTCCAGGAAGAGGAGGGACGCCTTGCCGGGGCTCGACCGGCGGAGGTTTCGGAGACGGCCCGCAAGCGCGGCCTGAAGCAGCTCGGCACGCTCGGGTCCGGAAATCACTTTCTCGAGGTCCAGGCGGTGGACGAGGTCTTCGAGCCGGAGTTCGCCAAAGCGCTCGGCCTCGTGCCCGGACGAGTGACGGTCATGCTCCACACCGGGTCGCGGGGACTCGGGCACCAGGTGGCCACCGACTTCATCCAGACCATGGACCGCCGGCTGCGCGAGGAGAACGTCCAGCTCGTCGACCGACAGCTCTCCTGCGCTCCCGTGGCCTCCGACCCCGGCCAACGGTACCTGGGCGCCATGGCCGCCGCGGCGAACTTCGCGTGGGCGAACCGCCAGGCGATCACGCACTCCGTGCGCCGCGCCTTCTCGCACGTCTTCGCGCGCCCCGATGAGTCGCTCGACCTCGCGGTCATCTACGACATCGCTCACAACATGGCCAAGATCGAGGAGCACGCGACCGACCGGGGACGCAAGAAGCTCCTCGTACACCGCAAGGGCGCGACCCGTTCGTTCCCCGCAGGGCGCGACGAGGTGCCGGCCGTCTACCGCGCGTTCGGTCAACCGGTCCTGATCCCCGGCGACATGGGGACCGCGAGCTATGTCCTCTGCGGCCTCCCGACCGCGATGGAACGTTCGTTCGGCTCGTCCTGTCACGGCGCGGGACGTCGGCTCAGCCGGCACGCCGCGGTGCGCGCGTTCCGCTACGAGGACGTCACCCGCAAGCTCGCGAGCCAGGGGATCGTCGTCCGCTCCGCGTCGCGCGAGGGCGTGACCGAGGAGGCGCCCGGCGCCTACAAGGACGTCGAAGAGGTCGTCCGGGTGGCGGAGGGCGCGGGGCTCACGCGACGGGTCGCCCGTCTCGTCCCTCTCGGGGTCGTCAAGGGGTAGGCTCGGCGCCCGAGCCGGTGCGCCGACGCGCCACCGCGATGATCGCGACCCCCACCCCCACGACGCCTCCGCCCGCGAGCAGGATCACGGCGGGGAACCCGCTCGAAGCGGCCGTCACAGTCACCGTCCAGTTGCGCTCGGCGAGGTTCCGAGCGGAGTCGGTGACGTTGAGGGAGACGAGGTAGGTCCCCACGAAATCGTACGTGTGCGACGCGTTCTCGGTGGGGGCGGCGATTCCGTCTCCGAACGACCACTGGTACTGATACGGAGGACCCGCGCCGCCGGAGGCGTTCGACCAGAAGCGCACCGAGAGCGGAGCGGTCCCCGACAGGGTCGAAAGCGACCCGGTGAGCGAGATCGTCCCAATGGCGGCGACCGGATGATCGTCGATCGCAAGATCGCCCCAGCTGTCGGTCGCATTCACCACGACCGTGTACTGCCCGACGTGAAAGAAGTGCTGAACGTTGAGGTCGAGGTCTTCGACCCCGTCTCCGAACTCCCACAGCACGTCGGTCGTTCCCGGGCCGCTCACGGATCCGGTTCCCGTCCAGGAGAGGGGCGCGGGTCCGGACGAGGGACCCCCCCGGTCGGAGAAAGCGAGCGCGTCGTCTCGGGGCGTGAATCCCCCGGGCTCGACCGCGCCGAATCCGGGGAGCCAGAATCCCGCTCCGACGACCGCGTTCGTCGCCAAGTCGGTCGCGTTCAGGGAGATGGAAAGCGACCCGTTGGCCGCGAGCGAATTCGCGCCCGAATAGGTCCAGTTGAAATCCGGTCGGTAGGACCCCGAACCGCTTCCGAGGTTCCACAAGAACTCCGACGGGATCACCGAGCCGTCTTCGGAGACCAGCCGGGCGGTAAGTGCGACCGTCCCACCGAGCGGGACGTCGATCGCAGGAGAGACCGTCGCTTCGAGCACGGGAGAGGCCGAGCCGCCGGGAGAATGGATCGGCGAACCGACGTCGATCAGGAACGCTTCGCTCGCATTCCCGTGGCCCTGGTCGGAGAGATGGCCGACCGCGATGTAGATTCCCGGAATGGAATACGTCGCCGACACGGAGGCGCCCACCGCGCCGTCCCCGTTTCCGAACTTCCAGACCGTCGACGCGGCCACGGTACCGAAACCCCCCGTGGCACTCGCCCGGAAGGAGACCTGGAGGGGCGCGTTTCCGTAGGTGGTGTTGGCGGAGAAAGTTCCGACGAGCGGCCGCGCGACCGTGACGTTCGTGACCGCGGTGGATTCCTCGTTCTCGCTGTCGTTCGCGTAGCCGACGACCGAATAGTTTCCCGAGGACCGGAAGATGGCGCATTCGCACGCCCCCGGGTAGGGGTCGCGGGTGGAGTACTGAACCGACGGAGGAACACCATTCGTGCCCGTCGACCCGCCCGACACGGAGAAGAGGGCGGGGAAATCGGCGGGGGCATCCCGCACTCCCGGGTTCGCCAGGGAAGAAATCGTGAGCGGAGAAGAGTCGTTCCGACAGTTCGGGAGCGGCGACCCCCCCACCCCGATCGCCACGCGGGCGCTCGCGCCTCCGTTGATCGGGGTGGCCGAGTCCGACACGACCACCTCCGCACAGAAACTTCCGGAGGCGCCGAAGACGTGGGTGGTGCTCGAGTCGCTGGAACTGCCGAGGTACGTCCCGTCCCCGAAGGAGAAGTTGTAGAGGTACGGGGACTGTCCCCCGGTCACCCCCACCGAGAAGAGGACCGGCGCTCCCCGCGCGGGCGCCACGGTCGAAGCCGTCAAGCCGACGGCGAGAGCGGTCCCTCCGCCCACCACGATCGCGATCGGGGGAGAGACCGAGTAGTTCGCGACCGAGTCGGCGACGTAGGCCTGGGCCGAGTAGACGCCCGGGTTCTCGAACGTGTATGTCGTGGTACCGCCGGGCGCGAAGGACGAATTGTTGTCGCCGAACGAAACCCCCTCGAACGGGTACGAACCTGTTCCGCCGGTCGCGTTGACATGGAAAGTGACCGTGAGCGGCGCCCGCCCGAATCGAGGAGAGGCGTACAGGAACGTGGCCAGGTCGCTCGAGGTGGCGCTCCGGGGATGGGCGAGATCCAGCAGAAGCGTCGCCACCCGAGGGGACCCGAGACCGGTCATGGGGTCCCATCCCGTTCCCGCCGCGTACCCGTTATTGCCGGTGATCACGTCATGGAAGTCGAGCGAGTAGTTCGGCCCCGAGGCGATGGCGTACAAAGCGGGGTCGAGGAGTCCGAGCGGTCGACCGGCGTTCTGGTCGGCGATCGCGGCGATTCCGGCCCAGATCGGGGTCGCGACGCTCGTTCCTTCGACCGCGGTGTTCCCTCCTCCGAGGACAATGCTCACGGGCGTCCCCGCGTCCAACGCTACGTCGGGGACTCCGCGCTTCGTCGTTCCCGAGGGAAGCCCGCTCTGCCAGCCCGGGCGCGGGAAGGGAGAATACCCGCCGCCCGAACCGCCCTGGTTGCTGCAACCGGGGGCCTTTGCGCCGCTCGCGTTGCCGCTCCATCCGGTCTCGGTAAGGTAGTCGCCGCTCTCGTTGACGGAGAGTACCGTGCCGCCGACTCCCGTGACGTCGGGGTCCGACGCCGGAAAATTGGTCGATACGCCCGAGGTTCCGTCGGCGGCGCCGCAGTCCCCGCTCGCGGCGAATACGCCGATGCCCTCCGCGGCCGCGAACTCGAGGACGGGAGAAAGGATACCGTACGACCCGTCCGTGGAGGCGTTGCACGCGACCGCACACGGCATGCTGAACGCGTCGTAGATACCGACGTCGGGTTCTCCCCAGCTCAAGGAGATCACGTCCGCGGCCTGGTGCGCCACGAGCCAATCTACCGCCTCGTACAGCCCCGGGCCGGAGTTCGGCGAGAACGTCATGTCGACGGTCGCCCCCGGCGCGGAGGCCCGGGCCCATTCGAGGTCCAGGGCGTCCTCGTCGAACCAGGAAGGGTTCGAGCTCACGTTGAGATTCCCCGAGCCCGGATCCGGGTAAACAAAATTGACCGTCCCCACGGAAAGCCCGTACTCGGAGGTGAACGTCGCGAGGTCCGACGCGAGGGCGGGCTGACGTTCCCCGGAACTGTACGGGTCCACGACCGCGATGCGTTCGCCCGCCCCGTTCGTCCCGCCCGAGATGAGGGACGACATGTTGTAGGCCTCCCAAACTTGACACGGGACGAGTACGGAGGGAGACCCGAGGCAACTCGACGCGGGAGTGATCTCGGTTTCGCCGGGGGGGAGCCCGCCGAGGGCCGGAACGAGGGGGGTGACGTTTCCGAGACCGTACACGCCGGTCCACGGAGCGACCGCCGGCAAACGGGCCGCCGTCGGGTGGCTGAAGAACGACCGCCCGTCGGCGGCCCGGTATTGCTCGAACGAGGTCCCGAAAGCGGCCGCGACGCGGTCGCTCGAACCGGTGACCGAGAGCAACAAGTGGTCCGGGCTCGGACTCACGGTGAGACCGAACCCCTCGAAGTACGTCTCGGCCGACGACAGGGCCGGACCGGTCGGTCCGAAATCTCGGGCGAGCTCCGACGACGAGCGAAAGGCATGGAATCCCGGGGTTCCAGCGGTGTAGAGCTCCGAGACCAGCCCGGCCAGGCCCAACGGGTCGGTGAGGGCGAGTCCGACCTCCACCGAGATCGAGTTCGAGGCCGGCAGGGTTCCGACCAATTCATCCCCCACCGAGGGCGTGAACGCGGGAGCGACCTCGACTTCCGAAGCCGGCGGCGTCGACATCGGAAGGAGCGATGAGGGAGAGGGCGAGAGCTCTCGGGGAGACCCAACTCCACCGGACATGTTCCCGACCCCGAGTGTCGGCACGACGGTGGAACCGAGAAGGACCGCGACGAAGATCGACGCCCCGATGACGGCGCGTCCCAGAGACCGGTGGACCATTCTTTCTCTGGACCCCATCCAGGGGAGGGCATATGCTCCTTCCCGGTCCGGCGTTCCGCAAGAACTCTTAACCGAGCCGTGGCGTGGGGACGTCGGAACTCGCCGTGGACCCCTACCTTGGCTACGAGATCGCGTTAGCTGTCATCGCCCTGTACGCGGCGGTCGTCTACGCGCTCCACCAGTCGGGCCGTCTCGGACCGGGCAAGGCGCTCTCGCTCTTCGGTCCGGCCCTCATGATCAAGACCCAGCGAGGCCGTTCCGCGCTCGACCGCTGGGGTCGATTCAAGCGGTTCTGGTCGGTCATCGGGGACGTCGGGATCGGCCTGTCGATCCTCGCGATGGGGGTGATCGTCGGCCTTCTCGTGTTCGGTGCCATCGAGTCGTTCCGGATCTCGGCGGCCCAAGCGCCCCCGGTCACCGAAGCGATCGGGCTCCCGGGGATCAACCCGATCATTCCGATCGGCTACGGCATTCTCGCGCTCGTGGTCGGGGTGGTGTTGCACGAGCTCAGTCACGGGGTCCTCGCCCGGTCCCAGGGGATCGGGGTGAAAAGCCTCGGGGTCCTGGTGTGCGTCGTCCCGATCGGAGCGTTCGTCGAACAGGACGACGCCGAGATGCTCGCCGCTCCCCGACGCAAGCGCGACCGGGTCGCCGCCGCGGGAGTCCTCGCGAACTTCGCGCTCACCATCCTCTTCTTTGCTTTGCTTTCGAGTCTCATCGCGACCTCCATCACCCCCGTCGCGGACGGGATTCCCATTCAGGGCATCGTGTCCGACACCCCAGCCGCGAACGCGACGCTCGTGCCGGGGGATATCATCACGGCGGTCAATGGGACCCTCACGCCGACCTATTCGGATTTCGAGGCGGCTCTCGCGAACACGACGCCCCACGAAACGATACCGCTCACGTACTACTCGCCGGCTCTCGGCCACACGGTCTCGACGACCCTCACCCTGGCCGCGAACCCGAACGACAAGACCCGGGGGTTCCTCGGCGTGGTCGCCCTCGGTCTCTCGACCTCCGAGCTCAAGCAAACGCTCGTCTGGCCCCTCGGGAGCGACCAGGGTCCGCTCACGGGGACCGTCTACTGGCTCATCCTGCCGCTCGCCGGCCTCGAGCCCGTATCCGGGGCAACGACCGGTTACTTCCATCTCACCGGCCCCCTCGCGGGAGTGGACCCAGGCACCTTCTGGGTCGGGGCGAACATCCTCTACTGGTTGGCCTGGATGAACCTCCTGCTCGGGCTCTCGAACACCTTACCGCTCTTCCCGCTCGACGGGGGCCTCCTCTTCCGGGACTACATCGCGTCGATCGCGGCGCGAATGCGTCGGGGATGGAGCGAAGCCCGTCTCGACCAGTTCGCCGGCCGAGCCGTAACGCTCTCTTCCCTCCTCGTCCTCATGCTCCTCGTATGGCAGTTCCTCGTGCCTCGGCTCCTCTAGACGAGCGATCGCTCTTCGCAGAGTACCCGTTCCTACCGGGGGCGGAAACGCTCCTGGGCGAAGAGACCGTGTCGGTCCGGGCCCTGCTTTCGGACCCGGCGTTCAGCGCCGCCCGCGCGCTCGGTCGCGCCCGCATCCTCGCGGCGGCGGACGACCCGCGCGGCGCCCGGGACCTCGAGGAGCTCGCGCGCGCGGACCCGTACGTGCGGCTGCTCTCGTTCCTGTTCGCGCGCCTGGTCCTATCGGCCGCTGGCGCGCCGGCCGCGATCCGGCGCTGGGCCGTCGCGGAAGCGAAGCGCAACCACGCGCGATTGATGACCGTTCCGGCGGAGGAGCTTTCCGAGGTCGCGCGGCGTCTCGGATTCTCGTTCGTGCCCGGTCCGGACGGGATCGAGGTTCCCCTCGTCGATTACCTTCGCCTTTCGGTCCCGATCCGCGAAGCCGAATTCCGGCTTCCTCGACAGGCGGTGCGTCGCGGGTCGGTGGTCGTGCGACCGGCCCGCGGGGCGCGACTTCTCCAAGAAGCCGTCCGCCTTCGTCTCGCCGAAACGCTGCCCCTCGCGGAGGATGTGGTCCGCGACGTGCGGGACCGGGAGGCGGACCTCCTTTCCGAGCTCGCGCGTCGGACTCCCTCTCCCGTCGCCCGCGCCGAGCTGCGGGGCGGACCGCTCCGCCCGGAGCTTTTCCCGCCGTGCATCCGCAAGATGCAGCGCACGCTCCAGAAGGGCGAGAACCTCTCGCACTCGGGCCGATTCTGCCTCGCGGCGTTCCTCCACCGGGCGGGCGCCGACTTCGAAACGATCGTCGACGCCTACCGCGGGGCGCCGGACTTTGACGAATCGGTGACCCGCTACCAGGTCGAGCACATCACGATCCGCGACGGCGGCCGGGGATACGAGCCGCCCGAGTGCGAGACGTTGCGAAGCCACGGTCTCTGCGCCCGCGACGGCGACCCGAGCGCCTCCGACGCACGGGACAAAGCCCGGGACGAGCGCTGCTTCGAACCGTCGCTCCGCCATCCCCTGCAGTACTACCGCCGCCGGGGCGGCACGGTCGTCGAGGGGGAGGGACCGGACCGGGCTACGCCGAGCCCGACGGCGGGAGCGCGCGATACACCCGGAGCGCCCTCGCGATCGCGGTCCACTGGCCGGCGATGACGAAGTAGGCGAGCGCGACGTCGATCACGGTGAACTCGACCACCCCGACGTGGAACCTCGACCAGGGAAGCGACGTGGCCCACGGCCACGGGAGCGACCAGTCGAACTCCAGGAACGCGGCCAGCGCGATCACGACCAAGCGGTCGGCCCGGGAGAGGAGGCCCGCGTACAGGCGGCCCTGGCCGAGCGCTTGGGCCTGGGTCCCCATGTAGCTCACGAGGAGCAGGCTCACGAGCGCGAGCAGCGCGAGGAACGGGTCCGCGTACGTGGATACGGAGATCCCGAGCAGGATCGCGACGTCGGCGTACCGGTCGAACACATGGTCGACGAAATCTCCTCGGACGGAGGCCCGCGCGGTCTGCCGCGCGACCTCCCCGTCCATCACGTCGAAGAACCCGGCGAAGAACACGAGCCCGGCGACCGCCAGGAAGAGTTCGGGGGTGGTCCAGCGGACGAGCAGCGCGACGACGCCCGCACCCACGGCGAGCAGGAGCGCGAGCAGGCTCAGGTTCCCCGGGTCCCAGCCGAGGTAGGGTCGAGCGAGCCGAGCGATGTACGGCTGGACTTTCGCCCGATACGATTCGAGTACCATCCGAGCCCTCCTACCGCGTCCCGTCCAAAAGATGCTTGGTCACGGCCGGGTCGGCGAGCCAGTTGACGATTCCATAACGAGGCGGCGGCCGATGCCGCACGATGCGGGAGACGATCTGGGCGACTTCCAACGGTGAACGTCGGGTCGTATCGACCTCCCAGACACGGCGACCGGGTCCTCGGGCCTCGACGAGCACAAGGTCGAGTGCCTCGGCGAGATAGTTCTCCCTCCGGTCCTTCGCGCTCCCCCGACCCGCGCGTCGGAGTCGGCCGGCGAGGACCTCGGGGTGACACCGCAGGACGAGGACGTCCCGAACGGGGAGAAGGTGCGCGAGGTGACCGACCACCAGGTCGACCGCCGGCGGATTCCGCCGATAGCGACGTCGCATACCCGCTAGGTCGACCGTCAGCGAACCCTGGCGTCGAAGGGCCAGGCCCCACCGGACCGCCAGCTCCGAGACCTCGATGGAGCGGAGCATGGAGGAGAGTCGGGCCGCGACGGAGCTCTTGCCGGTTCCCGGCACTCCGGTGAGCGCTACGGGGGCCGACATCGTTCCCCGAACGACCCCTTCCGAACGGATGAGCGCGTCGCTCCCGAGCCCGACTCCGCGCACCGGGCCACGGGCCTCAGTGGCCGGTCAGGCGAACCGAAGGGTTCGGAACGTTCGGCGCCAGTCCAGGACCTCCCGGCCCACCCGTTCCTTTCGGATGCCGCCCCGGTGGAGCAGCTCGGCGAGCCGTGGCATGTCCTCGGGCACGAGGCCGAGCCGGGCCACCTCCGCCGTGCCGACCCGACCGACGAGGTCGAGGAGGAGTCGCTGTTTTTCGAGGCGCCGGGCGAGCTCCCCCGAACCGAAGCCGTGGCGGCGACGCAGCTCCTTGCGGTCCATCAAAAGCTGATGGGATTCGGTGAATCCCTCGGCCTCCGCGACCATCGGGAACTCCCGGTCCGCGAGCGCCCGGCCGAGCGCCTTCGCGTTCGCGACGACGGTCCGGGCGTACTCGGTCCCGACGCGTTCGAACTCGAGCAGCGTCTGTCCGAGCGCGGCGATGCGGTTCCAATGAGCGTTGTCGAAGATCCTCCAGACGAGCGCCGGGTCGAGCTGGGCGAAGAGGTCCTCCCGGTCCGTGACGAGGAGCCCTCCCTGCGGTCCGAAGAACGACTTGTGGGTGCTGCCGTACAGGACGTCGGCGCCCTCGCGCAGAGGGTCCTGGAAACCTCCTCCGGCGATCAGTCCGAGAACGTGGGAGGCGTCGTAGAAGACGAGGGCATCGTGGGCGTGCGCCTCCTCGGCGATCGCGCGAAGCGGGTACGGGAACAAGAAGAAGCTCTGACCGAGCACCACCGCCGAGGGCCGTTCCCGACGGATCGTCTCCACAGCCTCCTCCGCCCGGACGCGGTGGCCGGGTCCGGTCGCCGGGAGCGGTCGGACCGTGTAGCCGAACACCGCCGGGATGTACCCGGGGGCGTACCCGTCGTACCCTCCTTCCTCGGGCGCGATCGCGAGGAGCCGAGACTTCGGCGGCAAAAGTGGAACCAACGCTGAAAGGGCGGCGATGTGACCCGACAGCGGCCGCGTCGTCGCGAAGCGCGCGCGGAACACCCGCTGCGCCGCCGCGTTCGCGATTCGCTCGACCTCGTCGGTGTAGCGGGTTCCGGCGTAACTGTTGTCGAGGCGCTCGCCGTCGAACTCTCCCGTCATCGGGAGGGTGTAGCGGCCGGCGAGGTCGCTCGCGAGGTAATGACGGGCCGCCGGCGATACGGCGTTCTCGCTCGGCAGAAGGTTGAACACTTCGCGACCGCGCCAGCGGTCGTGCGCCCGGACGACCGCCGCGAGCCGGCGCTCCTCGTCAGCGGGCATGCGCGCCGTCCGGCGCGGGAGCCGGGAACGCGGGCCCGTGCGCGAGCTTCCGCTGCTCGTGGTGGCCGCACCGGGGGCATTCGAGCCCTTTCGCGCGACGCGCGAGCAGGTTGTGACAAACCTGACAGCGGGCCGAGACGACCCCCAAGGACGACGGGGCGGTCGTGAGCTTGACCGAAGGATGGGATTGCAGGACCTTGGCGAGGATGATATCGCCGACCGCGAACTCGCTCGCGAGCGATTCGGTGTACCCGTCCTTCGCCTTCGATACGTGCACCGTTCCCTCGGGTTCGCCCGGAATGGGCCGTCGGCTCGCCGTCGTGGTGAGGATCGTGCAGATCGCCATCGCGGTCTTGAGCTCGTCCACGCGGGCGTAGACGATCTCGCCCTCCTGGATCTCGGGTACCGCGTTCCGGGGTTCGACGCGGACCGTCCGGTCCCGCGGGTCGACATGGGAGGTCCCCAGGACGGAAGCGTAGATCCGGCCCCGGTTCTCGTACGTTCCGCGGCCGGGAAGGAACTCCTCCGCGGTCCCGAGGTAATCTCCGGGAAGGACCAACTTCGACTCTTCGTTCTCGGGTGTCATGGCTTCGATTCCGGTTCGAGGACCCAGCGGTCGACGGCGAGCCGAACGTTCGCCGCCCGATGGTGCGGGAACGTCCGAGGCAGGTTCCAAGGAACCGGTTCGACCTCGACTACGTGGGCACCGCGGTCGAGCGCGAGTCGCGCTATAAAGCTTCGGGACTCGAAGGAGGCGAAGGCGCCGATCGACCGTTTCGCGAGCGCGAACGCGCGGTCCCAGAACGCCCGGTCCGCGTGACGTCGCTGCGCGCCGAACGGGGGGTTCATGACCACCACGTCCGCCTCTCGGCTCCACTCGGAAACGTCCGAGACCTCAAAGTTCACCCTCGCGTCGTTGGCTCGGGCGGCCTCCCGGGCGAGCACGACGAGGGAGGGGTCGACCTCGACCCCCGTGACCGGGTCCGCGCCGAGCAACGCGGCCCCAATGGCGAGCCGCCCGGTCCCACTCCCGAGGTCGAGCACCGAGCGTCCGGCCAGACCGACATGGCGGTCGAGGACGGCGAGGAGGTTGGCAGCGGCTTCGGCCGGTGTCGCGACCTGTTCTAGCCGCGCAGCGGGCACCGGAGGGAGCGGGACCGACTGGATCCGACGAACGAGCTCGTCTCGGCGCACGCCGTTTCGAAGTCGTTGGGATGAGATGACGTTGCGGGCGTTCGAAGGGAGCGAAGCGGGGAGCCGGATTTGAACCGGCGAACGCCTGCGCGGCAGGATTTCTTCGGCGTCGACCGCCCTTTAAGTCCTGCGCCGTTGACCGAGCTTGGCTATCCCCGCAGCACTACCGTGCGGGAGCGGCGGGGGCCTCTTCCTTCGCCGCGCGCGAGCCGGTCTTCTTCACCGAGACTCGACGCGGGAAGTACTTCAGGAGGACCACGTCGTTGACCGCCGATACCCATCGATACGGGATGTTGGTGGGCCGGGAATCCTCTACTAACATCGGACTGGTTTCGTCGACGTAGAGGCCGTCGACCTTCGCCGCGTCGACGTCGACGACGACGTTGTCGACCTCGCCCAGAAGTCGTCCGTCCGGCGTGTAGATCTGGCGTCCCAACAGTTCGGTCATCTCGACGAGCATGGTCGGTTCTCTCTCTCCGCCGAGCGGACCCGGCCCTTTTATGCCTTTGGGCGGAAACGAACCGGCGGCCGCCGGGTTCCCGCGCGTCGTCCCTTCACGCGCTGTCCTTCGTGGTCTCCTCCGCTGGAGCGGAGGCTTGCCGAACCTGGGACCGGTACATTTTGATGAGTTCGGCGGAGGTCGTCGCTTCGGTCGGCCCCTTGTCGTCCCGGACGCGGCCAGTGAACCGGGGGAAACGGAGAGCGAGCCCCGCGGCGGGCCGGATCGTCCCGAGTGCGGCTCGATGGATCGGGCTCAGAGTGAGCTCGGCGCCGCGGACCTCGAGCACCAGACCGGGGCGCATCCACCGGTCGGGGGAGAGGGCGGTGTCGACCTCGGGAGGGCGGCTGTCGGTCTCGAATTTCGCGAGTCGCCGGGGCATCTCCTCGAGCGAGGCGTCGTCGAAGCCGGTCCCGACCTTGCAGAACGACTCGAAGCGGTCCCGGGCCGGGTCGTAGACCGCGAGCAGGAAAGCCCCGTAGCGACCCGACCGACGGCCCCGGCCCTGGAAAGCGCCGATCACGACCCCGTCGATCGAGTCCGACAGGCCGACGGTGTATTCCCGCTTGTACTTGATCCACCAGTACCCTCGGGCCCCCGCGCGGTAGGAGCTGCCCTCCTTGACCGATTTCGCCATCACGCCCTCGCCGCCGGCGGCGACCGCTTCCTCGAAGAACCGGATGGCGTCCTCCTCGTCCGAGACGACCTTCTGGACGGCGAGCCGGACGCGCTCGGTAGGCTGGATCATCGCCTCGAGACGCCGACGTCGCTCCGGGAACGGTTGTTCGTAGACCGGCGTTCCTCCCGCGAGGAGGACGTCGAACGTGAACAGACAGACCGGGATCTCTTCCTGAACCCGCGCTAGGTCGTGCTTGCGGCCTCGGCGCCGGGATACCTCCTGGAACGGTTGGATCTCCCCGGTGTTGAGGTCGATCGGCACGCACTCTCCCTCGAGGATCGCCGGGGTGTCCCGCACGGCTTGAGGAAGCTCGGCGACGAGCTCGGGGAACTGGGCGCTGATCTCCTCCAGCCTCCGGGAGAAGAGGCGCACGGGTCCCCGCTTCGGGATGTGCGCCTGGACACGGAGGCCGTCGTACTTGTATTCGAGCGCCGCGGTCCCCCCCATTCGTTCGAGGACCGCGGCGAGGTTCGGCTCGCGTTCGGCCAGCATCGGGCGGATCGGGCGTCCGACCTCGAGCTCGACGCTGGCGAGTCCCTCGACCCCCGATTCGACCAACACGCCCGCCACCAGTCCGAGGTCGCTCGACAGGTTGAACGCAGCCTCGATCCGGGCGCGGGTCGCCTTCGTCCCGTCTCCGAACGCCTCGGCGAGCGCGTCGAGGATCGTCATCTCGCGGACCCCGACCCGCAAGGTGCCGAGGACGAACCGGACGAGGTACTTCCCCTCGATCGGGGTCGCTCGGAGCAGAAGGTCGGTGAGGATCTGGACCTTTCCGTCCTGCGACCCGACGCCCTTCGCGGCGGCGACGCGCAGAAGGTCCGAATACACGCCGGCGACGGTGAGCGGTTCCTTCTCCTCGAGCCTTCGGACGTGCTCGAGCAGCTCGGCGGCGGTCGACCCGAGGTCGCCGGATTCCTTCGTGCGACGAGCGACCGTCGCGTCCTCGATACCCGTCGCGGTCGCCACCGCCCGGCGGGCGAGGGAATCGGCCACGCCGAGCTCGACGCCCTCGTACTCGGGACGGAGCATGCCCTGGGAGAGGTAGAGGACGTGGGAGAGCTCGGGAGGGCGCAGGGGCCGGATCAGCTCGACCAGGGTCGCCCGCATCGCGAGGCGCTTGGTCGTCGCCTCGAGTCGCTCGTAGGCGGCCGCGAGGTCAGCGAACCGCACGCCGGGCCCCCTCCTCGACGGAGGCGCGGAGACGGGCGAGGTTGGTCCCTACGTTCCCGTCGTGGAAGACCGAGTTCCCGCAGACAAAGAACGTCGCGCCGGCGGCGGCGGCTTCAACCGCCGTCTCGGGGCCGACCCCGCCGTCGATCGAGAGGTCGGCTGCCGATCCGAGCCGGTCGAGCCGGGCCCTCGCCGCCCGGACCTTCGGCAGGACCTCCGGGAGGAACTTCTGGCCCGAGAAGCCGGGGTGGACGCTCATCACCAGCACCTGGTCGAGTCGCTCGACGAGCGGGTCGACCCGTTCGTAGGGAGTGTCGGGCCGGATGGCGGCACCGACCGCGGCGCCCAGGCGGTGGACGGTCCGGACGACCTCCTCCGGATCGGAACGGGCCTCCATGTGAAAGACGAGCGTGTTGCCGCCGGCGCGATGGAACGCTTCGACGTGCTTGAGGGGATTTTCGATCATGAGGTGGATATCGAGGGGAAGCTTCGTGCGGGACCGAACGGCAGCCACGAGAGCCGGACCGAAGGAGATGTTCGGGACGAAGTGGCCGTCCATCACGTCGAGATGGAAGGCGTCGGCGCCGGCCGCCTCGGCCGCGCGGACCGCCTCGCCCAGAGCGCCGAAGTCTGCGCTCAGCAGCGACGGAGCGAGCGACAAGCGATGCGCGCTCGACGGCACAGGGCCTCCCACCCTACCCTCGTATTTAGGCGCGCACGCGTCGAGCGCCGAACCGATCGATTTCCGAGACTCTGGCGCGGTCGAAGACCCCGCAACGCAAACGGGATTCGTGTTCCGACCGCTGGGGCCGGCTCGACCCCGGGGCTCGGTCGTGTCCTTCCGCCTCGCCCGCTGCGGCGCATTCCGGGACCGGCTGGGCCATGAAATCAGTGGCTCAGCCGGCCACGATATACGTTCCGGTTCTTTGGATGGGGATAAGCCGACCGCGACGCTTGGCTGCTTCCAACCATGGCGAAGCGGAACCCGCCAGGCGCGGAGGACTCGAAGCGGTCCGTGAACGCGGGACCGCTCTTCTCGGCCGGTCGGCTTGCGTTGCCCGTAGGCCAGAACGTCCCAGTACATGTACAGACCCGGGACAAGGTGATCTCCGCGATTTCGAACGCCGTCGAGTGGGGTGGATTCACTGTTGTCGAGTCGTCCCTCGGGACCGCCCTTGGGTCCGGGAACCCTGTCGGCCCCGGCGAACCGGGCGAACTCTATGCCGAGCGGCACGTTCGACGGGTGGCCGCGGGACGCCCGGTGCGGGCGTCGATCGCGGCCCTGGTCGGTGCCGGAGCCGCGTTGGGGGGTCTTGACGCCTATGTGGTCGGCTCAATGATCTTGGCGGCTCCCTGGGTGGCCGCGGGCGTCTTCGTCGCGCTGTTTCTCTGGTTACGTTACGGTCGGAGCTACGAGAGCGAAGTGGTCGGGGTCGCCCTCCTCCCGCCCGAGGCCGGCTCGCCCGGCGAGCAGCCTGGCGTGGTCTGGACCGCGGGCCGAATCCGGTCGGTCACGCTCGGCGGCTCCCGGGCCGCGGTGGAGGTCGTAGACTGTCCCGTCGCACTCATGGAGGCGCTAAGCCGGATGGTCCATCGGTTCGAATCGGAGGTCGGTTGATTCGGCGTCCCGGAGCTCGTCCCACCGACTCCCTCGGATCCCCCCTCAGGGCCTTCCAAAGCGGCCGTCCACCCAAAGCGGTCCGTCCGTCCCCTAATCCTCCGGGCGGAGGACCGTTCTAAAGAGGCGATTACCGCCCTCGCAATGCGTCACACTCAGGTGATGTCCTTAGCGCGAACTTTAAGTAGCGCGAAACCTGCAGGGTCCTCATGGACCGACTTATGCGCCAGACGAGACCGGGTGTGGGTGTCGTACTGATAATTTTGGGGCTTGTGATGGCATTTTCCGTCGGAGCTGCGTTCCTTTCGGTCCCGCACTCCGCCGCAGCCCCCGGGCCGGCGGCTTCCCATACGGCCGCAGGTTCCTTGTCGGCCGCGACGATTCACCCGGCGGCGGCGGCGACGCCGACACTCACCTTGACCCCTGGCACGGGGGTGGTCGGCATCACGGTGACGGCTAACGGCACCGGATTCAACGCCAGCATGGCGATCACCGCGTTCACCTTCAACGGAACAACGCCCGCCACCCAAACGTGCACGAGTAAGACTACGAACGCGACGGGTTTCTTCTCCTGCACGTTTGTCGTCCCCGCGAACGTCCCCGGCGCCTACGATGTCAACGCGACCGCGGCCGACGGGGGAGCGGACAACGCCACCGCCGTCTTCACGATCCCCGCGCCGGCGCTCGCCCTCGATCCCTCCTCGGGCGCGCCCGGGATCGTCGTGGCTGTGAGTGGCAGCGGTTTCACGCTCTCCACGGCGATCGCCACGTTCACCTTCAACGGAACGACGCCGGCCCTCCAGGATTGCACGACTCAGACCACCGATGCGTTCGGCAATTTCGCGTGCACGTTCGTCGCCCCGTTGGGTCTCCTGCCCGGCAATTACAACGTCTCGGCCGTCGGGAGCGATGGGGTACCGGACAATGCCACGGCCGTCTTCACGGTCCCCGCGACCGGGGTCTCCGTCGCCTGGGACACTGGGGTGGGGACCTACACCGTCCTGCCCTACGAGTTGGCCTTCACCGTCTCGGTCATCAACGCCAACATCAGCACGTTCTCCACCCAGTTGTGGCTGAACATCTCCGACAGTGCCACCGCGACAACGTGCGTGACCAACAGTCTCTCCGACTTGGTGGTCAACACCGCCGGCTCTTCGGAGATCTTCGCGCTGGTCGTCGACACGAGCTACTTCACCAACGTGACCAAGGCCTGTCCCAACTTCCTGAGCGACCCCGGCACGATGACCATCAGCGCGACGGTGGACAACGCGACGAACGGCGTGGCGAGCGCCTCGGCGTCCGAGGGTTCTTCGTTCGTTCTGTCGACACCGACGAGCCTGCTCATGGTCAGCCCGACCGCGGGCCAAGCCTCTACCTACACCCTTGAGGCCATCTATACCGCTCAGTACGTGGGGAAGGTCCAGCTCTCGATCTTCACTCCGACCGGCGGCCTAGCGTTCTCGACGAACCTCCGCTGGAACGGCACCACCCCGGTGACGGCCACGTGGCTCGAGGCGGCGGCGGGTCTCTATCCGTACACTCTGGCGGTGTTCACGGCGTTCGGGACCTACAGCTCGACGGGTTCGGTCGCCATCTCCGGCGCCTCCCCGGTCTACTACAACTCAACCCAGTGGGCCAACACGTCGTTCATCCCCGGCCTGTCTTCGGGCGCGGCGGGCACGATCCTCCTGGTGGTCGGGCTGATCATCGGAATGATCGTCGCGTTGGTCGTGGGACGCTTGGTTTGGGGAGGCCCCAAGGCAGCGGGCCCGGCCCAGCCGTGGAGCCAGAAGCCGGCGGCCACGAACACCTGCAGTGTCTGCGGACAATCGTTCACGACCCCCGAGGAGCTCGCGGCGCACAGCAAGTCCGAGCACGGGATGCAGTAGGCGGAGAGCAGGTCAGCCTCTCCCAAGGCAACTCCTTCCAACTCGGACCCTTCGCCCGCGAGGCGGACGAAGGGTCCGGCTTCCTCTATTTTCTAACGAAAACAAAGGGTGGATTTGCCCTGCTATCAAAGAGTGTTCAGAGCGAATCGCTCGAGAATCCCGGCTTCCCGCAGCTTCCGCGGACTTTCCGACCAGTCCAGATCGACCGGGCCGGTTCGGGTCTCTATAGGTCGCGGAGGAGAGGCCCGGCCGTCACAGTATATATAGGACCCTCGGGATGGCCTTGCGTTCCCACCCCGGGAGGTAAGGAGATACATGCAACAGAGCGAAGGCGCCGGTAGAACATCGATGTTCTCGAATCGACGAGGGATGTCGGTCGCCATGGCCGCGATTGTGATGGCGGTCATCGTGATCATCGGAGGCGTAGGGACGTTCG
>Ga0209415_10004364_pt1 | contig 25941 bp, 25 predicted proteins | sample PeaSoiSIISIP2007_FD_187696 | JGI IMG/M metagenome (GOLD analysis project Ga0209415, IMG submission 187696) | Peat soil microbial communities from Weissenstadt, Germany - SII-SIP-2007 (SPAdes) (version 2) | ecosystem: Environmental > Terrestrial > Soil > Wetlands > Peat | place: Germany... | reverse complement strand
CCCCCGCCACAATCCTACGGCGGGTTCGTGCGCTCGGATGCGACAGGTTCGACGGACGAGCTCTTCCACTGGATCTGCAGCGCGCCGAACGTCCCTGTGGCCGTGGGCACCTACGTCGTGCACGACTCGAACCGGGCACCAAAGACGCTTGAGGCGGGCCTCGAGCCAGGCGGCAAGCCCCTTGCCAGCTGTCCCAACACCGATCAGTTCCCGGCGCTCAGCATCAGTGGCCAGTATTGGGCAGCGGCCAACGTCCCTTCACAACAGGCGATCAAGCTCGGTAGCCTGGTACCGCCTCCGAACCTCGCGCAGTTCCCCGTTGCGGGATTCGCTCCGATGAGCTGGTCCGAGGCTCTCTTCTACGGGCTCAACTCCGCCCTGCTTCAGAACGCCGCGGGGGAGTTCGTCGCGCCCTCCGAGAAGTCGATCTACGCAGCGTTGTCGATCGCGACGAGGAACCCTGACGGCTCGCTCACGCCGGTGTACACGAACAAACTTGCCCGAGACGCTTACCCGATGCCGACAGTCATCTACGCCGCCGTCGAAACGACCCCGATGCCTGCCTCCGTGGCTGAGGCCGTGTCGAGCTCTCTTCGCGGCCTGCTTGCTCTGACAGGCGGGTCCGAAGTGTCGCATCTCCCACAGGGCTTCGTGCCATTACCCGCGGGAATGTACAAGCAAGCACAGGCGGATCTCGCTGCCGACGTCGTCGTCGCGAAGCCCCCCTCGAAGGGCGGGACCGGCACTACCACGACAACCAGCCCCAGCGGAGGCACGACTACATCTGTCACGACCACGACGCAGCCGGTCAAATCCTCTGGCAGCAAGAAGCCGACGCATCCACGGCCTGGCCGCAAGCCCGCAGCAAGCGGTACGTCTCTTCTCGCGTTCTTTATTCCGCCGATCTCGAATGGCTGGGTAGTGTCACTCCTTGTTGTTCTCGGGGTCTTGGGGATCATCGCTGGCCCGCTGCTGCTGATCTCGTTGAGGCGCCGGCGGGTCGCCCACACTTCGGCGACGGGAACGAGGGGAGCCTGACGTGAGCATTACCACCGAGGCGTTTCGGGGCGTCAGGAAATCCAGCCGGTGGCCGGTCGTCAGAGCATCGACACGACCGCGCAATGCACTCGTCGAGCGTCGCCTTGATCAGGCGAGTACCGCCGCCAGGCCTTCCACCGCTACACGCTTGCTGGCCGCGTGCGGGGTGTTTCTCACCGCGCTTGGGCTCGTGATCGCGGTGTTCTTTGCTTACCTGTTCGGCCTTTCGGCCATCCAAAGTGCCCGCGGCCAGCATCAATTGCTCGCCGAGTTCAGCGGCCCTGCCGGGCTGGCAGCAATATCGGGCCGTGCTCCGGGTGAGGGTCAGCCCGCCGCGGTGCTCACGATCCCTGCGCTGCACCTGCAGCAGGTCGTAGTCGAAGGAACGAGTGCTGCGGATCTCCAGTCCGGCCCCGGGCTCATGCCGGGGACAGCGGCTCCGGGCACCTTCGGTGACGCAGTGATCGCCGGGCGCCGGACGACTTTTGGCGGTGCGTTCGCCGCCATCAGTTCGCTACGTCCCGGCTCGGTTGTCTCCATCACCACGGCGCGAGGCATCTACCACTACATCGTGACCGGTGTCGTAGCAATGCCGAATTCGGCCCCGCTGCCCGTGGGACAGCACGCCTCGGCCCAGCTCTTCCTCGTGACATCCCGCTCGTCGTTTCCACCGAGTGGCTGGCTGGTCGTTCGAGCAAAGCTCCACGGTCACCCGCTTCCGTCAGCCGAGGTCTCCAGTGGCATCCCGACACAATCGGAACTTCATCTGTCCGGAGATGTCAGCGCTGCCTTACCGAGTCTGTTGTGGGGCGAAGCGTTAGCCGCGCTCATCGTCGTTGCTGTGGTTGCTTACCGGCGGTCCCGACAGCCGCTTGTGACCTACCTGCTCACGATGCCAATATTGTTCGTCGTGGCACTCTTGTGTTTTCAGAACATCGCACGGTTGCTCCCTGCCACGATGTGATCATGACGAGTCATGTCTCCCAGCGACGGCGGAAGCGTCTCGCCTCCCGGACGCTGTCCGGCAGGCGAAGCGTAGGTTACGCCCTCGTCCTCGTCCTCGTCCTCGGGTTCGTTGCAAGCGCCTGTGGCTCCTCGAGCGCTCCAGCTACAACTACCACAGCTGACCGGCCGACCACTACGACCCTCCCACCGAGGTACGTGAAGATCAATGGCACGTTGGTGAAGATCCCTTCCGAGCGTGACGACCTACCGATTCAGCACCTACATGACCAAGGCCAGCAGGTTCTCATCACTCCGTTCGGTCTCTACCCTGAGCAACTCTACGCAGTCGAGAACGCACCCATTGTGTGGACAAATCTGACCACTGAGCCTCAACACATCGTCTTTGTGGACTACCCCGGTGGCCGTGGATCAGGTGCAATCATGCCAGGACACAAGTTCTCATTTACGTTTCACTCGCCGACTTCCATTGCCTTTCATACCGCAACCGGACTGGTCGGCGATCTGAATATCAGCAACTGGCCGGGGGCGCCTTCCTAAGAGCGACGTCGGCCGCGAGATCGCTCCTGAGGAGGCCACAGCCGACGCTGCCCGCTAGCCCGAAAGGACCTCGCTGAGCGCGCCGAGGAACCGGTCGTTCTCCCAGCGCGTGCCGATGGTGACGCGAAGGCAGCCCTCGAGACCGGGCCATCCGGAGACGTCACGGACGAGCACGGACCGGTCGAGCAGGCCCTTCCAGACGGCCGACCCGTCACGAGATCTCACACGAAACAGGATGAAGTTGGCGTCCGACGGCCACACGTCGAGCGGCAGCTGGCCGAGGGCCGCGGCGACGCGCCCCCGTTCCTCCAGGGTGGCTGCGACCCTCGCGCGCATCTCGTCGGTGAACCCGAGGGCGAGCCGCCCAGCTACCTGCTTCAGCGCGTCGAGGTGGTACGGGAGGGCGACGTTCGACAGCGCCGCCACGACGCCCGGGTCCGCGATCGCATAGCCGAGGCGGAGCCCGGCCATCGCCCAGGTCTTGGAGAAGGTCCGCAGCACGACCAGGCGCGCGTCGGAATCGAGCAGCTCGAGGGCCGACCACGGCGCGAACTGCCCGTAGGCCTCGTCGACGGCGACGAGCCCGGGTACGAGGCCGAGGACAGCCCGGACGTTCTCGATCGTCTCGACGCCGCCGGTCGGGTTGTTGGGCGAGCAGAGGAAGGTCACCGCAGGGCTGTCCCGGCCGAACAACTCGGCCGCGGCTGTTACCGACCGGGCCACCTCGGGCGGGTCGACCCGGAATGCGTCGTCTCGCAGCCCCGAGGCGACCGGCGTCCCGGTCAGCCGGGCGATGTGGGAGTGAAGCGCGTAGGTCGGCTCGAAGATCATGGCCGGCCGGCCCGGGCCGCCGAATGCGAGCAGCAGGCATTGGATCGCCTCGTTCGAACCGTTGGCGCAGAAGACCTGGGCCGGCTCGACGCCGTGGTGGGCGGCAAGTGCCTCACGCAGCCGCCTGGCCTCCCGGTCGGGATAGCGGTGAAGCGGGATCGACCGCAGCTCGATGCTCAGTGCCTCGACGAACGCGTCCGGAGGGGGCTCGGGCGACTCGTTCGTGTTGAGCCGGACCTCGACGTCAACCTGAGGTGAGTGGTAACCCGCCTGTAGGGCGACCTCACGCCGGCCTGTGCGGGTGTGCTCGGAGTCCTCCCGATCTGTGCGGCTCACTCGACCTCCCGCTGATGGCCCTCGGCCCGCAGCAGGACCGAAAGGGCGTGTGCGGGAAGCCCTTCTGCTGTCGCGATCGCGGCCACGTGATCCGACACCCGGGACAGCGCCTCGCGGCCCGCGGAGATGACGTGCACCCGGCGAAGGAAGTCCTCGACGCCGAGCGCGCTCGCGTAGCGGGCCGATCCGAAGGTCGGCAGCACGTGGCTCGGGCCGGCGATGTAGTCGCCGAGCGAAGCCGGTGCGTAGGGTCCGAGGAAGACAGCTCCCGCGTTGCGAACGAGGGGGATCATCTTCCGCGGATCGTCGCTGCAGAGCTCCAGATGCTCGGGCGCGATCTCGTTCGCAACCGCCATGGCCGCTTCCGGCCCGTCGACCAGGACGGCGTAGCCCCCTCCGGCGAGTGTCGCCTCGATCTCGGCGCGGCGCGGCGACTGTGAGACGAACGAGGCAACGGCGTCGGTGACGGCGTTCAATACCGGCTCGGACCAGGTGATGAGCCAGGCGAGACCGTCCGGGCCATGCTCGGCCTGAACGACGAGGTCGATGGCAACGAACTCGGCCGGGACGGTCTCGTCCGCGATCACGACGACCTCCGATGGCCCCGCAAACGAGGCGGGCATGCCCACGGCACCGCGAACCTCCTGTTTTGCGAGGGAAACCCGGCGGCTACCAGCGCCGACGATGACGTCGACTCGCCCGACTGTCTCGGTGCCGTATGCCATGGCTGCGATCGCCTGGGCGCCGCCGACACGGTAAACCTCGTCGAGGCCCGCGAGGCTCGCCGCTGCGAGCACTTCGTCAGGGATCGCACCGTCGGGCGCCGGCGGCACACAGACGGCGATGCCCGCCACGCCTGCGACACGGGCGGGGATCGCACTCATGAGCACGCTCGACGGATACCGGGCCAGGCCACCGGGCACGTAAACACCGGCGCGAGCGACCGGCAGCTCGAGCAGTTCGACCGAGATGGCGTTGCGCTCGAAAGTGCCGGCGCTCGGCGGCCGGTGGCGGTGAAACGACTCGATGGCCGACGCGGCTTCCTCGAGCGCTGCGAGGAGGGCCGGGTCGAGGCGGCGGGGTGCGGCACCGATCTCCGCGACCGGCACTCGGATCTCGTCGATGTCGATGCCGTCGAAACGAGCCGTGTACTCCCGCAGCGCCGCGTCCCCTCGGGCGCGGACCTCGGTGACAATGGCACGGACCTCGGCAACCGGACCTTCGTCCGCGAGGTTCGGCCTTGGCAGCTTGCCACGCAGATCCGGCCCGCTGGCGCGGAGGTCGAGGCGCTGCAGCACCGGCGCAGCGTACCCGCACGCTGCCTCCTGCATGGCCGGACCGCCGGCCTTGCCGACGCCTCCTCGGCGCGCTGCTCGGGTGATGCTTCGTCGCCGGCACGGTGACGACCGTGGCTACGCCAACGAGGAGTCCGACTGCCTGGCCCCTCGCTCGAGGTTTGCCGGTCGCGGACCGTGATCGGCGATGATGGCCGAATGGTCCCTCAACCGCCGGAGTCGTCCGAGCTGTCCGAACTGTCCTCCATCGCAGCGTCCCTTGACCAGATCGCTCGTCGCGTAACAACGCTGGCTGACGCCGCGACTGCCGCCAAACGCGACGGCGTTGCCTCGGACTTGATCGCCGTCGAACGTGCCCTCCTCGGCGCCGTGCGACGCCTCGATCGTCTGTTGGCGAACCGGAGATGATTCGGCAACATACGGTCCGGAACGCGCCGACGGCGCCCTGAGGGCGCCGTCGGGGAGCGGGTCGGGCGGCGGATCCCGGCTCCGCTCGTCGGAACCAGGTGGCGGGAACCGGTTCCTTTGGCGAACTTAGCGCCTCGGTTCGCGGCATGTCACCGCGCGTCACCAACCTGTCACGCGACTCACAGGGAACGGTGCCGGGACGATATGTGACCGCTCCCTCCGTGCTGGCCTCGCTCCGTGCTTGGCTCCCACCGCGCTGGCCTCGCTCCCTGCTTGCCGCCGGACCCGGTAACAGCCCGGACAAGGCCAGGTCCCAGCGTCGGGGATCAGGACCTCGAGCGTCAGAACCTGCCGCGCGACGGACAGAGGTCGGCGAGCTCACAACTGTCACAACGGGGTCGCCTCGCACTGCAGACGCTCCGGCCGTGCAGGATGAGCCGAAGGCTGAGTGTTCCCCACTCCTCGCGCGGAAGCAGGTCACAGAGATCCTGTTCGATCTTGACCGGGTCGGCGGAGTCGGTGAGCCCGAGGCGCTGGCTGAGGCGCGTCACGTGGGTGTCCACCGGGAGTCCCGGCAGGCCGAAGCCCACCGAGAGAACGACATTCGCAGTCTTGCGACCAACCCCGGGGAGCGCGGTCAGCGCTTCCATCGATCGCGGGACCTCGCCTCCGTGGCGCATCACGATCGCCTCGGAGGCCCCGAGAAGGTGAGAGGCCTTCGAGCGGAAGAACCCCGCGGGCCGGATACGCGCTTCGAGCTCGTCGCGGTCAGCAGCAGCTAGATCTTGCGGTGTGGGGTAACGCGCGAACAGCGACGGCGTCACGATGTTGACGCGTTCGTCGGTGCACCGGGCGGAAAGGATTGTCGCCACGAGCAGCTCAAAGGGGTTGTGGTGGACCAACGCGCACAAGTCGCTGGCCGTGCCGGGATAGGACTCGGCGAGCCGGTCTGCGATCTTGCGGGCACGCTTCAACGGCCGCCGCCGGGCGCGGCCGCTTGCACGCTGGGTGCGGCCGCCTGCACGCTGGGTGCTTGGTGGGGTGCGCACCCTGGGATGGTAGCCACGAACCGCCAGCAAACAGGCGGTATCTTCGGCGGATGCATCACGTCGAGATCAAGCGCAGGATGGGCGAGGCCGATATCGCTGCCATCTCGGTCCTGGTCGAGGCTGCCAGCATCGCTGATGGCCATCGCGCCCTCGGGGAGCACCAGTGGCTCGATCTCGTCCAAGGGGGGCGGGAGGGTTTTGCCGGCTTCGTCGCCCGAGAGACGGGCCGCGAGCGCATCATCGCCTACGCCCAGATCAGCCGCGGCAACGACGGCAGTTGGGCGGTCGAGTACGTGGTGCACCCACGGTGGCGGGACGGTGGTGCCGATCTGCAGGAAGACCTTCTCAAGACCGTGCTCGGAGAGATCTCCGCACAGGGCGGCGGCCACGTGCACCTCTGGGTGCCGAAGCCGAGCCCGGTCGATGACATGGTCGCAGACGCGGTCGGCATGCGTCGCGGGCGCGACCTCATCCAGATGCAACGAGCCCTCCCGATCGCCGGAGAAAACGTTGTGATCCCCGTCCGGCCATTCCGGATCGGTGAGGACGAGCCGGCGTGGCTCGCGGTCAACAACCGGGCGTTTCACGGCCATCCCGAACAGGGCTCGTGGGATCTCGCCACGCTTGTCGAACGCGAGCATCAGCCGTGGTTCGACCCGAGCGGATTCCTGTTGCATGAGGTCCACGGACGCCTCGCGGGTTTCTGCTGGACCAAGGTGCACGAGCCGGACGACGGCGTCATGCATGAGGGCATCGAGCAGGAGCTCGGCGAGATCTACGTGATCGCGGTCGATCCGGGCTTCCAAGGCCGTGGACTCGGGCGCCAGCTTGTCCTCGCAGGCCTTGCCTCTCTCTTCGAGCGCGGCGTGACGACTGGCATGCTGTACGTCGACCACGACAACGAGGGTGCTCGCAAGCTCTACTTCTCACTCGGGTTCGTCGACGACCACACCGACCGCGCGTACGTCACCGACGTGCCGGCACCGGCCGCGGGCAGCCACGCCGACCGACCACCGGCCGAGACCGGTAAAGCAGGAAGCGAGCGACCATGAGCCTGCGAGCGTGAGTCGCTACGACCTCGGACGCGAGGAGCTGGCAGCGTTGCTCTCCGATGAGCCTGCATACCGCGTGAGCCAGGTTTTCGACGGCTTCTACCGGCGATTCGCCGAGCCAGGTGAGCTGACGGAGCTCCCTCGGGCGCTTCGCGACCGGCTCGCAAGTACCGCGGAGCTGGCACCGGCGTTCCGCTGCGCCGCCGAGAAGGTTGCGGACAGGGGTTCAACTGTGAAGTGGCTGCTGGAGACGAGCGACGGGCAGAGCATCGAGACCGTCCTCATGCGTTATCGCGCCCGGACGACCGTTTGCGTCTCGAGCCAGGCCGGCTGCGCGATGGGCTGCACCTTCTGCGCGACGGGTGACGCGGGCTTCGGCCGCCAGCTCACCTCCGGTGAGATCGTCGAGCAGGTGGTCCTTGCTGCGAAGCGCTGCGCCTCGGAGCATTGGGGCAGGCTCGGCAACGTCGTGCTGATGGGGATGGGCGAGCCGCTGGCGAATTTCAGCGCGGTCTGGCCCGCCGTCGAGGCGATGAACCGTGACCTCGGCCTTGCTGCCCGACATCTGACGATCTCGACGGTGGGGGTCGTGCCGGGCATCCGCCAGCTGGCGAACAAGCCGCTCCAGGTGAATCTCGCCGTGTCCCTGCACGCGGCGAACGACTCCCTGCGTGACGAGCTGGTGCCGCTGAACCGCAGATACCCCCTTGCCCTGCTCATGGAGGCCTGCGAGGAGTACCGAGCTTCGACGGGGAGAAGGATCTCGTTCGAATGGGCGTGCATCGCGGAAGTGAACGACCGGCCGAAGGACGTGGTCGAGCTTGCGGCGCTGGCGCGGCCGCTCGGGGCTCACGTCAACCTGATCCCTCTCAACCCGACCCCGGGAGGTCTTTCGAGGGGGCTCACCGGATCGCCACGACCTCGCGTCTTGTTGCTCCAAGCCTCGCTGAGGGACGCGGGCGTCAACGCCACCATCCGCGAGAATCGAGGCCGTTCTATTGCTGCCGCGTGCGGCCAGCTCGCGGCGGTGGGCACGCCCATCGGGCGGCGCCTGGCGGTGCGCCGATGACCGGGCGGCGGGCCCGCTCCGGCCTCGGCTCTCGACATGCAAGGCTTCGAGGATGGAAATGAGTCCTGGCACGGATCCGCGCCGCGCCGAGCGGAGGCGCGCGACGAGGGAGACCGAGGTGGAGGTGCTCGTCGAGCTCGACGGGACCGGCGCGGCAGTGGCGGTCACCGGCCTGCCCTTCTTCGACCACATGCTGGCCCAGCTCGGCAGGCACGGAGGCCTGAACCTCGACGTCAAGGCTCGCGGGGACCTCGAGGTGGATGCTCACCATACGGTCGAGGACACCGGCATCGTCCTCGGCGAGGCGATCGCCGAGGCGCTCGGCTCGAAAGCGGGCATCCGACGCTTCGCCTCGATCGCCGTGCCACTCGACGAAGCGCTGGTCGATGTCGCGCTCGACCTCTCCGGCAGGCCGTATCTGCACTATGACGTCGCTCTCGGAGAGTCCGCACCGCTCGGGAGCCCTCCGTTCGAGGTCCAGTTAGCCGAGGAATTCTGGCGCGCCTTCGCGCACTCAGCTGCCATCACGCTGCACATCGAGCTTCGTCACGGCCGCAATCCGCACCACGTGCTCGAGGCGTCGTTCAAAGGGGTTGGCCGTGCACTGAGGGACGCCGTCCGAATCGAGGGCGGCGGCATCCCGTCGACCAAGGGCCAGTTGTAGCGCCGCACGTGATTGCTGTCCTCGACTACGGCATCGGGAACCTTCGCTCCGCGGAGAAGGCACTGCAACACGTCGGTGCGGACGCGCGCCTGGTCGAAAACCCCGAGGACGCGTTCGATGCTGCCGGAGTCGTGCTGCCTGGCGTCGGCGCCTTTGGCGCCTGCGCCCGGGCGCTGCGCGACTCGGGACTCGACGAGGTCGTGACCCACTTCATCACCGAAGGCCGCCCTTTCCTCGGCATCTGCGTCGGCCTTCAGCTTCTCTTCGAGACCTCGGAGGAGGACCCGGACGTCCCGGGGCTCGGTCTTCTCCAAGGCACGGTACGAGTGCTCCCGGCGACCGAGCGGCGCCCACAGATGCAATGGAACCTCGTTCAGCCAGCAGCGGGCAGGCCGTCGCGCCTGCTCGCTGATGCCACGACTCGCTGGTACTACTTCGTGCACTCCTACGCTCCGGCTCCCGAGGGCCCCGAGGCGCTCGCAGCCGTTGTCGGGACGTGCGACTACGGCGGCGAAATCGCCGTCGCCTTCGAATGGGGCAACCTCTTCGGCACGCAGTTCCATCCCGAGAAGTCGGCCTCCGCCGGCCTGCGCTTGCTGGACGGCTTCGCACGGATCTGCGCCGATCAGTCTGCGGGGCCGTGACTTTGGAGCTGTGGCCGGCCATCGACATCCGGGCGGGCAGGTGCGTCCGCTTGCTCCGCGGCCAGTTCTCTTCCGAGACCGTGTACGGCGACCCGCTCGAGCAGGCCGAGGCGTTCGTGGCGGCCGGGGCCTCGCGCCTGCACGTCGTGGATCTCGACGCCGCGCGCGAGGGCGGCTCACCGAATCGACCCGTGGTGCTCCGAATCGCGTCTCTTGCCGGCGTGCCGGTGCAGGTCGGCGGCGGGGTCCGCGACGAAAGTGCCGCCAGGGCACTGCTCGACAGAGGAGTCGCGCGTGTCGTGGTAGGCACGGCTGCCATCGAGAACCCCGAGCTTGTTGCCCGGATGGCCGACCGCTGGCCGGGCCAGGTCGTCGTTGGCTTGGACCACCGATCGGTGGAGGGACCAGGCGGCACGGCGCGATGCGAAGTGGCAGTGCGGGGCTGGGCCGAGTCCGGCGGCCTCGAGCTGTCCGAAGCCCTGCGAGGGCTCGAGGACCTCCGCCTGGCCGGCGTCGTCGTCACCGACATCGATCGCGACGGCACGGGAGCCGGGCCCGATCTGGTGGGCCTCTCGCAGGTGCTCGCTTGGACGAGGCTTCCGGTGCTGGCCTCCGGTGGCGTGGCCGGGTCGTCGGACCTCGCGGCGCTCGCTCGTCTCGGTACCGCCTCCCGCCGGTTGGCCGGAGCCGTTGTCGGCCGGGCGCTCGTCTCGGGAATGCTCTCGATCCCGGAGGCGGTTGCCGCATGCGAGCAGTAAGGGTGATCCCGTGCCTCGATGTCGACGGCGGCAGGGTCGTGAAGGGCATCGAGTTCAAGGGCCTCCGCGACGCCGGCGACCCGGTCGAGCTCGCCGCGCGTTACGACGCGGAAGGTGCCGACGAGCTCGTGCTGCTGGACATCACGGCATCCTCTGACGACCGCGCCACTCTCCTGAACGTCGTGGAAAGGGCAGCGGAGAGGGTCTTCATCCCGCTCACCGTCGGCGGCGGCGTACGTTCGGTCACGGACGGCCGCACGCTCCTTCGAGCTGGGGCCGACAAGGTCACCGTCAACTCCGCCGCCGTGGCCGCGCCCAGGCTGATCGACCGTCTCGCGAGCGAGTTCGGGGCGCAGTGCGTCGTCGTGGCCATCGACGCGCGACGCACCGGCGACGGCGACCATTGGGAGGTTTTCACGCACGGTGGTCGCCGTCCAACCGGCCTCGACGCGGCGACCTGGGCCACGATCGCAACTCGTCTCGGCGCCGGAGAGATCCTCATCACGTCGATGGATCGCGACGGGACCGAGGCCGGCTACGACCTGGAGCTGACGGCCCGGATTGCGGAGTCGGTATCGGTGCCCGTGATCGCGAGCGGCGGTGTCGGCCGGCTCGAGCACCTAGTCGCAGGGGCGCTCATCGGCCATGCGGACGGCCTTCTGGCTGCGTCGATCTTCCACTTCGGGCACCACACCATCGCAGAGGCGAAAGTGGAGCTTGCGACCCGAGGCGTCACCGTCCGACCGCCCGGCGCCTGAGCGGGCGTTCCGGCTGCACCCGGACTTCCAGCTCAGCGAGCGCCGCTCGCAACGAGACCTCCACTTGTTCGGGCCGGTCGCCGCGAGCAAAGACGAATCCCAGGTACCGGTTCCCCTCGGGCAGCGGCACCAGCCTGCGACCCCGCGCGATGGTCAGCTCCAGGGCGACGATCCCCGGCACGGCCAGCGCTCGTTCACGTCCGTCGACCCCGGCGAGGACCCCGCGCTTTCGGATGGGCAGCATCAGGACGCCGGCCGCGCCCGGCGTTCGCCTCAGCGAGTCGACCGGTCGGCCAAGCGCGTGTGCGAGCACAAGGTATTCGAGGCTCATTCCCGTGCCGAAGCTGAGAGTGCGAGAGCAAAGGCCGCCGATCGAGCGAGCAGCCACCTCGATCACCCACGCTCGCCCTTTGTGAACGCGCAGCTCCGCGTGGACCGGGCCTTCGGTGAGGTTGAGCGCTCGGGTGGCGGCCTGGGTGGCCAGCGCGACCGCGCTCAGGTCATTTGCAACGAGCCTTGACGGCGTCACGTACAAGGTCTCCTCGAAAAAGGGGCCATCGAGCGGGTCCGGCTTGTCGAAGATCGCAAGGATTGCCAGCTCCCCGTTCGTGAGTACGCCTTCTACAGCCACCTCCGGCCCGCCAACGAATTCCTCGACGAGCAACGGTCGACCCGGCTTCGCTCCCGCCTTTGCCACGATCGCCCGCGCGCGTTCGACGGCGGCTAGCGCCGCCGCAAGCGTGTCGGCCCGGATCACGCCCTGGCTCCCCGAAAGCGTCGTGGGTTTGACGACACACGGCAAGCCGACCACCCGGGTGAGCCGCTCGAGCTCGCTGGCGCCGGCGTCGGGAGAGAGGACAGCAAAGGCGGGTTGGGACACCTCGGCCTCGCGGAGGAGCTGTCGCATCCGTGCCTTGTCCCGGGTGGCGGCAACAGCGTCGGAATGGCTGCTACGAAGACCGAGACGCTCGGCGGCACGAGCCGCTATCAGCGTGCCCTGATCGTCCACGGCCACGACGGCATCGAGCGGCGTCAAACCGTCGAGTGCCACGATGGCCTCAGCGGCCGCCTCGGTCTCGTCGAGCCGCAGCTTCAGGAATCGAGTGCCGCCGATCAGCACGGGGGCCTCGTCGCAGCCGACGATCACCTCCAGATCGAGCGCCCGGGCCGCGTCGAGAAAGTCGGACGCTCGATAGGTGGCGGAAGGCACCAGCAGCAGCACACGGTCCACGGTCCAATGATGCCGGGTCGAAACCAGGTCCCCTGCAGCTGGCCCACCCGAGCGCGCCCGGTTGTCGGCGCACGAGCGCGGTAGGTGTCCAGGCCGCGGGAGAGTCCGCCGATCAGAGCCGGAGCCGCGACATACTTCTAGCGCACGGCCCCCAGCTTCCCTCGCAAGGCGACCGGGGGTCGTGCACCTAATCTCTTCGGCCATTCGAGGGGTGCTCTTTAGCAAGGGCTGACACGTTTCGTCGCGCGAGGTCCCCGCACATGCTCGCCTTGCTTGTCGGTGGACCGCGAGCGAGCCTCAGCGGCACTACCGTTCGGATGGTGGAGTTGCCTGAGCTGAGCCGGTCCGGGCTCGATTCCGACGATGTCAAGCAGCCGGTCACGATGCTGAACGACCGTGTGCTCGTACACGTGCCGGCCTCCGAGGGCGAGCGACGGTCACGTGCGGGCATCCTCATCCCTGCCACCGCCGCCGTCGCCCGGCGGCTTTCGTGGGCTGAAGTCGCTGCGGTCGGCCCGAACGTCCGCTCGATCCGGGCGGGGGATCGCGTGCTGTTCAACCCCGAGGAGTGTTTCGAGGTCGAAGTGAAAGGCGAGGACTACCTGATCCTGCGAGAGCGCGACATTCCTGCCGTGGCTTCGGAGCGGCTCGAGGATGGCACCGGGTTGTACTTGTGACCGCTTCGCCGGTGGGGTTCACCGATGAGGAGATCGCCGGGATTCGTTTCGACGAGAAGGGGCTCGTCGCAGCGATCGTTCAAGATGTCACGACTCGTGACGTGCTGATGCTCGGATGGATGGATGCCGAGGCGTTGCGGCGGACGCTGACGACCGGTCGCACGTGGTTCTGGAGCCGGAGCCGTCAGGAGTACTGGTGCAAGGGAGAGACATCCGGAGACTGCCAATGGGTTCGGGCTGCTGCCTACGACTGCGACGGCGACGCGCTGCTCATCTCCGTCGACCAGGAGGGCCGCGGGGCCTGCCACACCGGGGACTGGAGTTGCTTCCACCGCCGGTTCGGCGGCCTGCCCGAGTGATCGGCGTCGAGCCGGGCGACCGGGCGCTCCCGGGGAGCGGCACCGTCGCCGGGACGGTGCCGGCGAACGCGAAACCCGATCTCGAGCGGTTCTGCGAGCTCGCAGGCGACTACTCGGTCGTCCCGATCTGGAGGGAACTCGTTGCGGACACCTTGACCCCGGTCGGAGCCTTCCGGGCGTTGGTCGGGGACGGGCCCGGCTTCTTGCTCGAATCGGTCGAGCACGGTGAGCGCTGGAGCCGTTTCTCGTTCGTCGGACGCTCGCCCGCGGCCACCCTGGTCGCTCGCGGTCGCCACGTCGAGGTGACGCAAGGCTCGCTTCCCGATTGCGTGCCGCGCGATGACGGTGTCCTTGCGTGTATCGAGTCGCTTCTCGACAGGTTCCGCTCCCCGTCGATCGAGGGCCTTCCGCCACTCCACGGGGGGCTCGTCGGCTATCTCGGGTACGACGTCGTACGCGAGATCGAGCGGCTCGGTGCGCCACCGCCCGATGATCTCGGCCACCCCGATGCCGTCGTGTCGGTGATCGGTGAGCTCGCGGCCTTCGACCACTGGCGCCAGCGGGTCACGCTGGTCGACAACGTCCTGCTCGACGCGGACAGGCACGAGGGCCGGAATGCCGCCGGCCTCCAATCCTCGTATTCCGGAGCGTTGCAGCGCTTGGAGGCGCTTCGCCGCGATCTTGAGCACCCAGGCCGCGAACCACTCGTGGCACCCCCTTCGCTTGGCGCGGCTCTTCCCGATGGCGCCGTTCGGCGAGGGACGAGCGCCGAGCACTACCGCCAGGCTGTCGAGGTCGCGAAGGAGTACATCAGGGCAGGAGACGCGTTCCAGGTCGTGCTGTCGCAGCGTTTCGACTTCGAGCTCGGGTGCGACCCGTTCGACGTCTACCGCGTCCTTCGGCAGGTCAACCCCAGCCCGTACATGTTCTTCCTCCGTCAAGGAGGCGTCTCGATCGTCGGCGCCTCCCCCGAACCCATGATCCAGCTCCTCGACGGGCGCGTCGTGTCTCGGCCCATCGCGGGAACCCGCCGGCGCGGCGGCACCGACGAGGAGGACCGCAGGCTCGAGGCCGAGCTGGTGGAGCATCCGAAGGAGCTCGCGGAGCACGTCATGCTCGTGGACCTTGCGCGCAACGACGTGGGCAGGGTCGCGAAGTTCGGCTCCGAGCACGTCGACGAGCTGATGACCGTCGAGCGATACAGCCACGTCATGCACCTCACCTCCGAGGTCTCCGGTCAACTGCTCGAGGGCCGCGGACCGGTGGACGTGCTGAGGGCAACGCTGCCTGCGGGAACCGTCTCGGGGGCGCCGAAGGTGCGGGCGATGGAGATCATCGACGAGCTCGAGCCCACGAAACGAGGCCCGTACGCAGGGGTTGTCGGGTACATCGACTTCTCGGGCAACCTCGACACGGCAATCACGATCCGTACGCTCGTGGCATCGGCGGACGGTAGGGCCTCGGTGCAGGCGGGGGCGGGCATCGTCGCCGACAGCGATCCCGCTGCCGAGGACGAGGAGTGCGCGGCCAAGGCCGCAGCCGTGCTGACGGCGGTCGCCGGGGCCCGTCAGCTGGTGGCGGAGAGGCGACTGATTTGAGCCCGGAAGTCGCCCTCGACGTCGGACGCACCTACGCCCTCATCCACGAGGGCGCCTGCGCGCTGAGGATTTCACGCGACGTCGTCGTCGTGCACGGCGAAGACGCACGACGTTGGCTCCAGGGCCAGGTCAGCCAGGACATCGAAGCGCTCGGCATCGGCCAGTCGGCGGAGACCCTCGTGCTCGCACCCCAAGGCAAGGTCGAGGCGTACTGCCGCGCCACGTTGCTCTCGGACGACCTCGTGCTGCTCGACACCGAAGCCGGTCACGGCGAGGGCCTGTTCGAACGGCTCCGCCGATTCCGTCTCCGCGTCAAGGCCGAGCTGGAGTTCGCCACCGTCTCGTGCCTGAGGGTGCTCGGGCCTGATTCGGCAGCAAGCCTTGCGCGCTCGGGACTCCAGACGGGCGGTGTCAACGCCTCGGCCCCGCTGGCCTCGGCCCCGCTCAGCGAGGGCTGGATCCTCGCCGTGCCAGTCACGTGGCCCGGTTACGCAGGCTTCGACGTGCTGACGCCAGCGGATGCGACCCGAAATCATGGGGTTGACGCGCCCGAAGGAGACGCCGGGGCGTTCGAAGCCGCACGCATCGAAGCCGGCGTACCTGCGATGGGCCGGGAGCTCACCGACAAGACGATTCCGCAAGAGGCTGGCAGCCTGGTCGAGCACACGGTGAGTTTCACGAAGGGCTGCTACACAGGTCAGGAGCTCGTCGCCCGCCTCGACGCGCGGGGCGGCAAAGTGGCGCGGCACCTGCGAGGCGTCGTGCTTGACGCGGCCGGCCGGCCGGGCCATCCAGGCGAGCACGGCGATCCACAGCACGGCGATCCAGGCGAGCACGGCGATCCGCAGCACGGCGATCCAGGCGAGCACGGCGAAGACTCGGTCCTCGTCTCAGGCGACCGCGAGATCGGGCGACTCACGAGTATGGCCTGGTCGCCGGGCTTCGAGGCGCTGGTTGCTCTCGCCTATGTTCGCCGCGACGTGGCGCCACCAGCTCGGGCCACCGTGATTCCGGGCGGGGCAGGTGCCGAGATTCGGGAACTTCCTCTCTCCATCGGGTAGACAGACCCCAGTGGTAGCGATCCCTCTCGCGGTCATGGCAGCGCTGTGCAACGCGCTGACAACGATCTTCCAGCGGCTCGGCGTCGAAACGGCACCCGATGCCCACGGTCGCGGCCTCAAGCTGATGCGCCACGTGCTGCGCCGCCCAATCTGGTACCTGGGGCTCGCGGCGATGGTGGGATCGTTCCTGCTGCAGGCCACGGCGCTCGGTTTTGGAACGCTGAGCGTCGTCCAGCCGCTCATGGTGACCGAGCTCGTCTTCCTCGTGGTGATCCTGCGAGTGTGGTTCGGCTCGCCGCTTGGCTGGCGCGAAGCGATCGGAACCGTCCTGACCGTGGCAGGACTCGCCGGCTTCCTCGCGATGAGCAACGCAGGCGGGGGCACCACCATCCCGACGACGAGCGGCTGGATCCTCGTGATCGCGACTTGCTGCGGAGCGATCGCGATCTGCCTCGCCTGCACCCGTAGAGGGTCTCGGCCCTGGCGGTCAGCCTGGTTCGGGGCTGCGGCCGCGATCTCGTTCGCGCTGAGCGCGTCGTTCACCAAGACGACGACGATCCTCTTCTCGCACGGGTTCTGGCAGATCTTCGGGCACTGGGAGCCCTACGGCATCGTGATCGCGGGGCTCGCCGGCCTCGTGCTCACCCAGGACGCCTTTTCTGCCGGTCCGATCACGGCCTCCCAGGCAACACTGATGATTGTTGACCCCGTCGTGAGCATCGTGATCGGTGTCGGCCTTTTCGATGACGAGCTTCGTGGAGGCAAAGGTGCCCTCGCCTTCGACGCGGTGGCGCTCTTGGTCATGTGCGCAGGACTGTTCGTTCTCACGCAGTCACCGCTCATCGCAGGTTCGGTCGCTCAAGAGCGCCTCGGAAGACCGCGCCAGCTACGGGGCCGGCCGAAGGTCCGGGAGCCATCCTGAGGCGACCGGTAGGCTCGCGCTGTGGCCACGTATCTCGATCGCATTGCGGCATGGCACCGTGCTAAGGCGTCTGCCGATCGACGTGACCTGACAGAGCTCGCGGCGAGGGCAAGTGTCACCTCTCCACCTCGTGACTTCATGGAGGCACTCAAAGCTCCACGATCGCGGAGCTCGGCAACCGCGGCGATTGCGCTCGTCGCGGAGATCAAGCGCCGGTCACCCTCCAAGGGCGACCTCGCCGCCGATCTCGACCCCGTCGAGGTTGCCCGCGCATACGCCTCGGGCGGCGCGTCCTGCCTGTCGGTGCTCACCGACGGCCCGCACTTCGGCGGCAGTCCCAATGACCTGGAGTCGGCCCGGTCCGCCGTCAGAATTCCCGTCCTCCGCAAGGACTTTACGGTCTCGGCGGCCGACCTCTACGACGCCCGCATCATGGGCGCCGATGCCGTGCTGCTCATCGTTGCGATGCTCGACACCTGGGAGCTGGCCGCGCTCCACAAGACCGCCAGCGAGATGGACATGGCGGTACTCGTCGAGGTTCACGACGAGGACGAGCTCGAGCGGGCCCTCGAGGTCGGCGCCGAGTTGGTAGGTGTGAACCAACGGGACCTGCGCACTTTCGAGGTGGACCGGGAGCGCGCGGTCCGAGTGGCGCGTCACGTGCCCGTCGGAGTGCTGAAGATCGCCGAGTCGGGAGTGGAATCGCCTGCGGACGTGGCCGCGCTGGCGAGGGCCGGTTTCGACGCCGTTCTGGTCGGCGAGGCGCTGTTGCGCTCGCGCGACCGGACGGCGGCCGTTGCCGAGTTGCTGGGCCGGACCGTGCCATGTGGGTGAAGATCTGCGGGATCACCAGCGAGGAGGATGCCTTGCTGGCTGTCGCGATGGGGGCGGACGCCGTCGGATTCGTCTTTGCGCCCTCGCCGCGCCAGATGAGCCCGAGCGCGGTCGCTGCCATCACCCGGCGGCTCCCGCGCGAGATCTGCACGGTCGGGGTCTTCCGCGACGAGGAGCCGAGCCGTGTCGTCGACACCGTGAACAGGGCGGGGCTCGACGCAGCCCAGTTACATGGAACCGAGTCGTTCGAGGACTGCGGGTACGTCTCGGTTCGGGTCCCGATCGTCATCAAAGCGTTCTCGGCCGGCGACGACCGGCTCGCCCGTGCGGCTGAGTACGGTGCGGACATCGTGCTCGTGGACGCCCCGTCCCCGGGCTCGGGCAAGGTCTTCGACTGGCGTCTGGCCGAAGGCGCGCCACAGGGACGCCGTCTGGTCCTCGCGGGAGGCCTGGACCCTGACAACGTGGCCGATGCGATCCGTACGGTCCACCCGTGGGGCGTGGACGTCTCGACAGGTGTCGAGGCAACGGTCGGGAAGAAGGATGCTCGGAGGGTGCGCGCGTTCGTCCAGGCAGCTCGCGCCGCGGAGCCCGAGCCTTACGATTCCGACGACATCGGACCCTACGACTGGCAGGTGGACGGATGATCACCACCGGCGAGCTCATGCGTGATCCTCAGCCAGGCGGGCGCTTCGGCGAGTTCGGAGGGCGGTTCGTGCCCGAGTCGCTCGTCCCCGCCTGCGAGGAGCTCGAGGCCGCGTTCGTCTCGGCTTGGGGAGATCCCGGGTTCCGCGGCCGCTTGGACGGTCTCCTGCGCCACTACGGGGGACGGCCGACGCCGGTCACCGAGTGCGGCCGGCTGAGCGAACGGCTCGGAATCCGGCTGTTGCTCAAACGGGAGGACCTGGCACATACCGGTTCCCACAAGCTCAACAACGTCATCGGCCAGGCGCTGCTCGCCGAACGGATGGGCAAGCGCCGGCTCATCGCCGAGACCGGTGCTGGACAACACGGTGTCGCAGCCGCAACCGCGGCGGCGCTGCTCGGGCTCGAATGCCTCGTGTACATGGGTGCCGTCGATGTCGCGCGCCAAGGCCTGAACGTGTTCCGCATGGAGCTCCTCGGGGCTGAGGTTCGTTCCGTCGAGTCCGGTAGCCGGACGCTGAAGGACGCCATCAACGAAGCTCTCCGCGACTGGGTAGCCACGGTCGAGACGACGCACTACTGCATCGGGTCGGTCATGGGCCCCCACCCCTATCCCTATATCGTCCGGGAATTTCAACGTGTCATCGGCAACGAGGCTCGCGATCAGTGCCATGAGCGCCTTGGGGGCTTCGACCCGGACGTCGTCGTCGCTTGCGTTGGCGGTGGCTCGAATGCGGCCGGCACGTTCGCAGGCTTCGTCGATACCGGCGCCCGTCTCGTCGGTGTCGAGGCCGCAGGAGGCGCCGCCATGAACACTGGCATCCTCGGTGTGGCTCACGGGATGCAGTCCCGGTTCCTGCAGGACGAGAACGGGCAGATCCTCGAGGCCAGCTCGGTGTCCGCCGGACTCGACTACCCCGGCGTCGGTCCCGAGCATGCCTATCTCGGCGCCATCGGCAGGGCCGAGTATGTTTCCGCCGGCGACGCCGAGGTGCTCGCGGCCTTCCGCCTGCTGGCCGAGACCGAAGGAATCATCCCCGCCTTGGAGCCCGCCCACGCCCTAGCCTGGGTGATCAGAGAGGCGGGAAGGTCGATCCCAGAGGGATCGGCTGTGCTGTTGACTCTTTCGGGCCGGGGCGACAAGGACGTGGCCCTTGTCCGAGAGCTCACGCGGTGACGACCGGCCCTTTGGGCTCCCTCGAAGAGGCTCTCCGAGCCCGCCGGGACGCAGGACGGAAGTTGCTCGTGCCGTACGTCACCGGCGGCCTCGGCCGCGACTGGCTCGACGTCGTGCGAGCGGTGGCGGCCGCGGGTGCCGATGCGGTCGAGATCGGGATCCCGTTCTCGGACCCGGTCATGGACGGGCCGGTCATCCAGCAGGCTTCGGCGGAGGCGCTCAAGTCCGGCGCGACCCCGGCAGGAGTCATCGCGGCCCTGGCAGAGGCCGATGCGGGCGTCCCGCTGGCGGTGATGACCTACTACAACATCGTGCTCAGAGCGGGGCACCGGCGAATGGCAAGGAGGCTCGTGGCCGCAGGAGTCTCCGGTGCGATCGTGCCCGACCTGCCCATCGACGAGCTCAACGGTTGGGGTGATGAAGCGACCGCAGCCGGACTCGCGACTGTTCTGCTCGTCGCGCCGACTACGCCGAAGGATCGGCTGAAGGCGATCTGCGCCCGGTCCCGCGGCTTCGTCTACGGCGTCGGCGTTATGGGCGTGACGGGCGAGCGGGCGTCGCTGGCCGCGACAGCGCTCACGGTCGCCGCGCGCTGCAAGCAGGAAACCGACACGCCCGTGCTCATCGGTGTCGGCGTCTCCAGCCCTGAACAGGCGCGTGAAGTCGTCGCTGTAGCAGACGGCGTCGTGGTGGGATCGGCTTTGGTCCACCGGCTGCTCGAGGGCTGCGGTCCCGAAGGGGCGGCCGCGTTCGTGGCGGAGCTCCGAGCAGCCATCGACTCCTGAGCTGCGAGCTGAGCCGGTCCGATGTGCGACACGCTGTATCTCCGGCGAGGCGGCCTCGCGGTCTTCGGCAAGAACTCCGATCGCCCCTGCGGCGAGCCCCAGATCATCGAATCGCACCCGCGACGGCCCGCTGGCGGCCTGTTGCGAACCCAGTACCTCGAGATCTCGGACGCCGGAGCCGCCGCCGTCCTGCTGTCCCGTCCGACCTGGCTCTGGGGAGCCGAGCACGGCGTGAACGAGCATGGAGTCGCGATCGGCAACGAGAAGGTCTACACGGTCGTCGACGCCTACGAACTGCCTGCCGCGCTCACCGGCATGGACCTCGTCCGCCTTGGACTCGAACGGGGCCGTACCGCCTCCGATGCTTTGGACGTCATGACCTCGTTGCTCGAACGGCACGGCCAAGGGGGTGTGTGCGACCTGAGCTCTCGCGAGCCGTACTGTTCGTCGTTTCTCGTCGCCGATGCAACGCAAGCGCATGTCCTCGAAACGGCAGGTCGTTCCTGGGCGGCCCGCACGGTCACCGACGCCGTCGCGATCTCGAACCGGCTCAGCCTGGGGACGTCCTGGACCTCCGCGTCGACGGACGTTTCGGAAGGCATCGACTTCGACCGCTACCGCAACCAGGACGCGCCAACCGGCTATGCAGACGTGCGCCTCGAGGCCAGCGCCGCGTTCCTGGGTTCCTGGGCGCGCTCGGCCGGGGACGCACCGGATCCGGCGGCCCTCGTTGCGCACCTCCGCGACCACGGCGGGACGAGGTGGGGTCGACCGGGCGATAGCCAACCCGTCGTACCACCGCCGATCGAGGTCTCGCCCGAGGGCAAGGGGATCACGATCTGCATGCACGTCCGCGGCTATCAGGCCACGACGGCGTCCATGGTGGTGGAGCTTCGCGACCCCACTTTGGATGCCGGCGGGCCTGTCCGCGCCTACGTGGCCCTCGGAAGCCCATGCGTGAGCGTCTACGTGCCGGTCGTGGTCCGCACGCCGCTGCCACCGGAGCTGGGCGACGAGCGGACCTGGCAGCTGGTCGCGGGCCTTCGCGACCGGGTCGAGGCAGACGGGACGCGCCTCGGGCAGATCCGTTCGGTGCTGGACCCGCTGGAGACGGACCTCTGGCTCGAGGCGTCGTCTCTCGACGCGGACGACCCCGTCGCAAACACCGCGTGGGAGGCCTCAGCGGGCCGGCGCGTCCTCGCGACGCTCGAGCGCCTGGCCGTCTGACGGGTGCCGAAAGTCACAATTTGGTCACCACGCGTCACATAGGGTCGAAATTCGTGGTTTCATTCCTGTGTGAGCGCGGCCGTTCTCGCGACTGATCAGGCCGCGCAAGCTCTCGGTGCGCAGTCGAACTCCTATGCCGTCGTCACGGCCGGGCTGACGAAGCGCTTCGGCAAGCGGCTGGCGGTCGACGGGCTCGATCTGCTCATCCCCGCGGGATCGATTACCGGTTTCGTGGGCCCAAACGGCGCCGGCAAGACCACCACCATCCGCATGCTGCTCGGCCTGATCCGCCCGACCGCCGGCACAGGAACGGTGCTCGGGCATCCTCTCGGCCACTCGCGCGCGTATCTCCCCCGGGTCGGCGCCCTGATCGAGGGACCGACCTTCTACCCGACGTTGTCGGGACGCGAGAACCTGATGGTGCTCGCGCGCCTCGGCGGGCTCCCCAAGAGCAGGGTTGAAGCGACTCTCGAGCGCGTCGGCCTCGGCGAGCGAGGTCTCGATCCGTTCCGGACGTATTCGCTCGGCATGCGTCAGCGTCTGGGCATCGCTGCTGCGCTGCTTCCCGGCCCAGAGCTGCTCGTGCTCGACGAGCCGACCAACGGGCTCGATCCCCACGGGATCGCAGAGATCCGCGCCATGCTGCGGTCCTTCGCCGACGAGGGCATGACGGTATTTGTTTCCTCGCACCTGCTCGCCGAGATCCAGCAGATCTGCGAACACCTCGTCGTCATCGAGGCTGGGCAGTTGCTCTTCCAGGGAGGCGTCGAAGAGCTACTGGCCGCTCGCTCACCCGAACTGATCGTGCGAACCGAGAATCAGGACGACGCCAGCCGCTTGATGGCGCTCGTGAACGCAGCTGGCAGGACAGCGCGCATCGTCGGGGAGAGCGCCGGCACGACGCTCGAGATAGTTGCGGACTGCAGCTGGGCCGGCGCCCTCAATCGTCTCGCGATGGGCCACGGCATCACGCTCGTCCATCTGGCCGAGCGGCGCTCGACTCTCGAGGAAGCCTTCTTCGAGATCACCGGAAGCTGCGCCCGGGCGGGGAGCGTGCCAGACGGCGGCCCTCCCGACCCTCCTAGACCTCCTAGCGCGTCCGGCGGGGGCGGCCCTGAGCGCCAAGGCCCCGACGCGCGGGCCTCGTCGTCAAAGGCGCGACAGGCATGATCCTGCGAGCATTCCAAAGCGAGTGGATCAAGATGCGCCGAAGGCGCCTCTGGTTCGGCAGTTACGGTGCCATCACCGGAGTGGTCCTGCTGTCGACGATTGTGACGATTGCCGGCGCGCTCCACCATCCCGATCGACAAGGTGACCTGACGCTCGCCCAGTTGGCTCATGCCAGCGGGCTCAGCCAAGGCCTCACCCAGTCGGGCGTGCTTCTGGGAGCGGTCTCCTTCTCGATTGCCGCGGCGCAGTTCGGTGGGGAATTTGCTCACGGGACCTTGCGCAACCTGCTGGTACGCCAGCCTCGGCGGTGGGTCCTGATGGCTGGCAAGTGCCTCGCTGTGCTCACGTTCCTGGTCGGCGCGGCTGTCGTGGCGGCGATCTTCGGCATCTGCGCCGCGTTCGTGATGGCACACCTGCGGGGCGTCCCGACGAGCGCATGGACCTCCGGGGTGGGAATGGGCGATCTAGGGATCGCGCTCGGTGACCTGGCGATCTCCGCCTGCGGATTCGCGATCGTCGGCATGATTTTCGGCGTGTTGCTTCGCTCGTCGGTCATCGCTATCGCGGCGGGGCTGGCTCTGTTGCTGCCCATCGAGACGATCCTCACCGATGCTGTGCCCGGGACGGTGCGCTGGCTGCCGGGCCAGCTGCTCGAAGCCATCGCCCAAGGCGGATCCACGGGTGCGCCGTTCGAAGCCGCCGTGATCACCGTCTCGGCCTACTTGGCCGGAGCCGTCGCGATCACGATGCTGATCTTCCTGCGACGCGACGTCACCGCCTGAGGGGCTGGTCCGGCCCAAGCCCGACGGATTGTCCTTTGTCTGCCCGCCGAGACTTGCCCGCGGGGCGGAGCGCGGTTCCGTATGTCGAATTATTTCGGCAACTTGCCTCCGCTAAACATAGCGAGCGCTCGCTATGTTTTCAGGAGGCAAGTTGGCCACGAATTTCAACTATCGGGCCAAGCAGCGGGCGCCAGGCGTCGTGCGCCAAGCAGCGGGCGCGAGGCATCGCGCGCCGGGCGCGGGGCGTTGCGGTGGGGCGCTCGTCCGCAGTGGCCAAAGGACGCGGGGTGCCGGAGGCGGCGCGCAGCGGGCGGGGCGGCTGGCGGCTGGCGGCTTTGCACCACAAATCCCCTGGTAGGGCGATTTTCGGAGCAAACGGGGTTTCTGCACCAGAAGTTTCGGCCAACGAGGCAGTTCTCTCAATCCGCACTGAGTCGAACCGAATCAAGACTTTGAAGGGCCTCAGTGAAATCTCAGGTGTTGTCGGTAAGGTACGGTTACGCTTTCTATGTGCAACGCGAGGGTCAACAAGGGTAAGGCTGCACGCTGCCGCCGACTCGAGTTTGGATCGTCAAGGTCGAGATCAGCTCTCGGGTTGAACGCAAACTGCGCGAAAAGCACCGAGTCGAACCGGATCAAGTTCGCGAAGCCTGTCTTTTCGATGCCTACGTTTCGGCCCGATGGGACACTCATCACAGATTTGGTTTGCGTCTCATCGTTCGCGGAAGAGATGCTAACGGAACCCTCCTAGTGATGTATCTGAAGCGACTCCGAGGACGGAGTGACGAATTTCGCTGTCTCACAGCAAGGAGAGTGCGATGAGAGCAGAGAAAATGTCCGATGAAGAATTGGCTGCACGCTGGGAGTCCGGCGCACACGTCGAAGTCGTGACGATTGGAACCGCAAACAACGTGGGGGCACAGTCGGCTGTCGAGTCATCGGGGATTGTTGATCACACGACGACTGGCGGCAACGCCGTGGTGATCCAGGTCGTCTAATCTCTCAGGCTGTGCGAGTTAGCGCAGCATTGTTGTGTGATGCAGCCACGGTACGCGAGGGATTGCTCCATGTTCTAGGTGGAGGACTAACGCGCCTGTGGCGTTCGCAGTTTCCTGCACCCCTCGGAGTGAACCTTGCTTTGCAAATTTTGGTCCATCCCACCGAAGCGGAGTCACAACACAGAATTCAGGTTCTTGTGCAATCGGCGGATGGCCAGCGAATCGTGGAGGCAGGAATCGGGTTTCGGGTTGGTGGAACCGATCTTGCCCCAGGTGAGGAATACGCCGCGCCGATGGTGATACCGCTTAGCAACGCGATGATCCCATCGCCTGGCAGTTACAGCGTCGAGATCCTGATTGACGGTGAGCATCGGCAATCCGTTCCGTTTCAGGCACGACTTGCACCGAACACTTTGCCGCCGTTCTCGCCTTCACAGCCTCCTCCCCAACCAGCGGGGTGACGAGGAAGGGACTGATCTGAGTCACCCAGCGATCTCCGCAAACTGACCAGCGAACTGCGGCATCTCCAACCCGATCTCGTGAATGCACGCGATCAATACGCACAGGTTGTGAGCAACGACCTTGCACAGAACTTCGTTGAACTGGCCAACCTCGGACTTGCTGCGGAGCGAGTCCCCGAACTTGGCCTTGATCATCGAGAACGTGGTCTCAACGTTCGACCGCTGGTGGTAACGGCTGAGGAACGTGTCCCGCTGGTAGCTGAACAGGTGGTACATCTTCGTCCAGGTCGAAGCCCAGGGCAGCGGCTGGTAGGGCGCCACAGCAGGAATGGCTGGGGAACCCTTGAACGGGATGAACGGCGTACCGCCAGCTGCCGCGACCGCATTCAGGTTGGTCTTGCCCGAGTAGGCCTTGTCGGCCAGCACGTCGCGAAGTTCGAAGTTCGCAGCAGTCTGCGTGAGCAGCGGCATGAACTGGCGGTAGTCGGACGAACCTTCTCCGTAGTTGTGCGTCATCTCGACGGCGGTGACGATGTTCGTCCGAACGCCCGTCATGGCGTGGAGCTTGACCCACTCGCGCGTGGACTTCTGCTTGCCCCACTTCTCGTC
>Ga0209415_10004363_pt1 | contig 25942 bp, 26 predicted proteins | sample PeaSoiSIISIP2007_FD_187696 | JGI IMG/M metagenome (GOLD analysis project Ga0209415, IMG submission 187696) | Peat soil microbial communities from Weissenstadt, Germany - SII-SIP-2007 (SPAdes) (version 2) | ecosystem: Environmental > Terrestrial > Soil > Wetlands > Peat | place: Germany... | reverse complement strand
GGCGGCGGCCCCAAGCTCCCCGCCTGCGCCCGCGGGCCTCGTCCGAGAGCTGGTGCACCCCGGGGACTGACACCGGTCCACGACGGGCCAGGCCGACGGGGTCCATCGGGTGTTCGGTCGCCGGGCGGGGGTCCGACCGTGAACCGCACCGGCCCCTCGTCGAGCGCGGGCCGGGAGCCGGTGCCGAGGCCCTACGATCAGGCAACGTCACCTCCGAGGAACGGAGCCCTCGCCATGACCCCCAACCACGATTGGTCACCCGACGAACCGTTGGGCACGGAGCTGTTCGAGCAGGGCGACGAGGCGCTCGACGAGGAGGCCCGCATCGATGCCAACCTGGTCGAAGAAGTCGAGGGGGATCCCTCGCTCGATCCGACGCTCCAGGTCGACGAACGGGAGCTCGAGGAGGCGGGAGCGGAGCTCGACGACCCTGAGGACCTCGTGACCCTCGACGGGGTCATGGACGACCCCGACGGTCTCGGGGAGCCCACGAAGCGCAGCCGTGCCCGGCGCGAGGACGCAGACGGCTGGGATCTCGACGCACCCGTCGCCGCCGGCAGCGACGCGGAAGACAATGTCACGGAATGAGGACTGCCCCCGTCTTGAGCCCAGCCCGGCGTTGACGCCCGCACGCTGCTCCCGGACTGCAGCGTGGGGGCCCGGCGATCTGGCGTGCCGGGCTCAGGTACCGCCCGCGACCCGAGGAGAGTAGATGGCCACGAACAACGAGCTCGACGGGCACCATCAGGCGACCGTGGAGAAGATCTTCCAGCATCCCGTCAGTCACAACATCCAGTGGCACGACGTCGTGTCCCTCCTCCAGCACGTGGCCTCCGTGGTCGAGGAGCACGACGGGCGCTTTACCGTGACCCTGGGGACCGAGACCGAGACGTTCGACGCTCCGAGGCATCACGACATCGACGAGCAGCAGGTCATCGACCTCCGACGGATGCTGGCGGGCGCCGGGATCACGCCCCAGTCGACCTAGCCGGCGTCGGCCGGGTCGGCGTCGAGCGGGTCGCGGCGTCCGAAGGTGGTACCGACGGCGTCCGAAGCGCCACCACGTCGTACCGGCGGCTGCGGGCCAGAGCCCGCGGGGAAGGGTTTTTCGGCCCTGGCGGAGAAGGGTGAGGCGGCTCGGTGGTGTGGTTCGTCCCGGACCGTCGCCTGTCGTGGGGGCCAAGGGCCCGTGACCGGTGCGTGACCGGTGCGTGGGCTGGATGCCGGGTCGCCGTGCGCCGGCGTGGAGGGCAGGGCCGTCGCCCGGCTCGCCCCCGGCCGGGCTCCGACCCCGCAGCGGCCTGGCCCCGAGCCACCGGCCGGGTCGTGCGGCCCCGGGGTCCCGGGGCGCTCCCCGGCCGGCGTTGTCGGTGGCGGACGAATCTTAGGTAAGGCTAACCTTACTTACGGTGGTAGCGACCTTCGTGATCTTTCTCCGGGAGGGGATCGAGGCCAGCATGATCGTGGCGATCCTGCTGGCGTATCTCGACCGCATCGGGCAGCGCCGGCACTTCGTCGACGTCCTGGCGGGCGTCGGGGCGGCCCTCGTGCTCGCCGGGGCGGCAGGCGTCACCGCCTACCTCACGATCCACACCTACGCCGGCACCACCGTCCAGACCATCTTCGAAACCGTGACGTACCTGCTGGCGGCCGTGGTCCTCACCTACATGACCTTCTGGATGCGCAACCACGCACGGACGATCTCCGTGGACCTGCAAGCGCGCACGGACGCCGCCGTGACGAAGGGGGAGCGTCGAGGGCTGTTCCTCATCGCCTTTCAGGCTGTCGGTCGCGAGGGCCTCGAGACGGTCGTGTTCACCCTCGCCATCGTCTTCTCGACGTCGGCCAAAGGGGCGCTTGTCGGCGCCCTGATCGGGTTGGCCGGAGCGCTCGGCGTCGCCTTCGCGGTCTATCGCTTCGGCAAGCGCCTGAACGTGGCCGTCTTCTTCAAGGTCGTGGGGGCGCTGCTGATGGTGTTCGCCGCCGGCCTCTTGGTGGACGCCGTCGAGAACATGCAGTCACTGGGCTGGCTGCCGTTCATGAAGCATCCCTTGTGGAACACGAGCCGTGTTCTCGACGAGGGGAGCACGTTCGGTGACATCGTCCACACGTTCTTCGGCTACGTGAGTCAGCCCACGCTCTTGGAGGTGTTGGTGTGGATCGGCTACGTCGCCGTGGCGGTCACGGCCTTCCTGGGCCTCTGGCACCGCCACCGGCCGGCCGCGGCCCCCAGCAGTGCCGGTTCGCCGGCGTGAGGCCACAGACGCGCCTGCGGTGACCCGCCCGGGCGGCACCAGGGTCCCCGTAACCGCTCCTCCGGGGCCCGGGCGGCGACGTCGTGGTCCTCAGTCCCCCGACCAGCACCCGAGGATGACGTCGGCGACGGTGATGGCGATATCGGCGGCGCTGGTCGCCGGCACCCCGAACTGAGGGGGAAGCCCCGCGACGGCGACGAGCAGGACCTTCCAGTCCTTGCGCACGACCACGGAGCCGTTGTGCGTCGTGAATGCTCCCTGGCCCAGGTTGGCCAGGGGAGCGACGTCTCCGAACTGGCCCCCGAGGGCGTGGAAGTAGGCATAGGTCTGCGGCCAACTCGAGAGCTCCTTGACCGACAGGACGAACGACCCGTTCGGATACCCGTACCGACAGGAGTACAGATGGGCCTCCCACGTCGGTGGCGCCACGACGGCCGGCACGCCGAGCGCATCGGCGATCTCGCGCTGCGCCTCAGGCGCACATACCATCTTCGATATTTGCGACGGGAGGCGGCCGGCCGGCAAGGGCGCCTCGGTGGCGCTCGTTTGGGCCTTCTGGGCGCCGGTCCCCGATGTCGACGTCCCGCAGGCCGCGCCGAGCACCACCACCATCCCGAACACCAGGAGCGTCCGTCGACACACCGGCGAGGGTACCAGGGGACCTCGGGGTGTCGGGGCACCCGTGGCGCGCCACACACCCGGCGGCTTGGCGCGTCGGCATCGATCGCCGCCATGCCGGAGGCCCTGCGATCGGGCTCCCCGTGGAGTCCCGCCGGCGCACGGCCTGCCAATCGCGGCCGGGGCCGTGCGTCGCCTGGCGACGTGATTCGCGCTCCATGGGCGTGGCGTCGGCCTCTGCGCGTCCTTGCGTGACGCGTGCTGGCGTGAGGAGCACCGAGGGCTTCGTCGATCCGCTGTCTGGTCCCGGCTTCCCGGTGGCGCAGCGGGCCCCGCAGGGCACGCGCCCCCGGCCCTCGTGCGCCATCCTCGGCCGCGGGCGCGGGCCACCGCGGCGCGTTCGTCCGCCGCCGGGATGCCCGCGCCGGACACGGGGACGCTCGTGGCCTCTTCGCTTCGATCGCGTTGTGCGGGAATTGTGCGGACGCCCAGCCGCCCGCGGTGTCGTCGCGCCGTGAGGTCTCGTTCCCGGCCCGCAAGCCCTGGCGCGCTCGTCGTGCACGCGGTTTGTCCGCGCATTGTTCTCGGGCTCGTTGTCACTCCACGCGACGCCAGGGGTGCGAAACGCTTCACGTTTTGGCACTCAGGGCGCCAAAATGCCCTTGATCGTTGTCGTGCCGTTGAGGGTGTCGCGTCAAGCGCCCCCAGCAGTGCGCAGCGTGGTGAACCCGCGAGCCCCTCGACAAAAAGTGACGTTGCTCGGGAAGTGCGCTGCATGCTTACCTCCCACGGGGGAGTCACGGGTGTCGAAGCGCTTCGCTGGCGCATTCGTGGGTCACCCAGGGGGCGAGATCCGCCTCCTCAAACGTCCACCGGACAATAGGAGGAAGCTGTGCGTCTTCGTACGTTGATCATCGGAGTGGCGGCCGTCGGCATGCCCCTCGCCGTGATGAGCACCGTCATCGGTGTGGGGGCGGCCTGGGCCACGACCGGGACCGGCACCTACAACTGCACCAAGGTCACCGGCTCGGTCAGTTTCAGCCCGCCGCTGAAGAACGGTGGGACGTCCGCCGAGACCACGACCGTATCGGCCACGGTGACGGGGTGCACGGGCGGCTCGCCCAAGCCGACCAAGGTCGCGGGCAAGGGCACCATCCACTCGAGCACCAACGACTGTGCCAACCTGGCGCATCCCCAGACGGTCAGCCTGCCGCTCACGAACACCCCGGCGGTGAGCCCGAAGAGCGTGCTGAAGGCCACGACCGGTGAGTCGATCTCCGGGAGTTCCATCACGTTCACCCTCACGGGCAGCGTGACCGGCTCGTACCCGTCGAGTTCGGCCAGCGCCAAGGGCAAGATCAAGCAGACCACGGTGCAGGTGGGCACGGCGTGTGGCTCGTCGGCCGGGCTCAAGTCGGTCACCATCAGCAGCGGCTCGGCAACGAAGTTCTGAGCTGCCGCATGTCGGGTGCGTCCGGTTGGACGTGACAACCCCGAGCGACCAAGGGTCTCGCCCTCGCTCGGAGGTGACCAGGGCTTGGAGGAGAGGCCGGTGCCTCGTCTCCAGGAAACGGGCAGAGACGCACATCTGCCTCCTAGGGGTGACGGTCCCCGGGCGCGCGTCGCCCGGGGACCGTTTCCTTTGTGACCCCGGGTGCATCGACGGATCGGTGTGGCGCCGGCCTTCCTGGCGGGGACGAAGGCTCGGGCACGGCAGTCGACGCCGTGGCCGGCGGACCACCACCGTTCGGGCGTCGCCTACGCCGGCCGTCGTGCATCGAGCGCTCCGAGGGGGGACCCTCGAGTGCCACCAGGGGTCCGCACCGGGAGGCCGACCAGCTCCGCCCCTCCCGACACGTCGGGCACGAGGCGCCAGCGCCACGCTCGGTGCGTTGGCCAGGAGCGCCTCGTGTGGGTGCCCAGGCGGCGACGGCGCGCCGGGCCCGCGGCTAGACGGGGAACTTGGCGTTGGGGAGGGACGCCGAGGTCCACATCAGACCGAGGCACATCTCGTCCGCAGAGCCGTCACCCCACGTGACGAAGTGGGGCGGGACCTTGCGCAGGAGGGGAAGCTGCTGCGCCAGGGACGGGTCGTAGGTGCAGGTGACCTGGACCTTGTCTCCCGCCGCCACCGGCACCGGGGTCTTCAGGTTGTAGGCCCGCTGGTAGTGGAAGTTGTAATCGGGGACGTCGAGGATGGTCTTGGCACCGGGGGTGCCCGGGTTGAGGACCATCTTGAAGCTGACCCCCAGCAGATGCATGTGGGCGCCGGCCCTGACGATGTAGCCGCTGTTGGCGACCGGCCAGTCACACGAGGTCGTGTCCCCTTCGGGCGGGGCGCTCGGGCTGCGGCCGCAGATCGTCTCCAGGATGTTCACGAACCCGGTGGCGCTCTGGCCGAAGCGCTGTCCCAGGTTGGCCAGTGAGGCCGACCGGTTGCACAGGGGGCCGGTGACCCCGGCGGGGCACGGTATGTCGGGTGGGGCAGGCATCAGGTCGAGCGTCAGCGGCTGGAGGGGGGTGGAGGCGGGCACGGTCTGCAGCACCAGTGAGTTCTTGACGGGCTTGTCCCCGACGAGCAGGTTGTAGTGCACCTGCATGACCACCAGGCTCCCGGCCGGGAGGAACACGCCGGTTCCCTTGGGCAGGTTGTCGGCCCCGTGGCCCGGGGCCCAGGCGCTGAGCCACGGGGTGTTCGAGATCTGGGCCAGGCCGGTGTTCGGGATGGGCGTCTCGCCAAAGCAGGACCACCCCTGCCCGTTGACGTTCGCCGCCTCGGCCGCGGCGGCCAGGTCGGGCGGGACCAGGAACAAGATGGCGTGGTGGTCCTCGCCGCTTCCGGGGAAGAACTGGCTGGCGATGATGTACGAGCTCTTCGTGACGTGCGGATTCAGCAAGGTGCAGTGGTAGTCGTCGGTCGCCCCGGCCGGCGCGTCGGGTGTGTAGGCCGTCAGCTGCTTGAGCGAGATCGTGGTGATGGGGTGGGCGGAGGCCGAGGACCCCGTCGCCGCCACCGTCACCCCGGTGATGATGCCCGCCAGGACGACCAGACCGATCAGGAGACGCGCCCACCGTGAGATCCGCACGGGCCCAGGGTAGTCCGGCGACGGTTCGCGGGGGAGGCGCCGGCCCCGGGCGCTCCGGGGCCGGTGGGGGCCCCGAGGGCACCGGTCAGCCGCCGGACGAGGCGCACCCGTGGCCGCCTGGGTCAGACTACGAAGCCATGCGAGCGGTCAGGACGCCGGGACCTGCCGACCTGGCGGCGGCCCGCGAGGTCGTCCAGCGGGAGCTCGCCGTCACCCCGGTGGTCCCGGTGCGGGGTCTCGACGATGTCGTGGTCAAGCTCGAGACGTTCCAGCCCACCGGATCCTTCAAGGTGCGCGGCGCCCTGGCCGCCGTGGCCGCCGTGGTGCGCAGCGAACCGGGGCGACCGGTGGTGGCAGCCTCGGCGGGGAACCACGCACTGGGCATCGCGTTCGCCGCTGGCCGGCTGGGTGTCGATGCCACGGTGGTGGTGCCGGCGACGGCCTCCCCGGCCAAGCTGGCCGCCCTCGAGCGCGTCGCGGTGCGCCTCGTGCGTCACGGCGCGAGCTACGAGGACGCCGAGCGCCACGCCCTCGAGCTGGCTGCAGACGGGGCGCATTTCATCTCGCCCTACAACGACCCCGACGTCATCGCCGGACAGGCGACCGTCGGCGTGGAACTCCTCGAGCAGGTGCCGGGGCTCTCGACGATCGTCGCCCCGGTGGGCGGTGGCGGCCTCGTCGCCGGGCTCGCCTGGGCCACCGCTCACGAATCGGCCGTCCGAGTGCTCGGCGTCGAAGCCGAGCGGTCGCGCGCCCTGTCCGCGGCGGTGCGCGCCGGGGAGGTCGTGGCGGTCGACGTCGGCTCCACCCTGGCCGACGGCTTGGCCGGCAACCTCGAGCCGGGCACCGTCACCCTGGCGCTCGTCCGCCGGTTCGGTGCCCATCTGCTGGCCGTGAGCGAGCCGGAAATCGCGCACGCCATACGCTTCTTGGCCACGGAGCAGGGTCTGGTCGTCGAGGGCTCGGCGGCGGTGGCACTGGCCCCGCTTCTCGGCGGTCGCATCGGCCCGGGATCGGGGACGACCGCCGTGGTCCTCACCGGCCGCAACATCGCCCCGGCCGTGTTGGCCGGCGTGCTCGCGGGCTGAGCGTACGCGGAGCCCGCCATGGGGAGGGGAGCGGGATGCCTGATGTGACCATCAACGGCGTGACCATCGCCTATGACGTCTTCGGCGAGGGAGAGCCCGTCGTGCTCGTGTGCGGGTGCGGGCAACCGGCGATCGGATGGCACCTGAGCGTGGTCCCGGCGCTCGTCGACGCCGGCTACCGGGTCGTGACGTTCGACAACCGCGGGGTGAGCCCGTCCTCTTCGCCTCCGGCGCCGTACGCGGTGGCCGACCTGGTGACCGACACCCTGGGCCTGGTCGATCACCTGGGATTCGAGACGGTGCGCATCGCCGGGTACTCCATGGGTGGCTGGGTGGCCGAGACGATGGTGATCCGGCATGCCGAGCGGGTGCGCGGCGCCGCCTTCATCGGGAGCTGCAACGTGGCGACGGCGTGGGAGAAGGCCATCACGACCGTCGAGCGGGACCTCGCCCGGCTCGACCCCGAACTGCCTCGGCTCTTCTACGCCCTCGAGACCCTGCGGTACCTCCCCAATCACGAGCTGCAGGACGACGCCGTCGTCGAGGGCTGGCTGGCGCTGATCGGCGACCAACCGGTGTGGCCCAGTCCCGGTCGCCTCGGCCAGTACGAGGCGTGCCTGGCATGGTCGACCGACGTCGAGCGCACCCGGGCTTGGTCGACGATCTCGGTTCCGTGCATGGTCCTCTCCTTCGAGCACGACGTCGACTCGCCGCCCGCTCGCGCCCGCCAGGCGGCCGCCGCCATACCCGGGGCCCGGTTCGTGGAGATCGCCGGGGCGAGCCATCTCGGGGTGTTCACCCACGGCCAGGCGGTGGGAGCGGTGCTCGTCGAATTCTTCGGAGGCCTCTGAGTCCGAGTGGCCACGCCCGCCTGCTGCCTCGGGCCCGGGGCTCAGTGGTGGAAGCCGGGTCGGGGATCGGGTCGGGGCCTGTCGGAGCCCAGCCGGTCCACGGTCCGCCCCAGCTGCTCGACGAAGAGCGATGCCAGGTCGCGGCTGAACCCGTTGCGCACCACGATCCGCAGCACGGCGACGTCGTCGAGCGCCGGGGGCATCGTGTACGCCGGCACGAGCCAGCCGTGTGAGCGCAGGGCGAACGAGACGTCGTAGACGCTGTAGGGCGCCTGGCGGATGCGAAACGCAAACGCCGGGATGCCGTCGCCTGAGGAGATGAGCTCGAAGGGCCCAAGGCCGGCGATCTCCCGGGCGAGCCAACGTGCTGTCTGCCGGCACTCCTGTTGCACCTCGCAGTAGCCGTCCGCCCCCAGCCGCAGGAAGTTGTAGTACTGGGCGACCACCTGGGCGCCGGGCCGGGAGAAGTTGAGCGCGAACGTGGGCATCTGGCCACCGAGGTAATCGACGTTGAACACGAGCTCGTCGGGCAGGGCCTCGGGGTTGCGCCAGACGATCCAGCCGATGCCGGGGTACACGAGCCCGTACTTGTGGCCCGACGCGTTGATGGAATGGACGCGCGGAAGCCGGAAGTCCCATTCCAGGTCGGCGTCGAGGAAGGGGGCGATGAACCCGCCCGAGGCCGCGTCCACGTGTATGGGCACGTCCACCCCACGGGATCCGGCCACGTCGTCGAGAGCGGCGGCGATGGCGGCGACCGGTTCGTAGGCGCCGTCGTATGTGGACCCCAGCACGGCCACGACGCCGATGGTGTTCTCGTCGCACTGCGAGACCGCCCCCGGCGCGCTGAGGCAGCTGGTGTCGGGCCCCACCGGGACGAGGCGGGGCTCGACATCCCAGTAGCGGCAGAACTTCTCCCAGCAGACCTGCACGTTGGCCCCCATGACCAGGTTGGGCCGGTCCGCGGGCTTGCCGGCAGCCTGACGGCGTTGGCGCCAGCGCCACTTGAGCGCCAGGCCCCCGAGCATGCACGCTTCGCTCGAACCGGTGGTCGAGCAGCCGGTGGCGCCGTCGGCTTCGTCTGCGTGCCACAGGTCGGCGAGGATGTTGACACAACGCCGTTCGAGCTCTGCGGTCTGCGGGTACTCGTCCTTGTCGATCATGTTCTTGGCCGAACATTCGGCCATGAGGGTCTCGGCGTCGCGCTCCATCCATGTGGTCACGAAGGTGGCGAGGTTCAGCCGCGCATTGCCGTCCAACAGCAGCTCGTCGTGGACGATCCCGTAGGCGGTGTCCGCCGGCATCCCCCGCGAGGCCAAGCGGAGCTTCGGGACGTCCTCGGCCGCGCCCAACTGGGTGAGCTGGGGGCGCACCTGCAGTTTCTTCGCTTTCCCACCCGTCTCGAGCACATGGAGGGCCACGTGGTGACCGTAGCCCGGTCGGGCGACGCGAGCCCGCGCGCCACGGGGCCGAGAGTCCTCCGGGCGCACTCACCCCGGGTCGGGCGCGTTTGGCCACGGCCTCGGCTCGGGTAAGGGCCCCTCCTTGGAGGCGAAGGTTTCCCCGGTGTGGATCGGGAGGGATGATGGAGGACCCGTTGCAGGGCACGCGCGTCGCATTCGTGGTGGCCAACGAAGGGGTCGAAGGGAGGCGGTGCTCTCGGCCGGGGTCGGCCCGTCCGTGTCGCTCCGGCGCGCGGCGAGGGGCAGGCATTCCACCACCTCGACAAAGGTGCGGTCTTCACGGCGGACGCGACCACCGGCGAGGTCGGCGTCGACGAATTCGATGCCTTGGTCCTGCCCGGCGGTGTGGCCAACGCAGACGAGCTGCGTGGGGACCGGGCGGCGGTGGCCCTCGTGGGCAGCTTCTTCGCCACCGGTCGCCCCCGTCGCCGTGATCTGCCACGGCCCTTGGGCGATCGTGGAGCCGGCCGCGTGCGTGACCGCACCCTGACGTCGTGGCCGAGCCTTCGCACCGATATCCAGAATGCGGGCGACACCTGGGTCGACGAAGAGGTCCAGGTCTGTTCGGGCGGACCCAACGTCCTGGTGAGCAGGCGCACGCCCGATGACCTCCCCGCCTTCAACGCCACTGGCCGAGGTGTTCGGCCACGGCGCGAACACGTCGTCGTGAACGCATCGTCGTGAACGCATCGTCGTTGACGCAAGCACCTCGGTCCCTCGGTCGGGGCCGGCCGCCGGCACCCCGCACGCCCCCGCCCCGCAGGTGCGGCTGACGGCCCCTGGGTCCCTGGGCATGGCGAGGTGTCGGGGGGAGATTCCCATCTCATGGCCGAGCGCACCCAGCAGCGGCGCCGCTGGCAAGGGCCCGCCTGTGCGCCTGCGCCGGCCGAACTACTTGGCCGGCAGCGACAATCCGCTGTAGGGCACCGAACCCGCCGGAGGGGTGAGACGGAGTCGCTCCCCCCACTTCGAGAAGGCGCCGACCTCGCTTGCCGTCCCACCCGCACTCGTGGTCTGGGCGTCGACGCCGATGGGGACGGCCGGCGGGGCCGTCGTCACCCAGAACGTCGTCGTCCCGCCGGTGGCGCCCGAGAGGCCGCCGCGGACGCCCACCACCGCGTGGCCCCCGAGCGTTTCCGGACCGCCAGACGCCAGCCTCCCCGAGGGTTTCACCTCGTCCAACAAGTCCGGAAGGGTCACCGCCCGGGCGATGCCCTGGTACAGCGAATCCGACGGCTGCACGGAGATCCACTTCCCCGCGTACTGCGTTGCCGTGGCGGAGGGGAGGCCGATGACGTCCTTGAGCCCACCGGCATTGCCGCGCAGGTACGCCCCCGTGCCAATCAGCAGCACCTCGACCTTGTCGGCGCCCATCACCACGGTCTGCGCCCCCTGGCGCGCCCCTGCGTCGCCGATCACGGTCTGCTGCTGGCTCGATCCACCGGTTTGGAGGATGTAGTGCACGCTGCCGAACCTCTCGGCAGTGGCGATCGCCACGCTGAGGACCTGTTGCGGGGTCTTGCCGGCAAGGGCATTGGGCGGGGTCCCGGCACCGCAGGCGGCGGTCACCAGGATCGCCGCGGCGCCGAGCCCACGTGAGATCCCCCGGCGCATCCGCAGGATGGTAGCGGACGTCATTGCGCGGTCCGGACGCAGACCGGCGCGTGACGCACCACGGCGCGATGTTCACACAACGGTCGCGATCTGTTCATGCCTTCGGGTGTGGCGAAGGCGGGCGGGGGATCGGGTCGGGGCGAGCGCACCGGCCCGACAACGATCACGCATCGAGGACGCGAGCCCACCGCGGGGTTCGTTCTCGTGTCGAGCCGGATGACCGACGGGCTCCGGCCGATCCTCACGATCGGGGGATCGGCCCGGGGTGGGGGCGCGCCCCTGGCACCCCGGTGGACGGTCGTCGGTCACTCCCCGGGCCCGGGGGCCTTGTGTCGCCGCCCGACGGGGGAGGTCGGGACTAACTTCACGGTGTGCGGCGTCGCGCCAGGGGACCGAGGCGGCGGGCATGACCAGTGCGGCCATCCCCACCCTGGTGATCGTGGCGGCTGCCGCGGTGCTGGCTCCGCTGATGTCGGAGCTCACCGGCCGCCTGCACGTCCCCGCCATCGTGATCGAGATCGGCCTGGGCATCGTCATCGGCCCCTCGGCCCTCAACGTGGCACATCCCAACGACGTGGTGAACTCCCTGGCCGACATGGGGCTCGCGTACCTCATGTTCCTGGCCGGCTACGAGCTCGACCTGAAGCGCGTCAAGGGCGCTCCGCTGCGGTTGGCCTGCACCGGGTGGGTGACGTCACTGTTGATCGCCCTCGGGTGCGCCTTCGCCCTGGTGTCCACCCACCTGGCCCTCGACACCGTGGTCGTGGGCCTGGCGTTGACGACGACGGCGCTCGGGACGATGCTGCCCGTGCTGCGCGACGCCGGGGTGCTGGACTCGAGATTCGGAGCTTTCATCCTGGCGGTCGGCACGGTGGGCGAATTCGCCCCGATCGCCGCCGTGGCGTTGCTGTTGGACAAGCGGGACCCTCTGCTCACGAGCGGGCTGCTCGTCTTCTTCGTCCTCATCTCGGTGGCGACCGCGCTGGCGGCGATGAAGGCGCACCCGCCCCGGATCGTCGCCCTGCTGCACCGTCATCTTCACTCCAGCGCCCAGCTGGCCGTGCGGATCTCGGTCTTCGTCGTCCTGCTGCTCGTGTACCTGGCGCTCCAGTTCAGCCTGGACCTGTTGCTCGGGGCGTTCGCCGCAGGCATCGTGGTCCGGCTCTTCGTGACCGGGGACGACGAGCCCGTCATCTCCGGGAAGCTGGACGCCATCGGCTTCGGGTTCCTCGTGCCCATCTTCTTCATCGTGAGCGGCATCCGCTTCGACGTCCGCGCCCTCGAGTCACCCAGCGCGGTGCTCCGGATCCCCCTGTTTCTCGGCCTGATGCTGCTCGTGCGCGGGACGCCCGCCTTCGTGCTTTACCGGCGTGTTCTCGACCGCACCGAGCGGCGGTCGCTGGCGCTGTTGTCGTCGACGGGGCTGCCCCTGATCGTCGTGATCACGAGCATCGGAACGGCGGAGGGTCGGATGCTGCCGGAGAATGCCGCTGCGCTCACGGGGGCGGGGATGCTGTCGGTGCTGCTCTTCCCGCTGATTGGCCTGGCCGCGCTTCGGGCTCACAGCCCCAGCAGCGGCCCCGATCCCGGCGTGTCGGCACCGTCGGCACGGCCCGCCGGTGAGGAGGAGAGGGGTGCGTGAGCGCCGGGCACGGCGGCGCCGTGCGACGTCAGAGGCCGGGGAAGACGGCCCGCAGGTCGTCCATGCCGAGCGGGGCGGTCCCGAGATCCACGGCGGGATCGTCGGCGTCGAGGCGCCCGTAGACCAGGCGCAGGAGGACTTCGGCGGGAAGATGGAGCGTGGCGTCGACCTGGCGGTCGGTCCACGGCTCGAGTCGGACGCCGTCGGTGACGAGGGCGAAGTCGCGCTCGGGGGCCCGCGTGATGACCCGCAGGGTGGCCGGGTGTCCCGTGGGCTTGCCCACCCTGGCCACCAGGTCGGGCAGCGTGTCGACGAGCAGCTCCACGGCATCGGGCGCCACCACGGCCCGAGGGTCGACAGTGGCGGCGACGTCCCAGGAATGGACGGCGTGCTCGGAGAGTCGGATCCGCAGCAGGCCGACGGCGTCGATGTCCATGCCGAAGGCGGCCAGCCGGAATGAGTCCAGCTGCTCGTCGTCCAGGGCCTCGAGCCGACTGACCAAGCCCTCGTTGGCGGCGATGCTCTCGGTTACCTGTTCCTCGGGGTTCCGGGCATTCCAGGCGTCCCAGATCGGGGCGAAGGCCTCCTGTCCGGGAGCGGTGCCGTCGCCGAGCCCGGCGTCGACCAGGAGGCCGAAGATCTCGGCCTGGCTGCCGAGATGCGCCAGGACGTCGGCGACCGTCCAGTCCCGACTGCGCGACGGGCGGCTGAGCTGCGAGGCGTCGAGCCCGGACACGAGGGAGCGCAGCCCGTCATGCGAACGGCGAAGCGCGGTCAACCACCGGGTTGCGTCGGTGTTCACCGAAGCCTCCTTCGACCCACTGGGAATGGGGGGGGTCGGGCACGACCGCCCGACACGCCGCGACCGCCCGGCCCCGCCGGTCCGTGTTTGCGATCTCGATTATTGACTACCTCAAGTATCCGTTGCATGCTTGAGCGTGTCAAGGACGTGCTGAGAGACTGGGATCATGCCTGGCGGGCCTGAGGGCGCGACCCCCGACCACGTGGTTGACGCGCTGGTGCAGCTTGCCCAGTCGGTGCACCACGCCATCGGGGTGGTGGCGCAGCGCCATGACCTGACCGCGCAACAGGTGGGGCTGCTGCGGATGCTCAGCGAGCCGGTCTCGATGCGGGCGTTCGCCGAGGAGCTCTCGTGTGATCCCTCCAATGTGACGGGCCTCGTCGACCGCGTCGAGCGGCTCGGACTCGTCGACCGCGTCCCGGATCCTCGGGACCGGCGGGTGCGGATGCTCACGTTGACCGCCAAGGGCCGAGAGGTGCGCGCCCGCGTGAATCGCGAGCTTGCCCTCGAGTTGACCGACTCGCTCGGCCTCGCCCCGGGCGCCGGCGCCGCTGTCGTGGACGGGTTGGGACGCATCGTCTCGGCGAAGGGCGAAACTGCATAGCTCGAAGCAGGGCAATCCGAATCGGGGAGTTCGGCGCCGCGCCGCCGGCGGCGACGAGCCCTGGCCGGTGGACGACGTGGCCGCCGGAGCCGTGGGGTTGGCTGCGGCGTGGCGACCAGGCAGCTGAGGCTGACCGTTACCCGCCGTGAACGCCCATCGCGCGGGACGCTCGCGGAGGTCTCCTGAGCGTGGATTCCTTCGCCTTAGCTGACCTTGAAGGGTTTCGTGACCAGCAAGCTCCACCCGGGGGTGAGGATGGTGATGCTGGCGTTTCCGGACTGCGCGGCGGGAACCTTCACGACGAGCTTGGTGGCGGTCCCCGACACCAGCTTGGCCACGAGCTGCCCGAAGTACACCTTGGCCCCCGAGAGGTTCGCCCCCGTGATGGTGACCTGCGCACCCGGGAGAGCGGATGCCGGGCTCACCTTGGTGACCAGGGGCTCAGGTCCGCCCGTGTGAAAGCGCGGGTCGCCGGGGGCGACGACGAACACGACGACCACGTCCCCGTGCTTGACGCTCATCGACTTGAGGCACGGGAGGACCGCCGGGTGCTTGCACTTCGCCAGGAACTTCGGCGCCGGTGGGCTCGGTTCGACGGGCTGATAGCACACCTTGACTCCCTTGGTCGTGTGCAATCCGTCGAGGGTGTTGGTCACGGTCAACCCGGCATTCGAGGTGAATGACGAATCCTTGAGCGTCGTGATCTGCGCCACCGCGTTGAAACCGTGACCGCAATCGAGCGAGGCCTGACTGAGTGTCAACGCCACCGTGGCCTGGGTGGAGGACGTCCCGGTGGCCTGCACCGTTCCCGAGCTGGTGCTCACATTTCCGGTCGTACACGACTTGTCGGCCTGGCAGGTCGCCGGCGGCGCCACGAAGACGCATTCGTCGGTGGAGGTGTCGGAGGACGAGGGATAGGTCCCGTCACCCGAATAGTAGGCACCGAAGCACGTCCACTTGTTCGACGCTACCGGGGTGTAGGTCGGCGAGGCGGCGTCGGCGGTGTCATTGGCAGCGCCGCTCACCGAGATCGCCCCGCCGAGGGGAGTGCTGAGCGACGTGCAGGGCGTGGGGCTCGACGTCGGCGCGCAGACGTAGAAGGAGACCGTTCCACCGGGCGTGCCGCCGGCGCTGTTGCCGGTCACGACGGCCGTGTCGGCGATCGTGCCGGTGCTCGGATTCGACGGCGTGGAGGTCACGGTGTCGTCGGCGGCGATCGTCAGCGACGTGGCCCCCGGGGGAGTGCAGGTCGTGCTGGTCGTGCTGGTGTTGGTGGTGACCGTCGAGGTGAACGTTCCGGTCGTGACCCCCGGCTCGCCGTTGGTGGCGGTGAAGGGGCCGACGGACGTGGGTGACGAGGGGATGTCGAAGCTGACCCCCGACGGCGGCGGAGATGCCGGGATGCTGATGGGTCCCCAGGCGACCGCAGGTGAGATCGTGCTCGGTGTGGCGTTGACGGCGTTGACGGTGGTCGCCGTCGTCCCCGACATGGAGGTCACGCCGTAGCCCGCCAGCGCTTGGGCGACGCTCTGGGGGATCGTGACCTGGGCCTCGAAGTTCGAGACGCTGAAGGTCTGGTGGGCGGCGATCGGCGACGGGATCGAGCCCGTCACGGTGATGTCGATCGGGAAGTTGAGGCTCGGTGGGACCGGACAGTTGTAGGTCAGCGGACCCGTGTCGGCGAAGGCGGGCGAGGGGGGGAGGACGGCGCCGACGACCGGCGTGAACACGGCCGCCCCGAGCACCGCCCCAGCCAGCACACCGCCGAGGGGCGCGAGCGACGGCGCCGTGCGTAGGACTCGAATCCGACCCGCCATTTCGGAGCCTCCCGGTCGTCCGTGAGCGACGCCGGCCGCCGCCGACGACACAGTTGACGCTCGATGTTGGCCGATGGATGCGCCCTGTGTCAACGAGGGTGCACAGCGTGGCGGAGAGAAGGTACCGCCTCTGGGCAAAATTGGCGCTGCCTCGGAGCGGGCGCCCACCCTTTCGGGTGTGCGGCGGGCGGGTCTCCCGGGGAATGCGCGGCGCCAGACTCCCGGGGGGCGCGCTGCGCCCCCCGGGGGCCCCGACACCCGCAGGGCGAGGCGCGGCCGGGCACTCATGGCGGGAGATGCTCGGGCCCCGCTGCTGCAGATCTCGCTTCTCGGAGTGGCACCGCCGAGTCGGTCTCGGGGACCGGTGCACCCGGATCCTTAACGCCGGGGAAGCCGGTGGCGACGACAGCAGGGCGAAAAGAGCCGGGGACCGCCGCTCGCGTACTTCCACGCGCCGTTCCCGCCCGCGACCTTCCGGGCCTGCTCTGATCGGCCACGGTGCTCGGAAGTCGGGCGCGAAGCGCCGCCGAGGAAACGTCCGCCGCTCGCCGCCCCCTTCACGGGCGTCTCTCCCTTCGGAGCGCGGACCTCGCCAACGGTCTCATCGTGGGCTTCGAGCATCGCGGGCTTCGAGCATCGTGGGCTTCGAGACGGGGCCGGAACCATGTCGACGCCAAACGAGCCGGGTGTGGGGGTTCCTCGTGAAGACGATGGCCAGGCACGACCTGGCCGAAATCCTGCGCACGGTGCATACCGGGGAGATCGTGCCCCGGCAGCCCGATTCGGTGGGCACTCCGCAACGACGACAGCCGGCGGACGCTGGTCACGGGCACGATGACGAGGAGGGATGGCGCTGGGATCCGAGGACCTGTGGTGACGCGAATGAGGCACGTGTGTCATGCCTAGGGTGTGTCGTCCCTCCCCGCGGCGGGAGCCGACGGCGACCGGAACCATGGGCGTGGACAACGAGCACGGTCGGACCACCGGTGCGGGACACTGATGCCGAGCAGCAGACCGGGGGAGAAGGAACGGGGCCGGTTCCGGCGGGCCGCCAGATGGAGACTGCCCGTTTCGGGGAGGAGACGGGCGCGCCGCACGAGCCGGCGCACTCGGCCGTGGTGCAGGGAGGACGGTGGCCATCGCTGGGTCGATCGGACCGCCCGTGAGACGACAAGCAGAAGCCGAGGCGAGAGGAGTCGATTGTGACGACGACGGGCGATTGGAACCAGAAGATCATCGAGGAGTTCCGGGCCAACGAGGGACAGGTCGGAGGCCAGCTCCAGGGCGCACCGCTGCTCCTGTTGCACACCGTCGGCGCGCGCAGCGGGAAGGAGCGGGTCACGCCCGTGATGTATCGGCGCCTCGATGACGACACCGTGGCCGTGTTCGCGTCGAAGGCCGGTGCGCCGACGAATCCGGACTGGTACCACAACCTGCTCGTCAACCCGAGCGCCACCGTGGAGATCGGATCGCAGACGTACGACGTCACGAGCCGCGTGCTCGACGACGACCAGCGCGAGCCGATCTGGACCAAGCACAAGGCCGAGTACCCGGGTTTCGCCGAATACGAGAGCAAGACGAGCCGCACGATCCCCGTGGTGGTCCTGAAGCGCCGCCACTGAGCGCCGGCGCGCCGGCGTCCGTGCTCGCCGCGCGCGCACGGTGGACGCGCCGCTCTGGGCGCCGGGGCCCTGCGGTTCGGTCGGCACCGACGCCGGCGCGCCCCGCCCAGCCGCCAGGCGCGGACAGGCCGTGGTGATGCGACGACGCATTGTGCTCGGCGCGCCGGCCACGGCTACAGTGCGGGCCCGTCGGGACGACGCCGGGCGTCGTCGGCGGGGAGCAGAGTGCTGTGAGGAGAGTCCTTCCCATCGTCGTCGGTGTCCTGGTGGCCGCCGTCGGTGGGCTGGCGGCCATCGTGGGTGTCGCCCTGCTCTCCGTGTTCGGCTCCGATGGCAACGCCGCCTCCGGCGTGCACGAGGTGACGAGCTCCGCGGTGGCGGTGGTGGCGCCGTTGGGCGACATCCAGGACACCACGGGGCCCGTCTCGAGGTTGGGCTCGCCGGTCGTCGACGTGCGCGCCATCTCGGTCGACGGCCGCGGCGGTGTCTTCGTCGGCGTCGGGCCGACGACCATGGTCGACCGCTACCTGGCCGGTGCGCCCATCGAGGTGGTCTCCAACCTCGGGCTCGTTCCGTTCCGTTTCGGCGGTCGCCTGCGAGCGGGCACGGCCGCGCCCGCGGCGCCGGGAGAACAGTCGTTTTGGGCGGCGACGGCGGCCGGGAGCATGCAGGCGCATCTCGTGTGGCCGGTGTCGCGCCCGGGGGGCTATCGACTGGTGCTCATGCGCGCCGACGCCGCGCCACGGATCGACGTGCTGACCAGCTTCGCGCTGCAGGTGCCCCACGTCTTCGCCGTCAGTCTGGCCCTCGTCGGCGGTGGCGTGCTCGTCTTTCTCGCCGGCGCGCTGTACGTCGTGGTGCGGATGCTCACCACCACCCCGACGCGCGCCCGGCACGCCGGGCGCGGGTCGGCCCCGGCGCCGCCCGCGGCCTCCGACGCCTGGCGGTCATCCGCCGGCGTCGTAGGGATCCCGGACTGACGCGCCACGGGTCCGACGCGTCCTCAGCACGCCGGCCGGGCCAGGAGGAAAGCCCGGCGCGGGCAGTCCCGGGCCGCCTGCTCGGCCAGCGCCAGGAGGTCTGCCGGGACGGTCCGGCCGTCGACCACGGGGTACCCCCATTCGTCGAGGGTCACGAGCTCGGGCAGCAGCTCGGCGCAGTAGCCGTAGGCATCACAGGCCACCGGATCGACACGCACGGTGGTCCCCGGCGGCGAGGTCTCGCGTGGCGGGTCCTCCCGTGGCCTGAGGGCGACGGCGGCCGCCCTCATCGCCCGTCCCCTGGCGGGACGGGGTACCACGGCGGCCGCGCCGGTGAACGCACACGGCGCCCCGGCGCCGTGGGCAGCGGCGTCGGAGGCGAAGGCGACCAGTGCGCTGCGCACCATGCGGGCCACCCCGTCGGGGTGCCGGCACGCGCCGCGACCGGTCACGAGATGCAGGCGCTGGTGCAGCCGCGCGTCGAGGGCAGCGTCGACGCGGCCCCGGGCGAGGCCGGCGAGGTCCTCGGCGACCGCCGGCAGGCCGAACACGCACGGGCCGCACTGCCCGGCGCTCTCGCCGGCCATGAACCGGGCGATGCGCGCCGTCTCGGCGATGCCACAGGCGTTCGCCGGGAGCACGACGAGCACGCCGGCGCCGACGCCGGCGCCGAGCGAGGCGAGCGGCCCCGGCGCGTAGGGGACGTCCAGGTCGCCGCGGGTGACCCAGGTGCCGGCGAAGCCGCCCACCAGCACAGCGGCCACGTCGGCGACGGGCCGGGCCCGGCCGATGATCTCGGGGACCGACGTGCCCATGGCCACTTCGTAGACACCGGGGTGCTCGACGGCTCCGCTGAGCGTCACGAGCGTGGTGCCCGGCGCCGCGTCGGTCCCCGCGGCCTTGAACCAGGAGGCGCCGTGGCGGGCGATGAGAGCCATGTGGGCCAGCGTCTCGGCATTGTGGACCAGGGCGGCCCGTCGGCCGACGGTCAAGGCGACACCCTTGTCGGGACGGAACAGGGGCGCCGACGGCCCCCCGTTCACGTACGACACCAGCGCGGATTCCTCGCCCGCCACGTAGCGGCCCGGCGGTCGCAGGACGCGCACGGGGACCGGAGCGAGCACCGTGCCCAGCCGTTCGGCGACGGCGCGCTCGACGGTGCGGGCGGCGTCGTGGGAATCGGCGGGGACACACAGCACGATGTCGCTGGCGCCCAGGGCGCTGGCCGCCAGGGCGGCACCGTCGAGGACGAGGTGCGGCGCGCAGGTGAGCAGGACCCGGTCCTTGCAGCTGGCGGGCTCGCCCTCCATGGCGTTCACCACGAGCGCGCACCCCGGGCCGGCGCCGCGGACCAGCGCGAGCTTGCGAGCCGAGGGGAATGCGGCGCCGCCACGCCCCGTGAGGCCCGCCGTGTCGATGAGGGCGGCGAAGCGCGCGCCCCACGCCGTGTCGCCCGGTTGCGGGACCGGAAGTGGCCCGTGGTGGTCCACGTGGGCCGCCAGGTCGCTGCGGTGTCGGGATCGCCAGGCGCCCAGCACGGTGCGCTGGTCGGCGGTGGTGAGGGTGGGCATGGGTCGTCCTTCGTCGCGGTCGGCGGTGGGCTGTCGGGCGACGCCCGGCGATGGGTCAGCCCGAGCGGTACTTCACGGGCACGCCCCTCGGGCGGGCGCGCACGGCGGGCAGGTCGACGACCCGCCGCCGCCCGGCGGCGGCGAGCGTGATGCGGATGGCGCCGGCGCCGAGCACGGCGGCCACACATCCCAGGGCGAGCCCGGTCACCCACCCGAGGCGCATGTCGGTACCCATGCCCAAGGCGTGGGCCAGGGCCAGGGGAAAGCTCAGGTAGGCCAACCGGTGCAGCGCGCGCCACGTGCGGGGGTTGATGCGGTGCCGCAGCACGCTCGAGGCGGCCACGGCCAGCAGCAGGTCCACACCGATGGCGCCCACGGCCACCCACGTGCGCTTGTACGCAGAGGCGAAGGGGACCACCACCGCCGCCCACCCGATGTGCACGTACGTGTCGAGCACGCTCGTGAGGACGTGGGCAGCGAGGAACACCATGGCGATGAGCGAGACGCGCCGGTGCAGGTCCTGTTGGGCGAACCCGGGCCACGAGCGGGTGGAGAAGCGGTTGGCGGTGAGGATCCCGAGCACCGTGGTGCCCGTCAGCAACACGAGCGCCATGATCCCCGTGGCCCGTGTGGCGTACCAGAGCACGGACGAACTCGTCATCGGGGCACCTCGTCGCCGGGTCCGGTGGCCGGCCCCTCGGGCCAGCCGTTGAGGCACACCACGCGGCCGTCGTGGGCCACGAGGCGGGCGGGGTGCCCCATCGCCACCAGCCGGGGAAGGGCGCTTGCTCCCCACACGATGGCCGCGGTGGCGGCGGCATTGGCGTCCACGCAGCTGCCGGCTGTCGCCGAGACGAGCGTCCACTGCGCGGCCGCGACGTCGCCCGAGGTCGGGTCGACGATGTGGTGGACGCGGCGGCCGGCCCGTAGCCACGTGCGCACCGTGGTGCTCGAGCTCGCCAGGCCTCCGGCGCGCACCGCCACCACCTGGTCCACGGACTCGGCGGGGGCCGACGAGTCCGCCGCGATGCCGACGGCCCATCCACCATCGGGTGCCGTGCCGGCCACGGCGACGTCGCCGCCGATGTTCACGAGCGCACCCGTGCGCAGCGCGCCGGCGATGCGCCGGGCGGCCTGGTCGGCCACCAGGGCCTTGGCCGAGGCACCGAGGTCCAGCTGTGTGCCGGCGGGCACGCGCACGGTGCGCCGCCGGGCATCGAGCTCGATGCGCCACCATCCGGGTGCCGGGCGGCACGCCGGCGTCGGACCGTCGTCCTCCACGGCGGCGAAGTCACGGTCGTAGCCGAGGGCCTCGATGGCCCGGCCGACGGTGGGGTCGACGGCGCCGTCGGTGGCCTCGGCCACGGCGCAGGCGACGCGCACCGCCTCGAAGAGCGGGGGGCTGACCTCGACTGGTCGGCCGGCGGCCAGACACAGGCCGTGCACCTCGGCGTCGGGGCGGAAACGGCTGCACGCCCGGTCGATGGCCGCCAGCTCGTCGCGCAGGATCAGCGACGCCCGGTCCGCGACGTCGACGGCGGTGACGGCCACGACTGCCGTGGTCCCGATGGCCCGCATCGAGCGCAGCCCCACGTCCGGGCCGTCGCGGTGGGTGCGGGCTGCCGGGGCGACGCCGTCCCCGGCACGTGCGCGACGTTCGGTCACAAGGCTCATCGGGGGCTCCGTCGCCGGCGTGGTCCGGGCTCAGGCCGAGGTGCCACCGGACACGGTGGTGGCCGACTTGGTGGTCGTGCTCGGCGCCGTGGTGGGGGTCGTGGGGGCGGCGGCCGACGGGCTCGACGAGCTCGTGGAAGGCGTCGACGCCGCCGTGGTGGTGGACGACGGCGACCCGGCGTCGCCGGTCGACGTGGTCGTCGCCGCGGACAGCCCCGAGCCCGACTGGGACGCGGTGGTGGCGGTGGCCGCGGTCGTGCCGGGAATGTCCTGGGCGACGAGCACGCCGATGACGGCGGCGGCGCCCGCGGCGAGGGCGGCTACGGCCCTCGACGTCCAGCGAACCTTGTGCATCGCGGCTCGACGCATGTCGGGTCCCGACGGTGATGGCTGGCGGCTCATGTCGCCCTCCTGGTCGTGGGTTCGTCTCGTCGCTATCCAACCAAGGGGGCCTCGGAACCCCCGCAGGGGCAGCTACGAATCAGCTGTGAATCGCCCGGTGCGGGCGACGGTCCCCCTGCCGTGGCCCCGGCGCGGCCCCGGACGCGGCTGCACCCCGGCCGGGGGGAGCCGGGATGCAGCACTGGTCATGTGTGAACCGTGCGTCGGTCGATGGCGCCTCCTCTCGGTCTCGCTTGCTGTTCCCGGATCTCCCTGGCCGACCGTCGACGCTCAGAAGACGGCGAGGGTGGCGCCGGTGACGGCGCGACCGGACGCCGACGCGCTGGCGTGCCAGGGCGATCCCGCGCCCGAGAGGTGTGCGGCGACGTCGGCGACGCCGGCTGTCTCGCCCACCAGGGCGACGAGCAGGGCGGCGGTGGCGACCCCCGTCCGGCGGCGCAGGCGGTGGTGTCGGTGGTCCATACCCCTACTGTCGATCACGGGACTGTGGCGATCGTGGGGATCGGCTGTGTACCCGCTGCGAAACGCGCGCCCGGCTCAGGTCGCCTCGGCGGGCGCCTCGGGCCCGGCCAGCGGGAGCCGCACGCTGAACTCGGCACCCCCCGACGCGCTCGAGGCGACCGAGACGGTGCCGCCGTGGGCCTTGGCCAGGGAGGCCACGATCGACAGACCGAGGCCGGCACCGCCGTGCTGGCGCGACCGGGAGGGGTCAGCGCGATAGAAGCGCTCGAAGACCTTCGCCGACTGCTCGGCATCGAGGCCGGGACCGTCGTCGGCCACCCGCACGACCGCCTCGTCGCCCTCCTGGGCCACGGTGACGACGGCGGCGGTGCCGGGCGGCGTGTGGGAGCGGACGTTGGCCAGGAGGTTGTCGATCACTTGGCGCAGACGGGACGGATCCCCGACGACCTCGAGAGGATGGTGGGCGACCAGCATGACGGGCCACTCGGGCCCCACGGTGGACGCCGTGCGCACGGCGTCGGCCGCCAGGGCGACGAGCTCGACGTCCTCGTGGGCGAGCGGCCGGCCCTCGTCCAAGCGGGCCAGCAGGACGAGGTCTTCGACCAGATGTCCCATGCGCGCCGTCTCGCTGCGGATCCCACCCATCACCCGCTCGAGGTCGGCGGCATGGGCCGAGGCGCCCTGTCCGAACAGCTCGGCGTAGGCGGAGACCGCCGCCAAAGGCGTGCGCAGCTCGTGCGAGGCGTCGGCCACGAATTGGCGCATGCGGGTCTCGGACCGGCGCAGCTCGGCCTCGGTGGCGTCGCGCTGGGCGAACGCGCTCTCGATGCGACCGAGCATCGTGTTCAGGGTCCGCGCCAATCTTCCGACCTCGGTGGCGTTGTTCTCGCCCGGCACGCGCTGGTCGAGCTCGCCTCGGGCGATGGCCCCCGCCGTGCGCTCGACGGCGGCGAGCGGGCGCAGCCCGACGCGCACGAGCCACCACCCGAGCACGATGGCCGCCACCAGGGCAGCGGCGGTGACGATCAGCTCGACGTGCAGCAGGCGATCGAGCGTGCTCACGGCGGAACCGACCGGCTCGGCCAGGATCAGCTGGCCGCCGCTGTCGGGACCGCCCCCCAGCACCGACGCCCGAACCCGGAATGCCGCGGCGCCGCTCTGGGTGGCCGGGACGGTGAAGAAGGTCGTGGGCTCGCTGGCGTCGGCGGCGTTGCGCTCGAACCCCGTGATCCGGGAGGGGAGGTGTGGGGTGGGTGATGCCTGCCCAAAGACGGGGATGCTGCAGCGGTAGGTCACGGCGCCCGACGCGTTTCGCACTTCGACGAACGTCCCGGGTGTGAGGCCGTCCAACGAGTCGGAGCTGAGGCCGAGGAACGACGGGCAGGGCTGTCCGGGCTCGGGGGTCGAAGACGCTTCGCCGCCGCCGGGGCCGGTGTCGGAGAACCCGCCGGGTGTGGCGTTTCCTTGGCCCCTGCCCGCACCCGACGGCCCGCCCGGGCCGTGGCTGCCGAGCGCCCCCTCGATGGCGATGTGCGACGACTCGAGGGACTGGTCGATGCGGCCGTAGAGGAAGGACCCCAACTCCTTGTACGTGGCGATGTCGGCGCTCACGAGGGCAACGAGCACCATGGCGCCCGCGGCGAGCAACAACCGCGTGCGCAGCGACACCTACGACCCTTCTTGCTCGCGCAGCGTGTAGCCGACCAGCCGGATGGTGTGGATGAGCGGCGGCCCATGACGCTCGAGCTTCTTGCGGAGATAGCTCACGTAGGTTTCGACCACGTTCGCCTCGCCGCCGAAGTCGTAATGCCACACGTTGTCGAGGATCTGCGCCTTCGACAACACCTGGCGGGGATTGCGCAGGAAGAAGCGCAGCAGGTTGAACTCGGTGGCGGTGAGCTTGATCGGCTGCCCGCCTCGGCGGACCTCATGGGCGCCTTCGTCCATCTCCAGGTCTGAGAAGCGGAGAATGCCATGGTCACCGCTGGGGTCGGCACCGGCGCGCCGCAGGATCGCCCGGGCGCGAGCGATGATCTCGGCCAGGGCGAAGGGCTTGGTCACGTAGTCGTCGCCTCCGACCGTGAGGCCGGCGACCTTGTCCTCGAGGGCGTCGCGCGCGGTCAGGAAGAGGACCGGGGAGTGGATGCCGTCCTGACGGAGCCTGCGGGTGACCTCGAGTCCGTCGAGGTCGGGCAGCATCACGTCGAGCACGATCAAGTCGGGGGGTCGCTCCTGCGCGGCGGCCAGTGCGGCGCGCCCGGTGGTGGCCTCCTCGACCTCGAACCCTTCGTAGCGCAGCGACGTGGCCACGGCGTCGACGATCGAGGGCTCGTCGTCCACCACGAGGACCTTGTGGCGGTCGGCGGCGGGCGATGCGCTCCCGGTGTTCTGTCTGTGGTCCATGGGGGTCCACCTCCCACCTGCAGGTTCGCGGCCCTTCCTACACCGTTTCTGCGTGCCCGCTGGGTGCCCGCTGTGAATCCCTCGATGCCGGGCGCCCCGCTCGGCTGTGCGCCTGCAGGGCAACTCCCCGCTGGCGCACAGCTGGCCCTGCGCAAGAGCAAAGGCCGACGTCGCAGGCTGCAGCGTGCCCCCAGATCGGGCGGCGTTAGCCGAGAGGAGAACCACACGATGGGACGAAACCAGGAACCGGGACAGCGAGACCGGCGCCGAATGTCGAAGGCGCTGGCGGGCGGCCTCGGGCTGCTCGGTCTGGGTGCCGTCGCCGGGGGCGTCGCCTCCACGGCGCTCAGCGCCAGCGCGGCGACCACCACGACCACGGCTCCGGGCGCCACCACCACCGAGACCCCGGCGCCCGGCAGCTCGTCGCCGGGCAGCTCGTCCACGGGCAGCTCGCCGGGCACCGGCGCGAACATGGCGGCGGGTTGCGCCCTGCCGTTGAGCGGCACCGTGACCGCCGTCGGGACGTCGAGCGTGACCATCAAGACGAGCACCGGCACGACGACCTACGCGGTGACGAGCAGCACCGACATCGACAAGAACGGTGAGGCGACACTCAGCGACCTGGCCGTGGGTGATGCGGTGACCTTCTCCACCGTCACCACCACCGGGACCGTGACCATCGACAAGCTGCACGCCGGCAACCAGCAGCTCGACCAGCCCGCGGGGCCCGGCGGTCGCCCGTCGACGGCACCGGCGGGCCCGTCGGGCGGCCCGCCCGGCTCGGGCTCGTCGAGCACGTCGAGCACCGCGGCGTGATCGTCACCCTGGCGTGACGCGTCGGGGCTCCCTGACCTTGCGCGGCCGGCCGGGCCGGTGGCGGTCAGGGAGCCCCGTCGTCCCGGGTGGGGGACCCGGGGATCAGGAGACGGTCATGTAGGTGGTGGCCACGTTGACCTCGAGGATGCCGAACACCGGGGCGAGGAGCTGG
>Ga0209415_10004361_pt1 | contig 25960 bp, 16 predicted proteins | sample PeaSoiSIISIP2007_FD_187696 | JGI IMG/M metagenome (GOLD analysis project Ga0209415, IMG submission 187696) | Peat soil microbial communities from Weissenstadt, Germany - SII-SIP-2007 (SPAdes) (version 2) | ecosystem: Environmental > Terrestrial > Soil > Wetlands > Peat | place: Germany... | reverse complement strand
CCGGCATCGGCACCGACAGCCTCTATAACGTGGAAAACATCCGTGGCGGCTCGGGGGCCGACAGCTTCATCGCCGGTAATGGCGGTTGGAGCGGCACCCTGGACGGCGGTGCCGGCAACGATGTTGTGGATTACAGCGCATCCACCAGCGCCCTGATCTTGAATATGGGGGCAGGGGCCAGTTCGGGTCTGGCTCTGTCGGCCAGTGGCGGTACGGCTTCACTGTATGGTATCGAGGCGGTGATCGGCTCCAGCCTGGGTGACACCATGATGGGCGGTCTGGCGGCCTCGACCCTGTATGGCGGCCTGGGCAACGATACCTTTATCGGCAGTTCGTGGAACGAAACCTTCGACGGTGGTGTGGGTACGGACATCGCCGATTACTCTGCTATGACCAACGCGCTGACCGTCAATCTGGCGGCGGGCACCGGCACGGCCATGGGCAGCGGGGCCGGTACCGATCTGCTGGTCAATGTCGAGGTGGTTCTGGGCGGTTCCGCTGGGAACACCTTGATGGGCGGCTTGGCCGCCGACAGCCTGTATGGCGGCGTGGGCAACGACACCTTCATCGGCGGCACCGGGGCGGATTACTTCGATGGCGGCGGCGGCAATGACACGGTGGACTACCACCTACTGGCCTCTGGCCTGACCATTGATCTGCACGGCACGGCCAGCGGCGTCGGCATCGGCACCGATACCATGACGAATATCGAAGTGGCGTTTGGCGGTTCCGGCGGCGACATCCTGATTGCCAATGATTCCGGCAACAGCTTGTATGGCTATTCGGGCAACGACACCATCATCGGCGGCGCAGGCAACGATCTGCTCGACGGCGGCGCTGGCTCCGACGTGCTGGATTACCACAGCCAAACCAGCAACATGGTCATCACCCTGAATGGGGCGGGGGCCGGGTCGGCCTATGGCCTGGGGATCGGCACCGACACTCTTTATAATTTCGAAGTCGTGCTGGCTGGCGCGGCGGGCACCGACCAGATGGTGATCAACGGCTGGGCCGGAACCATCGACGGCGGCTCGGCGCAGAGCATCATCGATTACAGCGCCCAAAACAGCGCGGTTACCGTTAGCTTGGGCTCGGGGTCGGGTTACGCCTTCGGCGCGAACTTCGGCACCGACATCCTCTATAATATCGAAGCCGTGGTGGGCTCCACCGGCAACGATACCCTGATGGCCAACAATCTGGGCGACAGCTTGTATGGCGGATCGGGCAATGACCTGATCCAGGGCGGCGCTGGCAATGATCTGCTGGACGGCGGATCTGGCCAGAATGTGCTCGATTATCATAACGATACCGCTGGCGTGACCGTGCATCTGAACGGCGCCAACGCCGGTTTGGCTACCGGCGCCAATATCGGTATCGACACCATCTATAACTTTGAAGTGGTCTTGGGCGGGGCGGGCAACGATACCCTGATCGCCGATAATGTGAGCGATACCCTCTATGGCAACGGCGGCAACAACTCGCTGTATGGCGGTACGGGGAACGATACGTTCTATGGCGGCACCGGCAATGATGTGATTGACGGTGGTGCCGGCGTGAACGTGATGGACTACAGCGCCGCCACGTCATCGCTGACGGTGGCTTTGAACGGTTCTCTGGCGGGGACGGCGACCGGCCTCGGCATCGGCACCGACAGCCTTTATAATGTGGAAGTCATTCTGGGCGGCGTTGCTGCCGACACCCTGATCGGTGACACCAACGCCGATATCCTGATGGGTGGGTCGGGTAACGACGTGCTGGTTCCGGGCCTGGGTTCGGCCACCATCGACGGTGGGGCCGGTATCGATACCGTCGACTTCTCGCACCAGACCGATTCCTTGCGCATCACCGTTAACGGTCAGGCCATCGGCGACGGCGCCGATTACCTGTTCAATGTGGAAGTGATCCAGGGCGGCCAGGGTAACGATACCATCGTCGCCGACAGCAATGGCGACAGCCTGTACGGCAATTCGGGCAATGACACCATCGTTGGCGGCACCGGCAATGACCTGATGGACGGCGGCGCTGGTCAGGATACCCTGGATTATCATAACCAGGCTGGGAATCTGACTATCGCCCTGAACGGCACTTCGGCAGGCATCGCCAGCGGGGCCGGTATCGGCACCGACAGCCTTTATAACTTCGAAGTGGTCTATGGCGGTTCCGGCAACGATATCATCACCGGCAATTCGGTCCTTAGCACCACCATTTACGGCAATGGCGGCAATAACTCGATGATCGGCGGCGCGGCGGCCGATACCTTCTATGGCGGCACCGGCAACGACTTCATCGATGGTAAGGGCGGCACCGACGTCCTTGATTACAGCAGCCAGAACAACAACCTGACCATCGCCTTGAATGGCGCCGCCAACGGCACCGCCACGGGCAGCAATATCGGCGTCGATACGCTGACCAATGTGGAAGTGATCTGGTCGGGCGCGGGTAGCGACACCATCATCGGCAGCTCGGCCAATGAAAGCTTCGATGGCGGCGCCGGCATTGATACCCTGTATTACGTCAATCAAGTCAACAGCATGACTGTCAATCTGCTGTCTGGGACGGAAACGGGGATTGGGCTGGGCACCGATACCATGACCAATTTCGAGGTCGTGGTGGGCGGTTCAAACGCCGATACCCTGATCGCCGACAACAAGGGCGACACCCTGTATGGCGGTTTGGGTAACGACCTGATCGTCGGTGGCACCGGGAATGATTTGCTGGATGGCGGTTCGGGCATCGACACCCTGGACTATCATGCCCAGACCAGCAGCCTGACCATCGCTCTGAATGGGGCATCGGCGGGGACGGCGACGGGGGCCGGTATCGGCACCGACAGCCTGTACAACTTCGAGATCGTGCTGGGTGGCTCGAACAACGACCTCTTCATCGGCAGCGGCACCAACGAGACCTTTGACGGTGGCTCCGGCATCGACACCATTGATTACAGTGCGCAGGCCGGCGCACTGACGGTCAATCTGGGCGCGGGCACCGGCACGGCCATGGGCGCGTCTATCGGCACCGATGTCCTGATCAATATCGAGGTGGTGCTCGGTTTGACGGGCGACGACACCCTGATCGGCGGCTTGGCGGCTGACACCCTGTATGGCGGTTCGGGCAACGACACCCTGATCGGCGGCATCGGCAACGATACTTTGGATGGTGGTCCGGGCATCGATATCGCCAGCTATACCAGCGCGACCAGCGGCCTGTTCGTGGCGCTGAACGGCGCGGCTGCGGGCACGGCCTATGGTGCGGGCATCGGCACGGACACGCTCTATAATATTGAGGTGGTGCTGACGGGTAACGGCAACGATACCTTGATCGGCAACAGCCTGCTGAGCAGCACCCTGAACGCCGGAGCCGGTAACGATACGGTGATCGGCGGAGCGGGCAACGATACCCTGGACGGCGGCGCCGGCACCGACATGCTGGATTACCACAGCATGGCCGGTCCCTTGACCATCCTGCTGAACGGCAGTTCGCCCGGCACTGGCTGGGGTGCGGGGATCGGCACCGACACCCTGTTGAACTTTGAAATCGTCAATGGCAGCGCCGGCGACGACACCATCGTCGGCAACAGCTCGGTCAGCAACACCATCTATGGCAATGGCGGAAATAACTCGCTGTATGGCGGATCGTTGGCCGACACCTTCTATGGCGGCGCCGGCCATGATCTGATTGATGGCGGGTCTGGAACCGATGTGGTGGACTACAGTTCCGCCACCGGGGCCATTACCGTAAGCTTGAACGGCGCGTCGGCGGGCACCGCCAGTGGCGCGGGCATAGGCACCGACACGCTGCTGAATATCGAAGTCATCGTTGCCGGTACCGGAGACGATGTGTTGACCGCTAATGGGCTGGTCAGCACCACATTGTATGGCGGCTCGGGCAACGACATTCTGATCGGCGGCGCGGCCAACGATACTTTGGACGGCGGCGCGGGTATCAACACCGTCGATTACAGCGGCCAAGCCAATTCCGTGAAGGTTTTCCTGAACGGCGCGGGAGCCGGTACGGCGACAGGGAGCGGTATCGGCATCGATACGCTGTACAATATCCAAGTGGTTGAGGGCGGAGCCGGCAACGACACCATCGTCGGCAATACCGGCCTCAGCAACACCATCTATGGCAACAACGGCGACGATAGTTTGTATGGCGGCAATTTGGCCGACACCTTCTTTGGCGGTGCCGGCAACGACTATATCAACGGCGGCGCCGGCACCGATGTGGTGAACTACCAGGGTGATACCTCAGGCATAACGGTTGTTTTGAACGGCGGGACGGCGGGGTCCGCCTATGGCGCATCCATCGGCACCGACACCCTGATCAATGTGGAAGTGATTTTGGGCGGTTCGGGCGCCGATATATTCATCGGCAGCAGCCTGAACGAGACGTTCGATGGCGGCAGCGGCATCGACACCATCAATTACAGCGGACAGACCAGTCCCTTGACCATCAGTTTGCTTGGGTCGTCGGCCAATGGCCAGGGCATCGGGACTGATACCCTGATCAATATTGAAGTGGCGATCTCGGGCTCGGGCGCCGACACTCTGATTGCCGACAACAAGGGCGACAGCCTGTATGGCGGTGCCGGCAACGATACGCTTATCGGCGGCTCTGGAAACGATCTGCTGGATGGCGGCGTGGGCCAGGACATATTGTCCTATGCGGCTCAGGCCTCGGGGGTGACGGTTCATTTGAACGGCTCATCGGCGGGGACGGCGACGGGGGCCGGCATCGGCATAGACAGCCTCTTTAACTTCGAGGTGGTGCAGGGCGGAGCTGGCAACGACGTCATCTACGGCGACAATCTGGGCGACACCCTGTATGGCGGCGGCGGCAATGACAGCCTGTTCGGCGGAAACCTGGCCGACACCCTGATCGGCGGTGCGGGCAACGACTATCTGGATGGCGGCGCCGGCATCAATACCGTCGATTACAGCCAGGAAACGTTGGCGGTCACCGTGTCGCTGACGGGCAGCTTGGCGACTGGTTCCAGCGCTGGAACCGATACTTTGACCAATATCGAGGTGGTCATCGGTACGGGCGGCAACGATACTCTGATCGGCGGTCTTGCCTTAGACAGCCTGTATGGCGGGGCTGGTAACGATACCTTCCTCGGCGGCACCAGTTCCGGTAACGATCTCTATGACGGCAACGGCGGCGCGGACCGTGTGGATTACAGCACCGCCACCAGCGACCTGATCATCGCCCTGAATGGCGCAGCGGCCGGTACCGCCAAGGGGGACGGTATTGGCACCGACACCCTGTATAATATCGAGATCGTCTGGAGTGGTTCCGGCAACGATTCCATCGTTGGCGACAATCTGGGCGACAGTTTGTACGGCAATGCTGGCAACGACACCCTGACCGGCGGCACCGCCAATGATCTGCTTGATGGCGGATCGGGCACCGACGTTTTGAACTATTCGGGCGTCAACAGCGCCATTACCGCCACCTTGGACGGCAGCTTGATCGGTACCGCCTATGGCGCTGGCATCGGCACCGATACGCTCTATAACCTTGAAGTCTATCTGGGCGGTTCGGGCAACGACTACATCACCATCCTGGACACCAACACCAGCCATCTGAGTACGGTCTATGGCCATACCATCGACGGCGGCGCGGGTATCAACACGGTCGATTACAGCAATGATGGAAACGGCGTCACCGTCTATCTGGCCGGGCTGGATGTTACCGGGACCACGGGCGCCCTGGGCAGCAGCGGCGTGGCCGGTTATGCCGGTTATGGCAGCGGGGATGCCCAGCGAGACTATTACAACAATGTGCAAAATGTCGTCGGCACCAACCAGGCTGACTATCTGGTCGGCACGACTGGGGCGAACACCATCCTGGGTGGGTCTGGCAACGACATCATTTCGGGTCTGGGCGGCGGTGACACTCTGGATGGCGGCGCTGGCTTGGACTGGGTGTCCTATGCCTTCTCGGCCCTTGGCCTGACCATCTCGCTGACTGGAACCGGCGGGACCAGCTCGGGCTTTGCTGCAACATCCAGCTATACCGACACCCTTTATAATTTTGAAAATATCCACGGCGGATACGGCAACGACACCATCATCGGCGATTCCAACAACAACATCATCGATGGCGATGCCGGTCATAACTCCCTGTATGGCGGCGCCGGCAACGATACCTTTATCGGCGGCCATGGCACCGATTACGTCGATGGCGGCGTCGGCACCGATTACCTCACCTATGTGGAATCCAACAGCGGCATTGTCGCTTATATGGAGAACGGCGTTGGTGTGGGTACGGCAACGGCGGGGGCTTTGACCGATACCTTCGTGAATGTGGAATATGTCTACGGCTCGAGTTATGTCGGCAACACCCTGGTAGGCATCAGCGGTTCGAACCATCTGATCGGCGGGAACGTTGACGACACTTTGATCTCGGGCATCGGCACCGATTACCTAGTGGGTGGAGGCGGTAACGACACCTTCATCGGCGGCCATGGTCATGCCTTTATCGACGGCAGCGCCGGTGGCACCGCCGATCTGGTGGATTATAGCGGTCAATCCGCCGGGGTAACCGTCGATCTGGTGGCTGGCACCGCTCACGGCAGTGGGAGCTGGGCGGATTCGATCACCAATATCGAATATATTACCGGCAGTTCTTATAACGACCTGCTGGTGGGCAATGCCTCGGCCAATCTGATCCAGGGCGGCATGGGCAACGACACCATCTATGGCGGTGGCGGCGCCGATACTTTGTTGGGCGGTTCCGGCAACGACAGCTTCGTGCTGTCGGCGACCAATCTGGCCAGCGTGGTGTCGATTGATGGTGGCGACGGTTCGGATTATCTGGGGGTGACCACGAACTTGTCGCTGTCCAGCGGTTCGTCGATGATCTCGCACCTGACGAACATCGAAAACATCGATCTGACCGGAGGCAGCACCAGCCTTATCTCGACGGCGTCTTTGTCCTATCTGGATATCTCGCAGATTCTGGGAAGTGGCGGTTCAACGGCGTTGACGTTGGAAATGAACGGCAGCAGCTTCCTTCTGGCCGGCAGCAGCGGATCGCTCGCCGCCATGTTGACCGTGGGGAATTCGACTGTTCTGGATGGGGATACCATTACCCTGACCAGTCACACCACGACGACCCTTAATTTAACCTCGTATAGTTCCGACTACTACACTTATATTCATAGTGGTTCGACTGTGACTCTGGACCTTGTGCATCATTGATGACCGAAGATAAGGGACTTTCTCTCGATCAGGCGCTGGCGGCGGTTCTGGCCGGCCTGGGGCGGCCTCCGGCCTTGATCGAGGGCAATCCGGCTGACCCCTCGCCGTATCTGAGCAATATCCTGGATCCTTTGGGGATGTCGGCAACGCCTCTGGCGCTGCCGTCCCATGGGTTGCCCAGATTGCCCGGTCTGGCCGCGCTGATCGAGTTGGCCGACCAGGGAGAAGGGGCGCTGTGGCTGCCACTGATCCGCCGCCCTGGCGACGCGCTGCCCGAGTTGTCTGGGATTGATGGCAATCTGATCCATCTGCCGGCTGAACTTCCGGCCTTCACCGGACGCGCCTTCGTCATCTCGGATCTGCCCGAGGCTCAGATGAAGGTCGAGGTAAAGGGCTTCCTGAAACGTAATATTCGCTACATGTTCCCCATTATCCTGGGGGGCGTAATTACCAATCTGCTGAATCTGGTGATTCCGCTGTTCGGTAGCTTTGTGTACGACAAGGTGCTGGGCAACGGCGTCAGCGACACCCTGTGGGCCATGGTGGTGGGGGTGATGCTGGCGGTGGGGATGGATTTCTGCACCCGTGCCTTGCGGATCCAGCTGGTAGAGCGCATGGCGGTCACATCGGAAGGCGACATCGACCGGGCGCTGTTCCGAGGCTTGCTGTTGCGGGCCAAGACCCTGCCTCCCGTTGGCGTGGTGCTGGATAAATACAAACAGATGCTGTCCAGCCGCGACTTTATTTCGTCAAGCTATCTGCTGGCCGCGTCCGATCTGCCGTTCCTGCTGCTCTATCTGTTCTGCGTCATGCTGGTGGGTGGCTGGATGGTGATGGTGCCGATCTTCTGGGGATTGGTCACGATTCTGCTGAACTCGGCCCTGACCACCGCAAGCCGTCAATATGACCGCCAATCCCGGCGGTCGGGCGAAGAGCGGGTGGCTATTTTGGCCGACCTTCTGGTGGCCCGCGAGGCAGTGGTCACCAGCCGTTGGAGCGAGGAACTGGGCCGCCGCTGGCGACGGGTCAGCGACAGCGCCGCCACATCGGCCGGGCGCACCCGTTTTTGGAATTCTCTGGTCGGGGCGGTGGCCAGCTGGTCCAACAGCCTGGCTTATGCCTCGGTGATGGTGGTGGGCGCCTATATGGTCGAAAGCCGGTCGCTGACCTCGGGCGGCATGATGGCGTCTTCCATGCTGACCTCCCGTTGCCTGATCATTGTCAGTTCGGTGGCTTTGCTGTCGACCCGCTTCCGGGAGTTCCGCCGCGCCGTGCGCGAAATGGATGAAATGGTTCCCGCCGGGCAGGCTGCGCCCGGCATGGTCCGTCCCGCCGATCCGACCGGTGATATCCATCTGCAAGGCGTCAGCTGGAAACCGCGGGAAGATTCCCGGCCGATCCTGCAAGGTGTGGAACTGCGCATCCGTCCCGGCGAGATCATCGGCATCGCCGGTTTGCCGGGAGCGGGAAAGACCACTCTGCTGCGGCTGATCGCCGGTGTCGAGCGGCCGACCGAAGGGCGTGTCTTGCTGGACATGCTGCCGGTGGAAATGTGGTCACAGCAGCAGCGGGCGCGCTCTATCGGCTACAAGACCCAGGACGCCATTCTGTTCGAGGGAACGCTGGAGAGCAATATCCGGGCCGGCAACCACAGCGCATCGCTGGACGATCTGCGCCGCGCCATCGAACTGGGCGGCTTGCGTCCGGCCTTCGAACGGGGCGAGTTGACCCTGGGGACCGAGGTGGGGGCACGCGGCAGTTGCCTGTCGGGCGGACAGCGGCAGATGGTGGTGTTGGCGCGGGCTTTCTTGGGCGATCCGCCCATCCTGATGCTCGACGAGCCCTCGACCGGCTTCGATTCCCAATCGGAAATCACCCTGTCTCAGCAGATCAACGCCATGGCCGGCAAGCGCACCTTGCTGATCAGCAGCCACAGCCGTCCCTTGCTGTCGGTCTGTACGCGCATCATCGTCTTGCAGGGGGGGCGCATCGTCGCCGATGGGCCGCGCGATAAGATTTTGCTGAGCTGATTAGGCTTTAAGCCCGCGCGGCGTTTGAGCGGGCCCGGAACGGGCCGCGGGACGCAAAGCTGGAGGCGGTTCCGACTGATCGGAAACGACTCTAGGCTTGCGGTTCCAGCAGGCTGATCCAGCGGGGCGAGACATGCTCGACCTCGAAGAACCAGCTATGGTCCAGGCAGGGCTTATAGATGCGGAAGGTCTTCATCACCGACAAGGTGGCGGCGGAATCCAGGGGCGAGAAATAGCTTTCGTCGCCGTCCAGGAAATAGGGGCCGTCCCGCCACAGGCGGCGCTGTTCGGCATTCAGGACGAAGCAGCCGGACGAGGGATAGCTGGTGCGCTTCATCTCGTAAAGATCGCCGCCGAAATCAAAGCTGATGCGCGGCCGGTCGGCAATATTCTGATAGGCCGCCGTCCGCTTCAGGCCCACCACCCAATCCACGTAAAGCTTGCGCAGCAATGTGCGCCCGCCCACTTCGTAGCGTTGGGGCTGGAGCAGGGCCAAGGGGTCGTTGACGGCGTCAAAAGCCCGGCGCTTGCGGAAGAACAGGGGGTCGTGAATCGCCACATCATCTTCCAGATAAACGCTGTAGTCATATTTCGCCCCTTCCTCGCCCAGGATGCGATGGGCGGCAAAGCCCAGCCGCAAGGGATCGCAATTGGTGGTGGCGTGGCGAAACAGGGGGCGCATCGAGGCCGGAAGCTCGTCCAGCAGATGTTCGGTGGGGCGGGTCAGGATGACAATGTCCAGGCGCTGAGCCGGTTTCAGGCGCCGCGCCATGGACTTGCTGTGGTTCAGGCCGAAGCAATGGACGCCGAACGCCGTCTGCAGGCTGGAGAGCACCCGGCTCAGGGCATGTGCCCGCTCACGACGGGCATTGGGACGCATGGAGCGGTTGACGGCATTGTTGTCGCCGCCCTTGTCGCCGCCGAAATAGTGAGGGATCACCACCAGAATATTCATGCCGTCTATCCATCCGCCTTTGCCCGTTCCTGGGGCGGGGTGATGGTGCCCAGGAACGGCCCTTGCGTCAATGGAAGGGCTGGGGCACCCTTTGCTGGCGATGGCAGACCAGATTCCCACTCCAGTTTCTTTCGAGCCGACCTTGCAAGAGGCGACCCGGTTGGTAATCGCCGGGCAGCCCCGTCAGGCGGAAGCTCTGTTGCGCGGATTGCTGCTGCAAGACATTCGACGGGCCGCCGTTTATCGCTTGCTGGCTCAGGCGGCTCATATGCAAAAGCGCGAGCTTGAGGCGGTGGCTCTGGCCGATCACGCCATTTCCATCGAGCCGACAGAGCCCGCCCACCACTTCATGCTCGGGGTGGCCCGCATGGGGTTGAGCCAGTGGGATGCCGCCGCCCAGGCGTTCCAGGCGGCCCTGAACATCAATCCAGACGTGCCGGAAACCCACCTGAATCTGGGCAATGTGCGCAAGCTGCAAGAGGACCTGCCCAGGGCGGTGGAGCATTACCGCGCCGCCTTGCGGCTTCGCCCCAATATGCCCGAGGCCTATCTGAATCTGGGAGCGGTTTTGCGCACCCAGACCGATTACGCTGGGGCCGAGCAGGCGGTGCGACAAGCGCTGGAGATTGATCCCGGCCTTCCCGGCGCTTGGCTCAATCTGGGCAACGCTTTGGCCGAGCAAGGCAAGTTTGAAGACGCCGCCGAGGCCTATGGCCGTCATCTTGAGGCGGCTCCTGGGGATGTGGCCAACTGGGTGGCTCTGGGGGCCAATCTGGCCACCTTGGGACGGCGGGAAGAGGCTCTGGCCGCCCATGATCGGGCGGTGGCGTTGGCTCCCGAAGACGGGCTGCAAAAGTTCGAACGTTCGGTGACAAAGCTGCTGTTCGGTGATTTCGACGGGGGCTGGGCCGATTACGAACATCGCTGGAGCAAGGAAAGCTTGAAGGCCGAGAAGCCTAAGTTGCCGGGCCGGGAATGGCGGGGCGAGGAAATCGCCGGAAAGACCCTGTTCGTCTTCGGAGAGCAGGGCTATGGCGACAATATCCAGTTTGCCCGCTATCTGCCGTTGCTGGTGGAACGAGGGGCCAAGGTGGTGTTCTGCTCCGAGGCCAGCTTGCGGGGTCTGTTCGAGCCTCTGACGCCGTCCGTTCGCTGGTATGACGGCTCGGAGGACTTGCCGCCCTATGACTATTTCGTGGCGCTGCTCAGCCTGCCCTATCATTTCGGCACAAGGCTGGAGACGATTCCTGCGGAAGTTCCCTATCTGACACCGTCGGCTGCCCGCCGAATGGATTGGGCCGACCGCATTGCCGCTTTGGAACCCGGCCCCGAGATGAAGGTGGGGCTGGTCTGGACCGGCCGCCCGGTGCATGGCAATGACCGGGAGCGCTCCCTGTCTCCCGAACAGTTGGCGCCGTTGCTGCAAGTGCCGGGGGTGCGCTTCTTCAGCCTGCAAAAGCCGCCGCGTCCGGGGCATGTGGACCGACTGAAGCGGCTGGGGGAAATCCATGATCTGGCTCCCCAGTTGGAAGACTTCGCCGACACGGCGGCCGCCTTGGAAAATCTCGATCTGTTGATCTCGGTGGATACGGCGGTGGCCCATCTGGCCGGAGCTCTGGGACGGCCTACTTGGGTGATGATACCCCGCCAGCCGGACTGGCGCTGGCTGGCCGAGCGGAGCGACAGCCCCTGGTATCCCACCCTGGAGCTGTTTCGCCAGTCCAGCAAAGGCGATTGGGCGACGGTGGTGCATCGCATTGCTGGCCGTTTGGCGGTTTTGTCTGCAAATTTCCAAGCAGAAAAATAGGTGTAAGGCCTTTGCTGCAAGGCAAAATGCATAAAATTTTATGAAAATAGCATGTATATAAGTCCTTAGCCTTTTGTTGATTTGTTCTTTTTCTCCCTCTACTATCTGCTCGGGCATAAATTCAAATTTCACAGGCTAAAGTTCTCCATCTTTCTTGAATGTTTACGTGTCTAAGCGTTAATGTTTTAAGTTTAGATGTGGATCGTCTGTGTATTCGCCCATGTAAAAAGATATATTCCGTTATATAAAATGGAATAGAGGGAAGAAATGTTCGAGTGGGAAGAAGACTATAAGATCGGGTTGCCCGAGATGGATGCCGAGCACCTTGTGCTGTTCGCCCTCATCAACCAGATCGAGATCAATGTGAACGGCGAAAAGGCCGATGACTGCCTGCGCGATGTTTTGGGGGCGCTGCTGTCCTATGTCACATTTCACTTCGCCCACGAACAGGATGTGATGGCCGCTCACGGCTATCCCGATCTGGCCGACCATATTCGCCAGCATGAGGAGTTTTCCAAGGCAATCCACGATCTGGCCGAAGAAGAAGCCGGGGGTGGACTGGAGACGGCCCTGAAGTTGCGCGGCATGGTTCTGAATTGGCTGATCAATCACATTTTGCGCGCGGATGTGGCCTATGCCACCTATATCCGTGGAAAATGAACCCCTTAAAAATCCCAAGGGGATGAAGGTCCCGCGCACCGCTGCCGGAATTCATGTCGGCGGCGACCGCGACCTGTTGCAGGATCTGGCCAAGCTGCGCAAGAACAGCCTCGGCTGGCGGGCTGTGCATCTGCTGACCTCGCCTTTGTCGAGCCGCAAAAACTTTGCCGAAGACCTGATCTCATCCAACGAGATCATCATGGCCGTTCTGGTGACCGGTGCTGGCTATAAGGTCTATAACATGACCAACGGCGACATCGTCTTCACCTATTCCCAGGTGGCGACGCCGGCCATTGTCGCCCTGTGCACATCGTTGGAAACCTCCATCTTCGACGGTGTGACGCCCACCAAGAACATCTATGGCGAATACGGCCATTATAAGCTGTTCGACCTGTCCCGCGACATGCCCAAGCTGATCGAGGGTGTACGCACGGTGCTGTCGACCGAGCCGCAGCAATCGGCGGTCAAACCGCCCATCGGGCCGAAGCACGCGGTGCTGATTTCGGAGAAACTGCGGGGCTCGAACATCCGCTCGCTGGTGTTCAATCAGCCCATCTACAACATCACCCATCCGAAGCCGTCCATCGAGTTCCTGGAGTTCTACACCTCCATCGCCGAGTTGGAAAAAGCCTTCGCCCCCGACCGCTCCATCGCCGCCAATCCGTGGCTGTTCAATCTGATCAAGCGCGAGCTGGATGTGGCTTTGATGCGGTCCATCAACCGAGAGATCGCCGATTACCGTCACAAGGGGTTCAGTTTGAACCTGCTGGTGGACAGTTTCATGTCCGATGGCTTCCGGGCTTTTCTGCATTCCCTGCCGGTCAAGCTGGGCGGCAAGGTCTATGCCGAGTTGGAGCGGGCCGATCTGGTGCAGCATTCCCACCTGCTGCTGGATTTGTTGGAGCGCGCCCGTCAGCTGGATGTGCCCATCTGCATCGACGGTTTGTCTCATCACGATATTCATCTGTTGCGACTGGCCGATCTGAAATGCAGCTTTATCAAGCTGAAATGGGATCAAGACATCACCACCGCGCCGCCGCAGGATGTGGCTTTGCTGGTGAAAGAGCTGAAATCCGCCAATTCCCGCATTATCCTGACCCGCTGCGACAGCCCAAAGTCTCTGTCTTTCGCCCGCGCCATGGGCATCAATTTCGTCCAGGGCCGTTTGGCCGATGAATTCTTCCGCACCGGCGAGACGCTGGATCTGTAGGCGAGGACGGTCTTTTGGCTGATTTCCTTTGACTCTTCTCCGTCTTTTTGCATAATCCGCCGCTCATTCCCGAGAATGTGGGCCGGTATCCAATCCGTTCCCCGCCCGGCTTCCATATGGCGCAGGGACTTATCGGGACAACACAACCATGGAACGGATGAGCCATGAGCAAGCGTATTCAAGCGAAGTTTAAGATTAACCGCCGCCTGGGCGTGAACCTTTGGGGCCGCAGCAAGTCCCCCCTGAACAAGGGCCACGAGAATCCCCCGGGCCAGCATGGCGCTCGCCGGAAGAAGCCTTCCGACTTCGGCACCCAGCTGTCGGCCAAGCAGAAGCTGAAGGGCTATTACGGCAACATCAGCGAAAAGCAGTTCCGCAAGCTCTATGACGAGGCCGTGCGCCGCCGTGGCGACACCTCCGAGAACCTGATCGAGCTGCTGGAGCGCCGCCTGGACGCCGTCGTTTATCGCATGAAGCTGGCTCCGACCCCGTTCGCCGCCCGTCAGATCATCAACCACGGTCACATCCGTGTGAATGGTCAGCGCGTGAACATCGCTTCCTATCGCATCAAGGACGGCGACGAAGTCGCCATCAAGGACAAGAGCCGCGACATGGCTCTGATCATCGAAGCCACCCAGTCGGGCGAGCGCGATGTTCCCGAATATCTGAACGTCGACCACAAGGCCCTGAAGGGCAGCTTCGTGCGCGCTCCCAAGCTCGCCGACGTGCCCTATCCGGTCCAGATGGAACCGAACCTGGTCATCGAATTCTATTCGCGCTGATCATTTCCCCTCGGGGAAAAACGAAAGCCCGGCGGTTCTCCGCCGGGCTTTTTGTTTTTGGGCGATCCGCCGTTCGTAAGGACGAAACTGCGCGATCGGCATTATGGCTGCGAGGTCATCACCGCCACGGAGCAGACATTTAGAGTGCCAGAGGTTCTCCGGCGATTGTGGCGACGAGATGATTGATCGGAATGGGGCGGCGCTACATTCATTGGTGTCGGCTATTCAACGATCTAACTCAATCCGGCTTTCAGCACTGCGGTTAAAACGGCCCCAACGCCCAATCCGTAGGGAAGGTGAGATAACGTGCTGGCAAGCAAGGCATTAGATCCTGGCGGCCCTTTCCTTCCGAACATTCCCCACCCAAAAGACGGGAGGAGGATAAACCAAGGCAGAAGTGATGAGGCCATCCCAAAAGCCAGACCCAGAAGCAAGTTATTTGTCGGCATCGGCACGCCTAGGAGCTGAAAAGTAATTGGATAAAATAGAGCAACGCCACCTCCCCCTATCACAAGGTGAAACGCCCAGCCTGCCCGCTTCTCGTTTGCAACGGGCGCGGAGTGGAGGATATTAACGTATGTAAATCGCCCTTGCCGCATACCCAAAAACCATCGCCCTACAAGAGCGATGTTAACGCCGCTGGTGATGCCGTACTTAGAAATTAGTCCTTCTGCGATATCCATTAAAATGGCGCCGACTACGCCTCCTAGGAAGGCCCATAGAAATAACACCATACTGCACCTAGCTAGATATTGAGTAATTGTGACGGGGTATTGCTCTCAGGTGGTCAGAGCGTAAAGCCTGTGAAAAGACACTTCACCAGTCCTGAGTGATTTTTTTTCAGTAAATCAATCTTGGTATGAATGTTTTGTGTTGTCAATCTGTGCTCGGCTCTTGGCGGCGGACAGAAGGACTGGCCGTTCGCATAAAAAAACCGGCAAGAGGAGGCTCCTTATGCCGGTTTTTCGGTGGGCGGTGGGCTGGTTAGGCCAGGACGCCCTTTTCCTTCAACAGGTCCTGCAATTCGCCGTTGGCGGCCATTTCGCGCACGATGTCGCAGCCGCCGACGAATTCGCCCTTCACATAGAGCTGGGGCAGGGTCGGCCAGTTGGTGTACTGCTTGATGGCGTCGCGCAGGGACGGATCGACCAGGATGTCGATGCCTTTGAACTTCACTCCCAGATCGCTGAGAATCTGCACAACGGCGGCCGAGAAGCCGCACTGCGGAAACATCGGTGTTCCCTTCATGTAGAGGACGATATCGTTCTCGGCCAAGTCCTGCTTGATACGCTCAAAGACGGGGTTGCTCATGGGATCCAGGTTCCTTGCGCTGAAGATGTGGGGATAAACTCCCCAGATATGGCGTTCACCCGCCGGGTTTCAACCATTTCGGCGTTTGCTGGGCAGCGAATATAGCAGTAAGCCGCCCCAGATGAAGGCGAAGGTGACGCCGTGGGTGGGAGCAAAGGTTTCGCCGAACAGCAGAACGGCGATGCTCATCTGAATGGTCGGGTTGATATATTGCATCAGCCCCAGGGTCGACAGCTTCAGCCGCCGCGCCCCATGGGCGAACAGCACCAGGGGAAGGGCGGTGACGGGGCCGGAGGCGATCAGCAGGGCAGTGGTCCAGCCGCCGCTGAACAGGGCTCCACCGCCGTCGCGGGTCAGCAGAAAGACGATGGCGAGGGGGCTGAGCAGCAAGGTCTCGACCGCCAACCCCACCAGGGCATCGACCGGCACCAGCTTGCGCAGCAGGCCATAGCCGCCGAAGGACAGTGACAAAGTGACGACGATCCAGGGAAAGCCTTGCAGGCCGCTGGCCAGGACGCCGACGCCGATGATCACCAGCAGCACGGAAACCATCTGGCGCAGGTTCAGGCGTTCTTTGAAGAAGATGGCGCCCAGCACCAGGCTGACCAGGGGCAGCACGTAATAGCCGATGCTGGCGTCGAGGGCATGGTGATGGCCCACCGACCAGATATAGACGCCCCAATTGATGGTGATGCACAGGGCCGAGCCAGCCAGGCCCAGCAACCGCTTGCGGTCGTGGAAGACGGCCGCCAAAGCCTCGCCCTTGCCCAGCGCCAGGACCAGCCCAACGGTGGTCAGCACGCCCCAGGCGATGCGGTGGGCCAGAACTTCGGTGGCAGGGGTGCCGGCCAGGGCTTTGAAGTACAGGGGGAACATCCCCCAGCACAAATAAGCCCCCAGCGCCGCCAGTGCGCCCTGGCGGCTGGCGGCGTGAGTGGAGCCGGTCAAAATTCCGGCTTGTTCTCAGGCGTGGCGGTTTGCAGAGCCAGGGCGTGCAACTCGTCGCCCATCTTGCCGCGCAGGGCGGCATAGACCTGCTGATGCTGCTGAACCCGGCTTTTGCCGCGGAAACTGGCGGAGACCACCAGGGCCGAGTAATGGTCGCCGTCGCCGCGCAGATCTTCGATAGTCACCTCGGCATCCGGGATGGCTTCTCTGATCATGCTGGAAATAGCGTCGGCTTCCATGGCCATTGGTGGTCTCCTGTTTTGGGTTAGGCGTTGGCGTCGGGAGCGGACATGAAGCCCGGCAGCCAGCCTTCGTTGGTAGCGCAAAGATCTGCCACCGAGATGGTGCCCGTGCCTTTCAGAGTCAAGGCGTCGCCGCCGGTCGAACCGATGATCCGGGCGGTGATGTCGGCCTGATGAGCGGCTTCCAGAATCACCGACACCTGATCGGGCGCGGCGGTCAGGATGTAACGGGCCTGATCCTCGCCGAAGCACCAGCCATGCAGGGGGATGCCGGTGGGAGCGGAGATGTCGGCGCCGATGCCCGACGCCATGGCCATCTCGGCCACCGCCACCAGCAGGCCGCCATCGGAGATGTCGTGCACGGCGGTGACGTTCTGCTCTTGGATCATCTGACGGACGAAGTCGCCTTCGCGCTTTTCGCGGTGCAGGGCCACCGGCGGCGGCGCGCCGTCTTCGCGGTTGCACAGCTCGCGCAGATACAGCGAGGCGCCCAGCCAGCCCTTGGTTTCGCCCACCAGGATGATGCTGTCGCCGGCATCCTTGAACGGCAGCGAGGCGGTCTTGGTCACATCGTCAATCAGGCCGACGGCGCCGATGGCCGGGGTCGGCAGGATGGCGGTGCCGTTGGTCTCGTTGTAGAGCGACACATTGCCGGACACCACGGGGAAGTCCAAAGCCTTGCAGGCTTCGCCCATGCCCTGAATGGCCTCGACGATCTGGCCCATGATCTCGGGCTTTTCGGGGTTGCCGAAGTTCAGGTTGTCGGTGACGGCCAGGGGGCGGGCGCCCACGGCGGACAGATTGCGATAGGCCTCAGCCACCGACTGGCGGCCGCCTTCATGGGGATCGGCCAGGCAATAGCGCGGGGTGCAGTCGGTGGTGATGCCCAAGGCCTTGTTGGTGCCATGGACGCGCACCACAGCGGCGTCGCCACCGGGACGCTGCACGGTATCGCCCATCACCATATGGTCGTACTGCTGCCAGATCCAGCGCTTGGAGGCGAGGTCGGGGCAGCCCACCAGCTTCTTCAGGGCGGCAATGGGGTCGTGGGCCGGAATATCCTGAGCCATCAGCACGGCGCGCTTCTTGCCGGGAACCCACGGACGGTCATATTCCGGGCTGGCCTGGGCCAGGGGGTCGATGGGCAGATCGGCGACGATCTCGCCATGGCGCTTCAGCACCATGCGGCCGCTGTCGGTCAGGGTGCCGACGATGGCGAAGTCCAGCTCCCACTTTTCGAAGACACTGCGGGCCAGCTCTTCGCGGCCCGGCTTCAGCACCATCAACATGCGTTCCTGGGACTCGGACAGCATGATCTCATAGGCGGACATGCCCGGCTCGCGCTGAGGCACGGCGTCGAGATCCATCTCGATGCCCAGGCCGCCCTTCGAGGCCATCTCGAACGAGGACGAGGTCAGACCGGCGGCGCCCATGTCCTGAATGGCGACGATGGCGTCGGTGCCCATCAGTTCCAGGCAGGCTTCCACCAGCAGCTTTTCGGTGAAGGGGTCGCCAACCTGCACGGTGGGCCGTTTCTCCTCGTTGTCCTCGGAGAACTCGGCCGAGGCCATGGTGGCGCCATGAATGCCGTCACGGCCGGTCTTGGAGCCCACATAGACCACCGAATTGCCGATGCCGGCGGCAGCCGAATAGAAAATGCGGTCGGCCTGGGCAATGCCCACGGTCATGGCGTTGACCAGGATGTTGCCGTTGTAGGAGGCGTGGAAATTGGTTTCGCCGCCCACGGTGGGGACGCCGATGCAATTGCCATAGCCGCCGATGCCGGCCACCACGCCGTTGACCAGATGACGGGTCTTGGGGTGGCTGGGATCGCCGAAGCGCAGGGCGTTCATGTTGGCCACGGGGCGGGCGCCCATGGTGAAGACGTCGCGCAAAATGCCGCCGACGCCGGTCGCCGCGCCCTGATAGGGCTCGATATAGCTGGGGTGGTTGTGGCTTTCCATCTTGAAGATGGCGGCCTGACCATCGCCGATGTCGATGACGCCGGCATTCTCGCCGGGGCCGCAGATGACCCAGGGAGCCTTGGTCGGCAGGGTCTTCAGCCATTTCTTCGAGGATTTGTACGAGCAGTGCTCGGACCACATGACCGAGAAGATGCCCAACTCGGTGATGTTGGGCTCGCGGCCCATGATCTCCAGGACCAGCTTATATTCGTCGGCGGTCAGGCCGTGGGACTTGATCACCTCGGGGGTGATGGCGGTTTCCATCTTGCTCACGACAAAGCCTCCACCAGACCGTCGAACATCAATTTGCCGTCGCTGCCGCCCAAAAGGGCTTCAGCCAGGCGTTCGGGGTGGGGCATCAGGCCCAGCACCCGGCGGTTTTCGCTGTAGATGCCGGCGATGTTGCGGGCCGAGCCGTTGGGATTGGCTTCGGCGGTCACATTGCCCGCGGCGTCAGCGTAGCGGAAGGCCACCCGGTCTTCGCCTTCAAGGCGGTCCAGAATGTCCTTCTCGGCGAAATAGTTACCCTCGGCATGGGCGATGGGGAAGCGCACTACCGAGCCCTTGGCGAAGTTGCGGGCGAAGGGGCTGGCGGCGGTTTCGACCTTCAGATGGACATCCTTGCAGATGAACTTCAGTTGGGCGTTGCGCATCAGCACGCCCGGCAGCAGCCCGGCTTCGGTGATGATCTGGAACCCGTTGCAGATGCCCAGCACAGGGGTGCCCTGGTCGGCCCGCGCCTTTACTTCGCGCATGATCGGCGAATGGGCCGCCATGGCGCCGCAGCGCAGATAATCGCCATAGGAAAAGCCACCCGGTACGACCACGAGATCGACGGAGGGAAGCTGGGTGTCGCGGTGCCAAACCATAAGGGGCGCTTGGCCCAGGCTGGCCTCAAGCGCCACGGCGACGTCGCGGTCGCAGTTGGAGCCGGGGAAAACGATGACGGCGGCTTTCAAAGCGGTCCATCCTTGCCAAGAGGAGGTGAGGAGCTTTGTTTAATACGGAAGCACGGATGTTTCCACAGGATTGATAGCGTCTCTTGGCCCCAGAACGCAAAGACCCCCGGAGCAGAGAGTGCTCCGGGGGTCTTATGTCTTTGAAAAATCAGGTTAGAATGCCCAGGTGGCCTTGGCCAGTCCGGTGTGGCTCTGATAATCGGGGCGGACTTCACCTTCATATTCGGCGCGGAAGCTGAAGTCGTCTTCCTGATCAAGCGTGACCGCCAGATTGATCCTGGCTCCATCGGGGGATGGGCGGGCGGTGCTGGTGGTGAACAGCTGGCCGCCCATCAGGCCCGAGGTGGCGATGGGGCCGCGGGTATAATCATGCACCCAGGCCAGCCGGACTTCCGGGGTGATCTGCCCGAAATCGCTGCTCAGTTTCCACGACAGCTTGCCGCCGATATCCTGGGTCAGGGACTGCACGCCCCGGCGGTCGATGGTCAGGTTGTCGTCGGATCCGCTTTCCGTATATCCGTCGCTGACTGAACGCAGGAAACGCAGTCCGACCAAGGGGGTTGCGACAAACTGATCATTCATATGGATGTCGTAACCGCTGCCCAGCTTGACCAGATATTGCTGGCCGTCGAAATTGGCCTTGGCCTGTTGGTTCAGGAACGCGATGCTGCGGCTTTGATCAAAAACATTGTAGCCGAAGCCAAGCTGCCAGTCGGCGAAGGCGTTGCCGAAGCGGTGCAGCCCATAGCCGGTAAGCTGATAGCTGTCCATGGTGGAATAGGTGCCGGCGGCATTGTCGGCTCCCCAGTTCCAGCCCCGTGTCCAGCTCAGGGCCGCGCCGATCACGCCGCCGTCGTCTTGCTTGCTGTCCAGGCCGGACACAAGGCCGAAGGTCCGCGACCGATAGCCGCTGGTCTGATCCGAGCTGCTGCGCAGCGCCCCGCCGCCGAGCACTTGTCCCCAGATGCCGTAGCTGTGGGGCTCGGAACCGGCGGCGCTTCCCGTGCCGCCCTCCAAAAGAGCCAGTTCGTGCTGTTCGATGACCGATGTGGTCGGAGCCGCGGCCTGGGTGGCTTGGGCCGAGGGCGTAACCTGGGTCGGAGAGAGCTGCTTGAGAGCCTTTTGCTGCTGGGGCAGCGTCAGGTCGGATAAGCTGGTCAGGACAGTGTTTTGGAACGTGGTGGCCGTTGTCGAAGACGATTGCAAAATGGCGTCGAGGGTGCTGCCGACACCCGTGCTGATGCCGCCCTCGTTTTTGCCCATGATCGTGTAGTCAATTTTGCTGAGGCTGACCACATAGTCGTCGCCGCCGTTGGCCGTCGACAGGGTGCCGGTCAAGCCTGCCGTGCCGCGGATCTTCAGGCTGTTGTTGGCGTAGATGCCGACAGCATTGGCATCCACCAGGGTATAGGTGCCGGCGGTCAGGTTGGTGCCATACAGCGTTACCGTGGAATTTTGGATGTTGGCGGTATTCGTGCCCGCCATCACCAGCTTGCTGCCGCCGGTGACGGTCAGAGTGCCGCCGTTTTGCACGTAGCTGCCGGTCACGGTGACGTCGTTTGAGATCTTCAGGTCGGCGTTGCCGCCGACGTTGAAGCTGCCGCTGGCCAGGTCAACATTGTCGTTCAGCCATACCATGCCCGATGTCAGCGACAGATTGGCGGACTGGCTGGTCAGCGTTCCGACTGTTCCTGGGTTGCTGAGGCTTGCCGAACCGCCGTTGTAGTCGGTGAACAGGCCGTAATTGCTGCTGCCGCCGCTTAACACCAGGGTCGATGTGCCGCTGTTGGTGATGGACCCGGCCACCAGTCCGCTGTTGGCAAGGCTGGTCAGAGTGCCGTAAATGGCGCCGCTTTGTCCCTTGATGGCGCCGGAATTGCTGACGCTGCTGTTGCCGCCGCCCGTCAGAAGGGCGACGCCGCCGGTCGAGGAAATCGAGCCGGAATTATTCAGGCTGTTGGTGGTGCCGTCCAGAAAGACGCTATGGCTGGTGGTTGTGATGGTGCCGCCGTTGGTAACCGAAACGGCGCCTGTGGCGGTGCTGACCGAGGCGTTGGTGTCGCCGATGGTGTCGATGGCGCCGATGCTGCCTACGCCGCTGGTGCCGCTGCCGCTGTCGGCGAAAATGCCGCTCAGTCCGCTCAGGGTGCCGTTGTTGACAATGGTGATGGCGCCAAGAGGGGTTTGTCCGACAATGGCGGCATCATAATTCGACGTGATGTGGCCGCCGGCCTGATTGGTGACATTGATGTCGCCGCTGGTGCCCACATAGGCGCGGATGCCGGCATAGCCGATGCCGGCGCTGCCGGTGCTGGCCGCCTTCGACGCCGATACGGTGCCGCTGTTGGTGACGCTGACGTTTCCATTGGCCCCGGATTGGCCGACGATGGCGTTGCGGTCGCCGGATATGGCCGTTCCGCTGTTGTTGATTTGGACATTGCCGTAATCGGACCAGGCAACCAACGCCTGACGGGTTGTCGAGGTGACCGAGCCGGAATTGTCGATCTTGGCCAGGCCGTTGTAATCGATGGCCCGGGCGCCGGCCAAAGTGGCGTTGACGGTTCCCGAGTTGTTGATGCTGACGGTTTTGGCGGCGGCGTTCACCGCGATCACGTTCAGGCCGGCGTCCAAAGTGACGGAATTGCCATTGCCTTCAGAGTAAAGCCCGCGGCCGTTGGTGGTTACCGTGCCGGAGTTGATGACCGATGAGCTGCCCAGATTGGCCACGCTGGTCACGCCGTCGGCATTGCCGACCACTGGATTATTGCTGCCGTCAACGCCGGTCACCGTAACCGAGGCCGCATTGTTGATGCTGATGTCGCCCGAAGTTTCGCTGCGCGCCCAAATGCCGCCGCCATAGGTGGCGTAAGCGGTGATGCTGACGCCGCTGCCGGTCGTAACGGAGACATTCTGGTTGGCCAGAGCCGTCTTTAAAACCACGCCGCCGCCGCCGATGGAGCTTCCGCCCGACAGCAGATTGGTCACGGTGGTCGAGCCGGAAAGAGTGAGGCTTTGCGTGTAGCTGCCGGTCGCGCTGTCGCCGGGAGTGTAACGAATGCCCCCGGTGCTGAGGTTGTTGACCGTCAGGGATGATGTGCCCGTATTGGGATTAACGAGAACATTCGTCGTATCGCATTCGGTCACGGTGACATTGCTGCTGACGCATCCGGCAAAGGCGGGATGGTGCGCGACCAGAACGGAAAGCGACACGCAGGTAAGCATCCCCCTGCGCAAAGTACGCGGAGAAATGTGACATTATTTATAATTCATTCGGCCCCCGCCTAGTTAACGCCATCTCAGAGATCATTTTCGCATGATAATATGCAGTGATGGAGGATCACTTTTGCATGTTCAGATGGCTTAATTTCGCCCCAAGAAAAACTCATCACTTTGTTTAACTGTAAGCTATGGCCCCATAATTTGTTTGTCAACACGCCAAACTGGCAGTGACTTTTTGACTTGCCGGCAATGTATTTCCTTAGACTTATAAAAAATTATTTCGATGGTCATAGCTGCGGTGGTGTTTCCCCCAAGATTGACGTTGCTTCTGGTGGCTCCTACACTCTGCGGCCTGGAGGACATCAGTCTTGGACCATATCGACGAACAATTGCCGCGGTCTCGCGCCGCCATCGCTCAGTTGGAGCGCGCTTTGCAGCGACTGGAGACGGTCGTGGCGAAGGGGCATCATGGCGACCTTTTCCTGGAACAGGAGCTGAAGGCGGCCAAAGCCGATTATGCCCGGCTGGACGAGACGTCGCGGGCCGTCGAAGAGCGTTTGGATGTCGCCATTAATCGTCTGCGTTCGGTGTTGGAGGACTAAGGGCCATGGCCGCCACTGTTGCCGTCACCATCGTTGGGCGTACTTACGAGCTGAATTGCGATCCCGGTCAGGAAGACTATCTGAGCAGCCTGGCTGCCGACGTGGATGGCCGTGCCACCGAACTTCTCCGTCTGGTCGGTCAGGTGGGCGACGCCCGCCTGCTGGTGATGGTCGCTTTGTCCATGGCCGACGAGATGGTCGATTTAAAACGCACCGTGGATCGTCAGGCCGAAAGCCTCGATGCGGCCCCCGCAGAGCCGCCGGTTCCCTCGGAAACATCGGATTCTCTGCTGGCCGGAGGCATCGAAGCTTTGGCCCGACGCATCGAGGCCATTGCAGAACACCTGGAGAAGGCCTAGATACAGCATTGGAACGGGGCTGTGCGGTGCGTCAGGCTGCTTAGATCCCCGGGGCCAATGTTTTCACTCTCGGGGGCTGTCCCTGTCCGGATCCTGGTCCGGGTATATGGTCCCCACCTGCACACGCAGGCCACGGAGGGATAGCTTAAGCCAACGGCCAAATGGCTCCGTTCCACCTTAAGCTTTTTTCGAAGCTTTTCCGGCTCAGGCTTTCTGTCTTATTCTGGGGCGGAGATGAATAGACCCCGCCCCGATTTTCCCGATAAATCCAGTTTGCGTCGAGACGCCGCCCAGCGGCGCCGAGAGGCTGCCTCCGTGTTGGGAGGCGTGGCCGGAGTTTCGCTGGTCCGCGCCTTCGCCGCCATTCCCGTGGCGGAAGGGGCGGTGATCGCCGGTTACTGGCCCATGGGCGACGAGGCGGATGTCCGGCCTTTGCTGGAGGCGCTGGCGCAGCAAGGCCATATTCTGGCCTTGCCGGTGGTGGCGCGGAAAGACGCGCCGCTGATTTTCCGTCGCTGGGCTCCGGGGCAGGACCTGGAGGCCGGGCCGCACCGCACGGCTCATCCCAACGCTTCGGCCCCCGACATTGTGCCGGACGTTTTGCTGGTGCCGCTGCTGGCCTTTGATGGTCGCGGCGGGCGGCTGGGTTATGGCGGCGGCTATTACGACCGTACCCTGGACGGCTATCGCCGAACAGGTCGCAAGATTTTGGCGGTGGGGGTGGCGTTCGCCGCCCAGCAACGCCCTGACGTTCCGGTGGACGATCACGACCAGCGGCTCGACTGGGTGATCACCGAACAAGGCGCTTTGGAGATGTCTGTATGAGACTGCTGTTTTGTGGCGATGTGCTGGGCCGGGCGGGCCGTGATGCGGTGGTGGAGCAGGTGCCTTTGCTGCGAACCAGCCTGTCCCTGGATTTCGTGGTGGTGAACGGCGAAAACGCCGCCCATGGCTTCGGCATCACTCCGAAAATCTGCGAAGAATTTTTTGCCGTCGGGGTCGATGTCATCACCCTGGGCAATCACAGCTGGGATCAGCGGGAGATCATTCCCTATCTGGACGCTGAGCCTCGGGTGCTGCGTCCGCGCAACTATCCCGCCGGGACTCCGGGCAAGGGAGCGGGCGTCTTCACCGCGACCCGAGGCCGCAAGGTGCTGGTGACCCAGGTGATGGGCCGTCTGTTCATGGACCCTCTGGACTGCCCCTTCGTCGCCCTGGAACAGGAACTGGCCCGCCATCCCCTGGGTGGCGTGGTGCAGGCCAGCATCGTCGATGTTCATGCCGAAGCGACCAGCGAGAAGATGTCCCTGGGCCATTACGCCGATGGTCGGGCTTCGCTGGTGGTGGGGTCGCACAGCCATGTTCCCACGGCGGACGCCCAGATTTTGCCGCGTGGCACCGCCTATCAGACCGACGCCGGCATGTGCGGCGACTATGATTCGGTGATCGGCATGAAGAAAGAGGCCGCCATGGCCCGCTTCATCCGCAAGGTTCCCGGCGATCGTTTAAGCCCTTCGGAAGGGCTGGGCACTTTCTGCGCGGTGTTTGTGGAAACCAACGATCTGACCGGGCTGGCCAAGCGGGTCGAGCCGGTGCGCATCGGCGGCCGTCTTTCGCAGGTTGTGCCAGTCTAGTGGATAAAATCTGACGGAAGAGTCCTGTTGTGGGTGCCTTTTCGCTGGCGGATCTGCGAGTCTGCGGGATGCG
>Ga0209415_10004360_pt1 | contig 25960 bp, 30 predicted proteins | sample PeaSoiSIISIP2007_FD_187696 | JGI IMG/M metagenome (GOLD analysis project Ga0209415, IMG submission 187696) | Peat soil microbial communities from Weissenstadt, Germany - SII-SIP-2007 (SPAdes) (version 2) | ecosystem: Environmental > Terrestrial > Soil > Wetlands > Peat | place: Germany... | reverse complement strand
TTCGGCCTCGCCGCGGCGGCGTGGCTGCAGGCGGCGTTCGACCACCTCGGCTCGCTCGGCACCGGCGGCTGGATCGAGGGCATGGGCGGTCTGCTCCTGATCGGCGGTGTCGTCGCGATGCGCCTGGTGGCCGCGCGGCGCGCGCACTCGCCGCAGGCGATCCCCGCCACCCCCTAGCGGCGTCGGCGCTCAGAAGCTCGGCGCGCCGGCGTTCAGAAGGTCGGCTTGGCGACCATGTCGATGACGATCAGCATCAGCGTCACCGTCTGACCGCGGAAGATCATGAACAGGCGCTTGACCCGCCGCCCCACCTCCGGCGAGTCGGGGCCGAGTTGCGCTGCGAGCGCGCCGATGCGGCCGAGCTCGGGCCCGATGAAGGCGATCCCGAGCGTCGCCGTCACGCCCCAGCCGGCGATCGCGAAGTCGATCCAGAAGTGATTCCAACCCCAGCCGCCCTTCTCGACCAGCGCGATGCCGAGACCGAACACGGCGAACAGCACCGGCGTGTACAGGCGCGGGCCGATCCAGCCGCCGAGCTTGCCGAGCGTGGCAAGCGCATCGCCGTCGCCCTTGCGCTCGAAGACGACGCCGAGCGTCGTTAGCGTCACGTCGCCGCCGACCCAGATCACGACCGCGAGTATGTGCAGCGCCAGCAGCACCTGGTAGGTGCCGGGCGCGTACGCGAGGAACACGATCGCGACCGCGACCAGCACGACCCCCGCGAGCATCGCCGATGTGGCGGTGCGCAGGCGGGCCTCTTCGGCAGGCGGCAGCGTCTGTGCCGGTGCGGCGGTCTCCTCCATCCAGGGGCATTAATAGGGATCGGGCGCGACCAGATCAAGGCCGCCGCCTCGCGGCGGTGCCTGGCGTAAGCTCGCGCGGTGCACGAGGAAACCGTCGTCGCGGAGTTCACCCACCAGGCGGAGGGCTTCAACCGCAGCGCTGTGGCGCGCGCCGAGGAGATGCTCGACGCGCTCCTGGACCTCGCCTCCCCGGCCCCGGCGGAGCGCTGGCTCGACGTCGCCTGCGGACCCGGGATCGTCGCCCGCAAGCTCGCTGCCCATGCCGGAGCGGTCCACGGCGTCGACCTGACGCCGGCGATGATCGAGATTGCCAGGCGCGAGGCGGCCGCGGCGGCCCTCGCGAATACGACCTTCGCGGTGGGCGACGCGACTGCGCTCGAACTGCCCGATGCGAGCGTCGACGGCGCGGTCGCGCGTTTCGTGATCCACCACATGCCCGTGCCGTCCCGCCTGCTCGCCGAGCTCGCGCGCGTGGTCCGACGCGGCGGGCGCGTCGTGCTCGCCGACCACCTCGCCGACGATGATGCGGACGCCGCCGCCTGGGCGCTCGAGCTCGAGCGCCTGCGCGACCCCTCGCACTGGGCCTCGCTGCCGCTCGGGCGGTTGCGCGAGCTCGCGGCCCGCGGCGGGCTCGTGCTCGAGCGCGAGCAGGTCTTCCCGATCGAGCTCGATTTCGATGACTGGCTGGCGCGCGGCTCGGGCGGCGCGGCCGCCGCGGCGCTGATCGAGCGCTCGCTCAGCGAGCGCCCGGGTGGCTCGGAGTGCTTTCGCGTACGGCCCAGCGGCGAGCGGCGGATGCTGGCGCTCAGGATGTGGCTCGCCGCCTGGCGCCGTTGAGCGCGGGACATTACGGATGCAGAGGACTACGTACGGTTGCAAGCTTCGGCTACCGTTGGGGCGACAGCCAAGAAGGATGCCTTGAACGACCTCGAGACAGCCGTGCTCGCGCCGGACGCGCTGGAGACGCTCGTCTCCAGCCTGCGCTCGCGCGGCTACCGCGTGCTCGGCCCCAAGCTCCGCGACGGGGCGATCATCTACGACGAGCTCGGTTCCGCGGCGGAGCTTCCGATCGGCTGGAGGGACGCACAGGAGCCCGGCGGCTACCGTCTTCACCGGCGCGATGACTCAGCCCGCTTCGGCTACGCCGTCGGGCCGCATTCCTGGAAGCAGTTCCTGCTGCCCTCGCGGCTGCGGCTGTGGCAGGCTCGCCGCGACGGCGAAGGGTTCGAGCTCGAAGGCGACGGCGAGACGCCAGCGCCGGTGGCGTTCGTTGGGGTTCGCGGCTGCGAGCTCGCCGCGATCGCGATCCAGGACCGCGTGCTGCTCGGCGGGCGCCACGTCGACGCCGACTACGCGAGCCGGCGCGAGCATGCTTTCATCGTCGCCGTCGACTGCTTCGAGCCGGCCGACACGTGCTTTTGCACCTCGATGGGAACCGGGCCGCAGGTCAGCGGCGCCTACGATCTGGCGCTCAACGAGATCCTCGACGGCGAGCACCGCTTCCTCGCGCGCGCCGGGTCGCCGCGCGGCGCGCAGCTGTTGGCGGAGCTGCCCTCGCGCGTCCCCGAGCCCGCGGACTCGACCGCGGCTGCGGCAGCCGTCGCCGCCGCCGCGGCGCGGATGAGCCGCAGCGTCCAGGCCGGCGACCTGCGCGACCTGCTCGCGCGCAACCTCGAGAACCCGCGCTGGGAGGAGGTGGCCGAGCGTTGCCTGACCTGCGGCAACTGCACGATGGTCTGCCCGACCTGCTTCTGCACGAGCGTCGAGGACGCCAGCGACCTCACGGGCACGGAGGCCGAGCGCGTGCGGCTGTGGGAGTCGTGCTTCGCGGTCGATCACGGCTTCCTTCACGGCGGCAGCACGCGGCGCTCCGGCCGCTCCCGCTACCGGCAGTGGCTGACGCACAAGTTCGGCACGTGGCACGACCAGTTCGACAGCTCGGGCTGCGTCGGCTGCGGCCGCTGCATCAGCTGGTGCCCGGTCGGAATCGACGTGACCGAGGAGCTCGCCGCGATCCGCGCGAGCGACGGAGCGCTTGCGTGAGCACGGTCGCCGATCTCCTGCGCGACGCGCCCTTCTTCACCGGCCTGCGCCGCGACTGGGTCGAGCTGGTGGCGGGTTGCGGCTCCAACGTCCACTTCAAAGCCGGTGAGCTGATCTTCCGCGAGGGCGACACGGCGGACCTCTTCTACCTGCTGCGCCACGGCAGCGTCGCACTCGAGGCCTACGCGCCGACCAGCGGCCAGCTGGTGATCGAGACGATCGACGCCGGCGAGATGCTCGGCTGGTCGTGGCTGTTCCCGCCCTACCGGTGGCATTTCGACGCCCACGCGACGACCGTCGTGCGCGCGACCGCGTTCGACGGCGCCTGCCTGCGCGGCAAGTGTGACGCCGATCCGGCGCTCGGCTACGAGCTGACCGCCCGCTTCGCGCAGACACTGATCGAGCGGCTGCAGTGGACGCGCCTGCGGCTTCTCGACGTGTACGGAAATGTCGGCGCTCGCTGAGGCCGCGCCGGCCGCCGGGCCGATGCTGCCACAGCCCTTCCGCGTGCGCCGCCGCCGCCGCGAGACCTCCGACACCTGGACGCTGACGCTCGAGCCACTCGCCGGGGACGGGCTCGAGCCGGCGCCGGGCCAGTTCACGATGGTCTACGCCTTCGGCGTCGGCGAGATCGCGATCTCGGTCTCCGGCGCCGACCGCGGGCTGCTCACGCACACCGTGCGCGCCGTCGGCGCGGTCAGCGGGGCGATCAGCGCCGCCCGGACCGGCACGGTGCTCGGCGTGCGGGGCCCGTTCGGCAACTCCTGGCCGCTGGCCGAGGCGGCCGGCGCCGACGTGGTCGTCGTCGCCGGCGGCGTCGGGCTCGCGCCGCTGCGCACGTCCGTGCAGTGGCTCGAGCGCGCGCGAACCGATTACGGCGAGGTCACCCTGCTCTACGGCGGGCGCACGCCAGCAGATCTGCTCTACCGGCGCGAACTCGACCAGCTGGCGCGCCGCGGCAAGGTCAGCCTCCGCGTCACCGTTGACGCCGCCACGCGCGGCTGGGAGGGCACCGTCGGCGTCGTTCCGAAGCTCGTCGGCGGCGCCCGCTTCGACCCCGGCTCGGCGGTCGCGCTCGTCTGCGGCCCGGAGATCATGATGCGCTTCAGCGCCGAGGCGCTGATCGAGCGGGGCGTCGCGCCTGAGCGGATCTACGTCTCGATGGAGCGCAACATGCAGTGCGGGGTCGGGCACTGCGGCCACTGCCAGCTCGGCCCCACGCTGATCTGCCGCGACGGGCCGGTCTACGGCTACGACGTGGCCGCGCCGCTGATGGAGGTGCGCGAGCTGTGAGCCCAGCGACCCGTCGGCGGCCCAAGCTCGCCGTTTGGAAGTTCGCCTCCTGCGACGGCTGCCAGCTGTCGCTGCTCGACTGCGAAGACGAGCTGCTGGCGCTCGCCGGAGAGGTCGAGATCGCCTACTTCCCCGAGGCCAGCTCGGCGACCGTGCGCGGCCCCTACGACCTCTCGCTGGTCGAGGGCTCGATCACCACCGCCGAGGATCGCGAGCGGATCGTGCGCGTGCGCAGCGCCTCGCGTCGGCTCGTAACGATCGGGGCCTGTGCGACCGCCGGCGGGATCCAGGCGCTTCGGAACTTCGCCGATGTCGGCGAGTTCGTGTCGCTCGTCTACGCGCAGCCGCAGTACATCGAGACGCTCGCCACCTCAACGCCGATATCCGCGCACGTCAGCGTCGACTTCGAGCTGCACGGCTGCCCGATCGACAAGCGCCAGCTGCTCGAGGTGATCGGCGCGCAGCTCGCGGGCCGCCGACCCCAGATCGCCACCACCAGCGTCTGCATGGAATGCAAGCGGCGCGGCAACGTCTGCGTGATGGTGGCGCACGGCACGGCCTGCCTGGGCCCGGTCACCCACGCCGGCTGCGGAGCGATCTGCCCAAGCTTCGACCGCGGCTGCTACGGCTGCTTCGGGCCGATGGAGACGCCGAATGTCGTGGCGCTGACCCGCCGGCTGCTCGAGCAGGGCGCCGGCGAGACCGCGATCGATCGCGTCTTCCATACCTTCCACGCGGCCGCCGAGCCGTTTGCCGGGGCGGGGTCAAAGCGGTGAGTGAGTCACGCACGAAGACGATCCGCACCGACACGCTCGCGCGCGTCGAGGGCGAGGGGGCGATGCATGTGCGGATCGAATCCGGCCGCGTCACCGAGGTCGAGCTGCGCATCTACGAGCCGCCACGCTTCTTCGAGGCGTTCCTGCGAGGTCGAGACTTCAGCGAGGCGGTCGACATCACCTCGCGGATCTGCGGGATCTGTCCGGTCGCCTACCAGATGAGCGCCGTTACGGCGATGGAGAGCCTCTGCGGCGTTACCGTCGACGGCCAGGTCCGCGAGCTCCGCCGGCTGCTCTACTGCGGCGAGTGGATCGAGAGCCACGCGCTCCACGTCTTCATGCTGCATGCGCCCGACTTCCTCGGCTTCGACAGCGCCGTCGCGATGGCGCGCGATCACCCGCTCGTCGTCGCCAACGCGCTCGCGCTGAAGAAGGCCGGCAACGAGGTGATGCGGGTCGTCGGCGGCCGCGAGATCCACCCGGTCAACCTGCGCGTCGGCGGCGTCCACCGCGCGCCCAGCAAGCGTGCGCTGGCGACGCTGATCGACGGGCTCGAGCGCGCCCGCGAGATCGCGCTCGACGCCGTCACCCTCACCGCGGGGCTCGAGTTCCCCGACTACGAGCAGGACATCGAGCTGGTCGCGCTCGCGGAGACCGGCCGCTATCCGATCGACGCCGGGCCGCGGATCGTCTCGACGGCCGGACTCGAGATCACGCCGCCCGAGTACCCCGACCACTTCGTCGAGAGCCACGTGCCGTGGTCGCACGCGCTGCACTCCCTTCGCCGCGACGGCGGCAGCTATCTGGTCGGGCCGCTCGCCCGCTTCGCAACCAGCTACGAGCAGCTGACGCCGCTCGCGCGCGAGGCTGCAGCCGCTGTCGGCCTGCACCCGCCGGAGCGCAACCCCTTCCGCAGCATCGTCGTGCGGGCCGTCGAGCTCGTTCACGCCGTCGACGAGGCGCTCGCGCTGATCGCGGCCTATGAGGAGCCGGACGCGCCGTCGGTCACGGTCGAGCCGCGCGCCGGCGTCGGGCACGGCGTCAGCGAGGCGCCGCGCGGGCTGCTCTACCACCGCTACAAGGTCGACGCGGACGGAACGATCCTCGAGGCCACGATCATCCCCCCGACCTCGCAGAATCAGACGGCTATCGAAGCCGACCTGCGCGCCGTCGTCGAACGCTCACTGGACCTTCCCGATGCCGAGCTGAGCCGCCGCTGCGAGCAGACGATCCGCAATTACGACCCGTGCATCTCCTGTGCGACGCACTTCCTCACGCTAGAGGTCGAGCGGTGCTGAGGCTCGTCGGCGTCGGCAACCGCTGGCGTGGCGACGACGGCGCCGGGCTGGCGGTGGCGGCGCTGCTCGCGGAGCGTGCGCCGGCGGGCGTGGACGTCGTCGCGCACGAGCGTGAGCCGCTCGAGTTGATCGAGCGCTTCGACGGTGCGGCCGCCGTGTGGCTGGTCGACGCCGTGCACTCCGGCGCTCCGCCCGGCACCCTTCACCGCTTCGACGCGAGCGAGCACGCGCTGCCCGCGGAGCTCTTCAGCATCTCGACGCACCGCCTCGGGCTCGCCGACGCGCTCGAACTGGCCCGCGCGCTGGGCCGGCTGCCGCCGAGCGTGATCGTTCACGGGATCGAGGGCGCGCGTTTCGGGGCCGGCGAGGAGCTCTCGCCGGCCGTTGCCGAGGCGACGCGCGAGCTGGCGGCGGCGCTGGCGGCGGAGGTCGCGACGTGCTGAGGGCGTCAATCCGCGAGCTCGAGCGAATCCACGAGCAGCTCCTCGCCGGCGACCACCTCGAGATCGCTGCCGCCGCAGGCGCCGCAGCGCAGCTCAAAGCGCTCGAGCACCGTGGTCGCGCCACAGCCGCGACAGCGGACCTCGGCCGGGACCTCGATGATCTCCAGCACAGCGCCCTCGAGCCCGCTTGCGGGCGCCAGCAGCTCGAAGCAGCGCTCGAGCGTGTCGGGGACCACCTGGCGCAGATGACCCACGCGCACGCGCACGATCGCCACCGGTCTACCCTGCGCGTGGCCGACGGTGATCGCGACGATCGAGCGACAGAGCGAGAGCTCGTGCATCGACCAAGCCTACGAGGGCCGGCGCGATGAGTGCGCGGGGGCGCGCGCGGGCGCTCGTGCACGTCGACGGCACCGTCCAGGGCGTCGGCTTTCGCCCGCACGCCTACCGCCTGGCGACTTCGCTGGCGCTCTGCGGCGACGTTCGCAACGACGCCCGCGGAGTCGCGATCGACGTCGAGGGCGACCCGCTGGCGATCGAGCGTTTCATCGAGCTGCTGCCCCGAGATGCTCCCCCGCTGGCGGTGATCGAGCTGCTGCGTGTCGACCACCTCGCCCCGGCCGGGGCGCGCGGGTTCGCAATCGCCGCGAGCAGGCCGAGCCTGGCTCGTGAAGCGCTCGTGGCGCCCGACGCCGCCACCTGCGATGAGTGCCTGCGCGAGTGTGACGACCCGGCCGACCGCCGCCACCGCTACCCGTTCATCAATTGCACCGCCTGCGGGCCGCGTTTCACGATCGTCACCGCCGTGCCCTACGACCGCCCGGCGACGACGATGGGCGCGTTTGCGATGTGCCCCGAGTGCCGCGACGAGTACGAGGACCCCGGCGACCGCCGCTTCCATGCCCAGCCGATCGCCTGCCCGCGTTGCGGGCCGACGGCGCGCCTGATCGATTGCGACGGCCGCGAGGCGCCGATCGGCTCAGAGCGCGACGCCGTGGCTGCAGCGGCGCGCGCCCTCCGCGCGGGACTGATCGTCGCGGTCAAGGGCCTCGGCGGTTACCAGCTCGCCTGCCGTGCCGACAGCGAGTCTGCGCTCGCGAGCCTGCGCGCGCGCAAGCACCGTGAGCAGAAGCCGTTCGCGCTGATGGTCGCCGGCCTCGAGCAGGCGCGCGAGCTGGTCGCGATGAGCGCGGCGGATGAGGCCCTGCTGCAAGGTCGCGAGCGTCCGATCGTGATCTGCGCGCGGCGCCGCGGCGCGCGGGTTGCGGCGGCGGTCGCCCCCGGGCAGCCCACGCTGGGCGTGATGCTGCCGGCAAGCGCGCTTCACCACCTGCTCGTGCGCGATGCCGCCTGCGCGCTTGTGCTGACGAGCGGCAACGGCAGCGAGGAGCCGATCGTCCACCGCGACGAGGAGGCGCTGCGCAGGCTCGGCGCGATCGCCGACCTGATGCTCGTACACGACCGCCCGATCCACGTGCGCGCCGACGACAGCGTCGTACGGACTGTCGCGCTGGGCGGAGCGCGCAGGAGGCTCACGCTCCGGCGCGCGCGCGGCTACGTCCCGACCCCGATCGCGCTGCCGTTTGTCGCGCCGCGCGAGATCCTCGCCTGCGGCGCCGAGCTCAAGGCGACGCTGTGCCTCGCCAAGGGTCCTCGCGCCTGGGTCAGCCAGCACATCGGCGACCTGCGCGAGGCCGAAACGCTGCGCTCCTACCGCGAAGCCGACGCGCACCTGCGGAGGCTGTTCGGCGTCGATCCGGCTGTCGTCGCGCACGACATGCACCCTGATTACCTCTCAACGTCCTACGCGCGCGATCTCGACGACGTCGAGCTGATCGCGGTCCAGCACCACCATGCCCACCTGGCCGCGGTGCTTGCCGAGCACGGCCGCGAAGCCCCGGCGATCGGCCTGATCTTCGACGGCTCCGGCTACGGCGAGGACGGCACTAGCTGGGGCGGCGAGCTGCTGGTGGGCGACCTGCGCGGCTTTGAGCGGGCCGGCGCGCTCAACACTGTCGCGTTGCCCGGCGGCGACGCCGCCGCCCGCCAGCCCTGGCGGATGTCCGCGTCGTGGCTCGCCGCCGCGCACGGCGATCCGGGCGCGCTGCCGCCGCGGCTTGCTGGTCGCATCGACCCGGAGCGCTGGCGCGAGGTGGCGCGGCTGATCGCAGCGGGGATCGCCACGCCGGCGACCTCGAGCGTAGGACGGCTGTTCGACGCGGTCGCGGCGCTCTGCGGCCTGTGCGCCGAGTCGAGCTACGAGGGCCAGGCGGCGATCGCGCTCGAGGCTGCGGTCGCGGGCGGCGCCCACGGCGCCTACCCGCTGGCGGTTGCAGACCTCCCCACACTGACGCTCGACGCACGCCCGACGGTGCGCGCCGTCGTCGCCGACCTCGACGCCGGCGCCACGGTCGGCGCCGTCGCCGCGCGCTTTCACAACGCCCTCGCGGCTGCCGGGGCGGCGGCCTGCGCGCTGCTGCGCAAGCGCCTGGGAATCGAGACGGTCGTGCTTTCCGGCGGCGTCTTCCAGAACGCCGTCCTGCTCGAGCGGACCGCGGCGCTGCTCGGCCGCGACGGCTTCGAGGTGCTCTGCGCGCAGCGGCTGCCGTGCAACGACGGCGGCATCTCCTACGGCCAGACCGCCGTCGCCGCGGCACGGCTGCGAGAGGCGGCCTGAGGCAGATGTGCCTCGCGATCCCCGGAATGGTCGTCGAGATCGTTGACAGCGAGGCGGCGATCGCACGCGTCGACGTTGCCGGCGTCAGCCGTGAGGTCAACGTGGCGCTGCTCCTGTGGGAGGGCGAGGAGATCGTGCCCGGCGACTGGGTGCTGATCCACGTGGGCTTCGCGATGTCTCGGATCGACGAGGCCGAGGCGGAGCGGACCCTGGCGCTGCTGCGGGAGATGGGCCAGGCGTTCGAGGCCGAGCTGGCGGAGCTCGCCGAGAGCAGGATCAGTTGAGCGAAGCGGGCGAAGCGTGCGAGCACCGCGACGGCTGCGCGACATGCGCGGACGAGGCCGTCGCGATGCGCGTGGTTGAGCCGGCCGCGCCGCTGCAGGGAGCGCGCTGCGTCGCCGCGGACGGAACGATCGCGCTGGTGCTGCTCGACCTCGTCGACGCCGCGGTCGGCGACGAGGTGCTCGTGCACGGCGGGGTCGCGATCGCTCGGACGGCGTCGTGAAGTTCGCCGCCGAGTACCGCGACGGGACGATCGGGCGCGCGATCGCCCGTCGCCTCCACGACGTCGTCGACACCGACCGCCACTACAAGCTGATGGAGATCTGCGGCGGCCACACCCACACGATCTACAAGTACGGGATCGCGTCGCTGCTGCCCGCAAACGTCGAGCTCGTGCACGGGCCCGGCTGCCCCGTTTGCGTGATCCCGATGGGCCGCGTCGCCGACGCGATCGCGATCGCACGGCGGCCGGGCGTGATCCTGACATGCTTCGGCGACCTGTTGCGCGTCCCCGGATCGGAGGGCACGTTGCTCGACGCCAAGGCGGCCGGCGCCGACGTCCGCGTCGTCTACTCACCGCTCGACGCCCTGCGGATCGCCCGCGAGAATCCCGACGCCGAGGTCGTCTTCTTCGCGATCGGCTTCGAGACGACCGCCCCATCTACGGCACTGACGCTGCTGCGAGCTCGCGCCGAAGCGACCGCGAACTTCTCCTGCTTCTGCAACCACGTCACGATCGGCCCGCCGTTGCGCGCCCTGCTCGACTCGCCCGAGGTCTCGCTGGACGGCTTCGTCGGGCCCGGCCACGTCGCGACGGTCGTCGGCAGCGGGCCGTTCGAGTTCATCCCCGCCGAACACGGCAAGGGGGTGGTGATCGCGGGCTTCGAGCCGATCGATGTGCTCCAGGCGGTGCTGATGCTGCTCGAGCAGCTGCGCAGCGGCCGCTGCGAGGTCGAGATTCAGTACGTGCGGGCGGTGACGCCCGCGGGCAACCCGCGCGCGCTCGCAGCGATGGACACCGTCTTCGCCACGCGCCCGCAGTTCGAGTGGCGCGGGCTCGGGTTCATTCCTGACAGCGCCCTGCGCCTCGCCGACGAGTTCGCGGACTTCGATGCCGAGCTGCGCTTCGACATGCCGGGTGTTCGAATCGACGATCCCAAGGCCTGCCAGTGCGGCGAGGTCCTGCGGGGGTCGATCAAGCCATGGGAGTGCAAGGTCTTCGGCACGGCCTGCACGCCGGAGCGGCCGATCGGCACCTGCATGGTGGCCGCCGAGGGCGCCTGCGCCGCCTACTTCAACTACGGCCGCCTCGCCGCGGGGGCACGACAACCGGAGGTCGTCGGGTGAGCGCCGGCGGCGAGCAGGCGGCGCTCGAGCGGATCGAGCGCGCGCGCAAGCGGCCGCGCGCGTTTCGCGAAACGAGCATCACGACCGCGCACGGCGCCGGGGGCAAGGCCACTCACGAGCTGATCGAGCGGCTGCTGGTGCCGGCACTGGGCGCCGGTGAGCAGCTCGCGGCGCTCGCCGACGCGGCGGTGGTCGACGTCAGCGGCGCATCGGTGGCGATGACGACCGACAGCTTCGTCGTGCGGCCGCTGCGCTTCCCGGGCGGGTCGATCGGCGAGCTGGCGGTGAACGGCACCGTCAACGACCTCGCGATGGTCGGCGCCGCACCGCTCGCACTGACGCTCTCGCTCGTGCTGGAGGAGGGGCTCGACAGCGAGGTGCTGCGGCAGGAGATCGCCGCCGCCGGCGCGGCGGCCAGAGCGGCCGGCATCGAGATCGTCGCCGGCGACACCAAGGTCGTCGGCCGCGGTGCCGCCGACGGCATGTACATCTGCACGGCGGGGATCGGCATCGTCGATGCGCGCGCGGCGCTGTCGCCGGCCGGCGCTCGCCCGGGCGACCGCCTGCTCGTCTCCGGGCCGATCGCCGAACACGGCATTGCGGTGATGCTCGCGCGCGGCGAGTTCGAGCTCGGCGCCGCGGTGTCCTCGGACACCTGCTCGCTGTGGCCGGCCGTCGCGGCGCTGCTGGACGCCTGCCACAGCGGCCTGCGGAGCCTGCGCGACCCCACGCGCGGCGGGCTCGCCTCGGCGCTCAACGAGCTCGCAGCGGCGTCGGGCACGGCGATCGTCGTGCACGAGCAGCTCGTCCCGCTCGCGCCGGCCGTCGGGGGCGCCTGCGAGCTGCTCGGCATCGACCCTATGTATGTCGCCTGCGAGGGCCGGCTGCTCGCGATCGTGGCGGCCGACGAGGCCGACGCTGCACTCGCGGCGCTGCGGACGGTCAGCGGCTGCGAGCAGGCCGCAGAGATCGGCGCGGTCGAGGCGGACCCCGCCGGCATGGTGCTCGTGCAGACCGCGTTCGGCAGCCGGCGCGTGCTGGATATGCTCGTCGGCGACCCGCTTCCCCGGATCTGCTGAGCAGGAGCGCGAATGCACCGCCACCACGTGAGCGTCGTCGAGGGCGTGCTCGACGCCAACGACACGATCGCCTCGGCTAACCGTGCCGACTTCGCCGCCGCCGCCGTCACGGTCGTCAACCTGATGAGCTCGCCGGGCGCGGGCAAGACGACGCTGCTCGAGCGCCTCGTGCCGCTGCTGGACGGCGTCGCCCTCGGCGTGATCGAGGGTGACGTCCAGGGCAGCTACGACGGCGATCGCATCGCGGCGCTGCACGTGCCGGTGACCCAGATCAACACCGCCGCGGGGTTCGGCGGCGAGTGCCACCTCGACGCCAACATGGTCCGCTCGGCGCTCGGCGGGCTGGCGTTGGCGGAGCTCGATCTGCTGATCGTCGAGAACGTCGGCAACCTTGTCTGCCCGGCTGAGTTCCGCATCGGCGAGGACGCCCGCGCGATGGTGATCTCGATCACCGAGGGCGAGGACAAGCCGCTCAAGTACCCGCTCATGTTCCATGCCTGCGACGCGATCGTGATCAACAAGCTCGACCTGCTCGAGCACCTCGATTTCGACCTCGAGCTGCTGCGCGCGAACATCGCCGCCGTCAACCCGCAGGCCGAGCAGTTCCTGGTCAGCGCCCGCAGCGGCGAGGGCGTGGCGGCGTGGCGCGACTGGCTGCTCTCGCTGCTCGCCTGAGCGCGTCGCGGCCCGGACGCGAGCAGGGCTGACCGCTCCGCGCGGCGGAGCGGTCAGCGCCGGCAGGCCAGCTTGGCGACGCGCGCGCGCACGACCTCCATGTCGGCGCGGTTGAAGTCGAGATGCGTCTGCCCGCGGAAGGCTGGCACGAGCTCGCGGTAGTAGGGGCTCGTGAGGCTCTCGTTGTGGCCGATCACGCCCGACACGCCGATCCCGTAGCGGCAGCGCAGCCAGCGCGTGAGTGCGAGCGACGCGTCGAACTGCGCCGCGTCGCCCATCACCTGCTGATCGGAGAAGCCAACGTTCTCGATGCCGATCGCCGTGTAGTTCAGGCCGACGACCTGGCGGCACATGATGTCGAGCGGCACCAGCTGGTAGATCGTGCCGTTGGTGTCGACGACGAAGTGGGCGCAGACCTGCGGCAGCTCGTGGTAGGTCACGTCGGGAACGTCGCTGGCGAAGGTGTTCCAGACGCTCTGGAACGTCGCGCTCTCCGTGTAGTGCCAGATGATCAGGTGCGGGTGCAGGAGCTTGTAGGAGTCGATCCCGTAGTGCTCGAGCGCATAGGCGCGCATCTGCTGCTCGCGCGCCGCCCCGAACGGGATCGGGTCAGCCACGATCCGCGGCGGCGGCAGCAACGCGCCGGTGCTGGCGACGCCGCCCTGGGCGGCGGCGAGGCCGAGCACGGCGGCCGCGGCCAGCGCCCGCGCCAGCCGGCTCACGCTCGCGGCGCCGGCCCGAGCGTCGCCTCCGCAAGCAGCGCGATCACCTCCTCATCAGCGACCGGCGCGAAGTCCCGGTACCAGTAGCCGACCGCCACCAGCACGGCGGGAGCGGTGTGGCAGATCACTTCGTCGGCCTCACCGCGCAGCATCGCGAGCGACTCGCGCGCCCCGACGGGCACGGCGACCAGCACGCTCGCGGCGCCGCCGGCGCGCAGCGCCCGCACGGCAGCGAGTGCGGTCAGGCCGGTCGCGAGCCCGTCGTCGACCACGATCACGTGGCGGCCGCTCGGATCGAGTGGGGGGCGACCGGCGCGGAAGAGCTCGGCCTGGCGGCGAAGCTCGAGTGTCTCACGCGCGACGATCGCATCGAGCGTCTCCTGCGTCATGCCCACGTGCCGCAGCGACCGCGGGTCGAGCACGGCGACGCCTCCCTCAGCGATCGCGCCGACGGCGAGCTCTCGGTTCTGCGGAGCCCCGAGCTTGCGAACCGCGAGGACGTCGAGCGGGGCGCCGAGCGAGCGCGCGACCTCGAAGCCAACCGGCGCGCCGCCGCGAGGGAGCGCGATCACCAGCGAGCGTTCGCCGGCACGCGCACTCAGCAGCGACGCGAGTTTGCGCCCCGCGTCACGGCGGTCCTCGAACGCCGATTCCGCAGGCTGGCGCTCGCGAGCCACGGGCACTAGACGTCGCGCTCCGGCATCCCCTCGCCGGTCGCGTTCTCCTCCATGCGCTCTTCGGCGTACTCGCGCTCCGGTGGATCGCCGACGCCGCCCATCCGGCTGCGCGCCCGGCGGCGCGCCGCGGTCGCGATCAGGGCAGCGCAACCGGCCGCCGCGAACGGGACGAGCCTGCACAGCCGCGCTCTGACAGTCCGACGATCCTCCGCCATCGGCTTCACGCTAGCAACTCGCGCCGGCGCTCCGCTAGGTTTCAGCTCATGGAACCACGCACGCTCGGGCGCACCGGCGTCAAAGTCAGCCCGCTCTGCCTCGGGGCGATGATGTTCGGCTCCTGGGGCAACCCCGATCACGAGGACTCGATCCGCATCATCCACGCGGCGCTGGACGCCGGCATCAACTTCATCGACACGGCCGACGTCTACTCCGCCGGAGAGTCCGAGGAGATCGTCGCCAAAGCGCTCACCGGCGGACGCCGCGACGACGTCGTGCTCGCGACGAAGGTCAACGGCCCGATGGGCGAGGACCCCAACCACCGCGGCAACTCGCGGCGCTGGATCATCCGCGAGGTCGAGAACTCGCTGCGGCGGCTGAAGACCGACTGGATCGACCTCTACCAGATCCACCGGCCCGACGCCGGCACGGAGATCGAGGAGACGCTGTCGGCGCTGAGCGACCTCGTCCACGCCGGCAAGGTCCGCTACATCGGCTCCTCGACCTTCCCGGCGTCGGCGCTCGTCGAGGCCCAGTGGGCCTCGCGCGAGCGCGGCCTCGAGCGCTTCGCGACCGAGCAACCCCCCTACTCGATGCTCGTGCGCGGGGTCGAGGCCGACGTGCTGCCCACCTGCCAGCGCCACAACATCGCCGTGATCCCGTGGAGCCCGCTCGCAAGCGGCTGGCTCTCCGGGCGCTACCGCAAGGGCGCGGAGCTGCCCGTCTCGACTCGCTCGGATCGCCTGCCGCACCGCTTCGACATCGCGCTGGAGGGAAACCAGCGCAAGCTCGAGGCGGCCGAGAAGCTGGCCGTGCTCGCCGGCGAGGCGGGACTGGCGCTGCCCGAGCTGGCGCTCGCCTGGGTCATCAATCACCCGGCGGTGACCTCGGCGATCATCGGCCCCCGCACGCTCGAGCACCTGCAGTCGCACCTGCCGGCCGCCGAGCTCTCGCTCGACCCGGCGCTGCTCGACCGCATCGACGAGATCGTGCCGCCCGGGGTCAATCTCAACCACGAGGACGCCGGCTACGCCAACCCGGCGCTCGAGCCCGCGGCGCGCCGGCGCGCCCGCCCCTGAGGCGGCGCCGATGAGCGAGCAGCCGACGGGCCCGACCTACGCGCTGTACGCGAGCTTTGCGGCCGACCCGGCGCGCCCGCTTGGCGCGCAGCACCGCGAGCGCGCCGCCGGACACGCGCAGGCCGCGCTGACCGAGGGCGAGGCGACTCTGCGCGGCGCCTACACGGTGAGCGGCTACCGCGCCGACGCCGACATGCTGCTGTGGCTGGTCGGCCACAGCGCCGACGCCGTCCAGGACGCGCTGATCCGCTTTCGCTCGACCGAGCTCGGCGACGCGCTGTCGCCGGTCTGGTCGGCGATCGGCGTGCACCGCGAGGCGGAGTTCGCGAAGTCGCACACGCCGGCGTTCATGCGCGGCGAGCCGCCGCGGCGCTATGTCTCCGTCTACCCCTACGTGCGCTCGCTCGAGTGGTACCTGCTGGCGGAGTCCGAGCGCGCCGAGATGCTGCGCGAGCACGGCGAGATGGGGCGCAGCCGTCCGGAGGTCCGCGCGAACACCGTCAGCGCCTTCGCGCTCGGCGACTACGAGTGGCTGCTCGCGTTCGAGTGCGACGAGCTCGAGCCGATCGTCGATCTGATGCGCCTTCTGCGCAGCGCCCAGGCGCGCCGCCACACGCGCGAGGAGATCCCCTTCCACGCCGGTCGGCGGCGCCCGCTCGAGGAGGTCGTGGCGGACCTCCCCTACGCCTACGAGCGCTAGCTCAGCGTCGCCGCCGCGTCACCGCGACGCCCGCCAGGCAGAGCACGCCGCCCGCGATCGCGATCAGGCCCGGAACCTCGCCGAGCGTCGCCCAGCTGATCGCGATCACCAGCGGCGGCACCAGGTAGGTGGTTGCGCCCTGGCGCGCCATCGTCGAGTGCGAGAGCGCGTACGCCCAGGTCGAGAATCCGACGGCCGTCGGTCCGACGCCGAGGTAGGCGACGAGCAGCGTGCTGGTGGCCGGCGCGCCGCGCAGCTCGTGCACGAGCGCCGGCGCGAACGGCAGGCACACCAAAGCGCCCGCCAGGCATCCCCCCCAGGTCACGGCGATCGGCGACACGCGCGCAAGCACCGGCTTCTGCATCACGACGGCGACCGCATAGACGGCGGCCGCGAGCAGGCACAGCAGCACGCCGCCGATGCCGCCGTGGTGGCTCGACGAGCTCACGGCGATCACCGCAGCGCCGGCGAACGCGATGCCAAGCCCGCCCAGCACCCAGCGCGACAGCCGCTCGCGCAGCAGCCAGCTCGCCAGCACCGCGATCAGGATCGGAGCGACGTTGACCGCCATCGCCGCGGTGCCCGCGTCGACCAGGCGCTCGCCCTGGTTGAGCGCGATGTTGTAGATGCCGAACCACAGCACGCCGAAGGCGATGATCGACGGCAGCTCGCGACGGCCCGGCAGCGCCGGCCGTTTGAAGGCCATCATCGCGCTCAGCGCCACGGCGCCCACGAGCACCCGTCCCAGCGCCAGCGGCGCCGGCGCGAAATGAGTGCGCGCAGAGCGGATCGCGACGAACGCCGACGCCCACAGCAGCGTCGTCACAGCGATCGCCACCACCACGCGCACATTCACCTCGCGCGGGCGCGCCGCCATGCCTGCGCGTGCCGTGGCAAAGCTCATCGAGTCATTAACGCCGCGAGCACTACAAACGTGAGGCAGCGGAAGAGCGAGCCCCGTGAGAGGCTCGCTCTTCCGCCCTCTAAACCGCGGCCTTGGTGCGCCAGCCCTCCGCGTAGGAGGTGCGGGCGACCTCGCCGTATGGCACCGGGCTCACGATCGCGCGAATCTCCATCTGCTCGTGGCGCTCGACGACCGGCTTGGCCGAGCCGCCACCCTCCTCGCCCCAGACCAGCGTCACCTCGTTGCCGATCGCGACGTCAGCGTCGACGATCGCCAGCGAGAGCATCGAGCGCTCGTTGTAGCTGTAGCCGGAGAAGGTCGAGATGCCGACCTGCTCGTCGCCCGCGAGCAGCTTGTCGTAGGGCCAGGTGGAGTAGTTGGAGAGCGGCAGGTCGATGTACTTGCCGGCGCGGCCGCCCGTGTCGGTGACCAGCGACTGGAACACCTTGGCGACGTCCTCGCCGTTCCAGGCCAGCGTGACCTTGCGCCGCGGCGGGTTCTCGGCCATCTTCTCGAGCGCCTCGCGACCGATGAAGTCGTGGTCGAACCTCACGAACGGCCAGTAGCCGAGATCGTGCGGCGTCAGGTAGTAGTCGGCGATGTCGTCGGAGTAGAAGCTCCCGCCGAGCGACCCGGTGGCCTCGTAGCTGTCGGCGGGCAGCCACTCGCGGTATGCCTTCAGCTCGTCGCCGCTGAAGACCGCCGGCAGCGGCGAGGGGATCCAGCCCGACTCGAGCGTGTTGGTCGCGTAGACCCGCGAGCCGACCTGGCGCAACCCGAACTCATCACCGGCCGCCACGATCGCGCCGCGGATCTCCTCGGCCTCCTCCCACGGCCCGAACAATTCGAGGCCCGGCGCACCGGACATGCCGTGATGGAGCGCGTGGACGGTCCGCCCGGCGATCGTGATGTCGGCCATGTTGAAGAACTTGATCTCCGGTACCGGGCCGCCGAGGACCTTCGCCATGACCTCCATGGCGGTCGGTCCCTGGACCTGGAAGCGGTAGACCCGCCGGCGCCCGGTCGGGTTCACGGCGGTGCGCTCGTCGCGCTCGCAGCTGACGTCGTAGCCGCCGGTCTCGGCGTGGTACTGGACCCAGTTGTGCGCCGAGGGACGACCGACGAGCACCATCTTGTTGGCATCGAGGTAGAACAGAATCCCGTCGCCGATCACGTAGCCGTCGGCGTTGCAGACGACGAGCTGCTTGGCCTTGTTGACCGCAAAGTTCGAGAGGCTGTTGACGCCGACGTCGGACAGCAGCCTGATGATGTCCGGGCCCTCGAGGTAGAGCTCCGTCATGTGGTGGGACTGGTCGAACAGCGCGCAGGTCTGCGCCCACGCCACCTGCTCATCGCGCCAGTTGGTGAACTCGGCGGGCACCTTCGGGTACACGTAGGGGCCGATCTGCGAGTTGCGGGCCATCTCGACGGGGCCTCCGGCCGCCTGCAGCTTCTCCTCGAGGTTTCGGTAACTCATTTCTGCTACTTCCCTCCTCCTAATGACATGACAACCGCCGCGTGACGCGCGCGGGGGACTCTAGCCGAACCTCTGTGGTAGCGGCTTCGGCCGGCACAAGACGCGCACGCACAGGCGCGGTTGCAGACACCTAGAGGCAAGTGCAGCAGGGTATGGCGCGCGCGAGCGCGCGCCCACGCCTGCGCTGCGGCGCAGACGCTGGGGGCGGCGGCGGTGTCCCCTCTGCTATTCGACGATGTCGGCGCCGCCGTTCGCGCCGCCCGCGTCATCGGCCGAGGCGCTCGCCCCATCGCCGCTGAGGCGCGCCTGCAGCTCGCGGATGTGGTCGACGCCGGACGCGAGGTCGCCGTGGCTGACCTCGCCGCGGTCGACGAGCCCGAAGGCCGTCTTGCCGAGCTCGCTGTAGGCCTGGCTCAGCTCGCGCTTCGTCGCGACGATCTGCGCCTGCTTCTGCGCGCTGCTCGCCGCCTGCTCGGCCGAAGCCTTGACCTTATCGAGTAGGCCCATGTTGGTTCGCCTCCGTTCGCTTGTTGACTCAACGTAGAGCTTGGCAGGGATGGCGTCATTCTGCCGACCGCTCGAGGCAGCGCTCGCAGGCGCCGCGGAGGATGACCTCGTGCTCGGCGACCGCCAGCGCGACATCCTCACTGACGCGGCGCAGCTCGCGCTCGAGGCCCTCGTCCGCGAACGGGATCAGGCGCCCACAGCGGTCGCAGACCATGTGGTGGTGGTGACCGTGGCCATGGCGGATCGGCTCGTAGCGGACGATGCCGTGACCGACCTCGATGCGCGCGACCAGCTGCTCCTGCTCGAGCTCCTCGAGGATCCGGTAGACGCTCGCGCGCGACACGGCGCGGTTCTCGCGCTGGAGCGCCGCGCCGATCTCGAGCGCCGACAGCGCGCAGCGCTGCTCGCCGAGCAGCCCGATCACTGCCCGGCGCGCGCCGCCGCGGCGGTAACCCGCCGACGCCAGCCGCTCGCTCGCGCGCTCGGCCCAATCTTCGGCCGTGCTCATCGCCTCCATCCTAGAACGCCCGCGTGCGCCCACGAGCCGGCGGCGAGCGCGAGCGCATAGAAGGCGCCGGCCACCAGCACGATCGCGCTGCTGGGAGGCAGCGAGGAGACTCGATAGCTGAGCGCGATGCCGATCCACACCGAGGCGAGCGCGAGCACCGCCGACAGCGCCATGCCGCGGTATGGGCTCGCCGTCAGGCGGTGGGCCGCGCCGGCCGGGGCGGCGAGCAGCCCCAGCAACAGCAGGGCGCCGACGGCCTGGGTGGCCTCGGCCGCGTCGACTCCGACGAGCACGAGAAAGAGCGCCCCGAGCGCCGTCACGGGCACGCCGTGAGCAAGCGCGACGGCAGGGTCGAGCGTAGCGAACAGCAGCGGGCGCGCGACCGCGAGCGTGGCGGCGATCAATGCCAGCGCCACGAGCGCCGCAAGCCGCGCCTCGCCGCCGCTGAGGGCGAAGATCGAACCGAACAGGGCGCGCGCACCGACGATGCCGCTGCCGCCGCCGCTGCTGGCGTTGAAGAGGTCGAGGAAGAGCACGCCAAGGCCGAGGATCCAGGCGAAGACGACGCCGATGGTGACGTCGTCGGCACGGGCACGGCCGCCGAGCGCCGCGAACAGCAGCGCGATCGCCACGGTCGCCGCGAACAGCCCGATGCGCAGGTCGATCCCGGCTGCGGCCGCCGCCAGCGCCCCGGTGAAGGCCACGTGGCTGAGGGCGTCACCGGCGAAGACCTGGGCGCGCAGGACGACGAAGTAGCCGAGCAGGCCGCTCGCCACCGCGATCAGCGAGCCGGCGAGCAGCGCGTCGCGCACGAACGGCAGCGCGAACATCAGCGTCGAAGCTCCCGCGCGGCGCGCGCGATCGCGTACAGCGCGAGCGCGATGCTCGTCACGTAGAAGCCGAGTGAGAGGTTGGTGAAGTAGCTCAGCGTGAGCGCCGCCCAGGCCTCGAGCAGGGCGAGGGCCACGGCGAGGGCGAGGCTCAGGCCGATGCGCGAGGTCAGCTGCTGCGCGGTCGCGGCGGGCGCGACCAGCAACGCGAAGGTCAGCAGGACGCCCACGATCTGGGCGATCGCGGCGACGGCCAGTCCGAGCAGGACGAGGAACGCGATCGCGAGCGCGCGCACCGGCACGCCGTCGGCACGCGCCGCCTGCTCGTCGATCGAGGCGTAGAAGAGCGGGCGGCCGATCGCAGCGAGCGCGGTCGCGGCGAGCAGCCCGACCACCGCGAGCGTCCGCACCTGGCCGACGGTGATCCCGACCGAGGAGCCGAACAACAGCGTCTCGACGCTTTCGAGGACGCCCCCGTAGAGCGACAGGAAGAGGAAGCCCAGTGCCAGCGCCGCCGCGCCGACGGAGCCGACCACGGCCGACTCGTGGCTGAGGCTGCGCCGCGCACCCGCGCGCGACCCGAACGCGATCGCCAGCGCGCCGGCGAGGGCGAAGGCGAAGTAGCCCGAGGCCAGCGGCAGGCCGGCGAGCGCGGCCCCGCTGGCGCCGGGGAACGACATCACCGAGAGGGTGTGGCAGACGAAGCTCTCCCGCCGCAGCACCACGAACCAGCCGATCAGCGCGCCGACGAGGGCGACGATCGTCGCCGCCGCAAGCGCGTTGACCATGAACGGGTACTGCAGGAGCTCGTTGAGGTCGGTGATCGGGTTGGCGGAGAAGCTCGGGTTCATCAGTGACCGTGGTGGGTGTGCATGTCGGGCTGGCCGACGACGACCAGACGGCCGTCGGAGCGCGCCAGCACCTCGACGCCGGCGCCGTAGAGGGCGCTCAGCGTCGCGGTCGTGATCACCTGCCCGGGCGTCCCGGCGACGGCGCGACCGCCGGCGAAGTAGACGACGCGGTCGAGGTAGGGCAGCAGCGGGTTGACGTCGTGGGCGACGAGCACGACGGTGATCCCGTGCTCGCGGCAGAAGCGCGCCGCCAGCGCAGAGACCGAGGCCTGGTTGGGCAGGTCGAGGCTCTCGAGCGGCTCGTCGAGCAGCAGCAGCGCCGGCGAGCGCACCAGCGCCTGCGCGATCAGCAGCCGCTGCTGCTCGCCGCCGGAGCATTCGCCGATCGGGCGGTCGGCGTAGGCGACGGCGCCGACGTCTTCGAGGACGGCGTCGATGCGCGCGCGAACCTCGGCACGGCGGCGGCCGCCGAGCAACGGCAGCGGCGTGCCCCAGCGCGTCCCCTCGAGGCCGAGCGCGACGATGTCGCGGCCGCGCACGCGCACGCTCTCATCGAACGAGCGTCGCTGCGGGAGGTAGCCGATCAGCTCGCGGCGCTCGCCGGGCGCCGCCCCGAGCACGCTGGCGCTGCCGGCGCTCAGCCGCAGCAGCCCGAGCAGGACCGCCAGGAACGTCGACTTGCCGGCGCCGTTGGGGCCGAGGACGCCGACGAACTCGCCGGCGGCGAGGTCGAGATCGACGCCGCTCCAGACGGTCGCCTCGCCATGCGCGACGGCCGCGTCGCGCAGCGCCACCACCGCGCTCACCGCTTGATCCCGCGCGCGAGTGCCCGTTCGAGCGACTCGAGCTCCGCCACCTGCCACTGCTCGAAGCTGTCCGCGGCCGGCGACAGGGTCTCGGTCACGGTCGTGATCGGGATGCCGGCGGCGCGCGCGAGGCTGTTCACGTGCTGCACCTCGGGCGTGACGTTCTGGCTGTTGAAGATCCAGACGCGGATCAGGTGGCGGCGGACCTGGCGCTCCACCGTCTGCGTGTCGGCGGCGCTCACGTCGGTGCCCTCGGCGATCGCCTTGGCGAAGCTGTACGGAGTCAGCAGACGCAGGCCGAGTGCCTGGCCGAGCGGCTGGAAGATGCTCTCGCTGTAGCCGACGGCGACGCCGTGGTAGCGGGAGCGGATCTGCGCGATCAGCGCGTGGTAGCGCGCCAGCGCCAGCGTGTCGAACGCCTGCGCGCGGGCGCGGTAGTAGACGCCGTCGCGGGGGTCCAGGCGGACCAGGTCGGCGGCGATCGCGCCGACCACCCGCGCGAGCGAGTTCGGCGAATACCACTGGTGGGGGTTGTCGCCGTCTCGCAGGCCGAGCAGGTCGCCGACGTCGAGCGTCACGCGGCCGGCGAGGGGGCTCGCGGCGATCAGCTTCGAGGCCCAGCCGTCGTAGCCGATCCCGTTGACTATCGCCAGCTTGGCGGCGGCGAAGCTACGCGCGTCAGCCGGCGTGGGGTCGTAGCTGTGGGGATCGGTATTGGGGTTGACGATGACGCTGGTCACGCTGGCCTTGGAGCCGGCGATCTGGCTCGCGACGGCGCCCCAGAAGTTCTCCGCGGCGACTACGCGCAGGCGCTGGCCGGTCGCTGCGGTGCCGCCGCTGCCGCAGCCGGCCGCCGCGAGCGCGAGCGCGAGGCACAGCGAGATGACCAGCGCGGCGCGTCGAGCTTTCAACCGTGGTTCCTCGAGTGGTGGCGGGTGGTGGGCGCTCTGGTGCGAGGCCAGTATTGAGACTCGATCTTATATAAGATCCAGTCCTGAGGCGCGTTCCGGGGCCCTCGTGTGTAACGCTGCACCCGCCACGCTGCAAAGGCCCCGCGAGACCACCGATGTACGCCTCCACCAGCCCCGAACCGATCATGGCCCGCGCCGCGACCGAGAACTTCCCGGTGGCTTCGCGCCTGCTGCCCCCGCGAGCGCGCGCGCACCTGCTCGCGATCTACGGCTTCGCGCGCCTGGTCGACGAACTCGGTGACGAAGCCCCCGGCGACCGCCTCGCCGCGCTCGACTGGCTCGCGGAGGAGCTCGAGCGAGCCTTCGCCGGCAGCGCCACGCACCCGCTGCTTCGCGCGCTGGCGCCGACGATCGCCGAGTGCGGGCTCGAACGCGAGCCGTTCGAGCGGCTGATCGAGGCCAACCGCATGGACCAGCGCGTCCACAGCTACGAGACCTGGCAGGACCTGCTCGGCTACTGCCATCTCTCGGCCGACCCGGTCGGCGAGCTCGTGCTCTGCGTGTTCGGCGCCGCGACGGCGGAGCGGATCGAGCGTTCCAACGCCGTCTGCACGGCGCTGCAGCTGACCGAGCACTGGCAGGACGTGCGCGAGGACCTGGCGCGCGCCCGCGTGTACGTGCCGCTCGAGGACCTCGCGCGCCACGGCTGCACGATCGAATCGCTGTCCGCGAGCCACGTCAGCGAGCCGCTGCGGCGCGTGCTCGCCCTTGAGGCGGCGCGCACGGCGGTGCTGTTTCGCGAGGGAGACGCGCTCGTGGCGAGCCTGCGCGGCTGGCAGCGGCTCGCGATCGCGGGCTACACCGGCGGCGGCCGCGCCGCGCTCGAGGCGATCGCTATCGCCGGCTACGAGGTGCTTGCGGGCGATCCGCGGCCCACACGGCGGCGCCAGATCGGCGCGATCGTCCGCGTGCTGATCCGGGCAGCTGGCGGATGAGCGAGCCCGCGCGGCGCCACTGCGCGCAGATCACGCGTCAGCAGGCCGCCAACTTCTACTACGGGATGCGGCTGCTGCCGGCCGAGAAGCGCGCCGCCCTGTTCGCGATCTACGCGTTCGCGCGCCGCGTCGACGACATCGGCGACGGCACGCTGGCGGCCGAGGAGAAGCGCCGTCAGCTCGACGCCGCCGCCGCGTCGCTGGGCGCGGCGCCGGACGGCGACCTCGTGCTCGTCGCGCTGCATGAGGCCGAACGGGGCTTCCCGATCCCGCGCCAATCCCTGCTCGACCTGATCGACGGCGTGCGGATGGATGTCGACGGGACGACCTACGAGAGCTTCGAGGAGCTGGTCGTCTACTGTCGGCGCGTGGCAGGCTCGATCGGGCGACTGTGCGTCGCGGTCTTCGGCGCCGATGGCGCCGACGCCGGCGAGCTGGCCGACGATCTGGGCGTCGCGCTGCAGCTGACCAACATCCTGCGCGACGTCCGCGAGGATGCTGCGCGCGGGCGGACGTACCTGCCGGCCGAGGACCTCGAGCGCTTCGGCGCGCCCGGGCCTGAGTCGATCGGGCCGCTGGTCGCCTTCGAGAGCGCGCGTGCGCGCGAGTGGTACGCGCGCGGCCTGCAGCTGACGACGATGCTCGACCGCCGCAGCGCCGCCTGCGTGCTCGCGATGAGCGGTATCTACCGGCGGCTGCTCGATCGCATCGAATCGAACCCGCGTGCCATCCTCGAGCGCCGCGTCGCGCTCGGGCCGCTGACGAAGGTTGCGGTGGCCGCGGGAAGCCTGCTCGGCGCCCGCCGGCCGTGAACGTCGTCGTCGTCGGCGGCGGCGTGGCCGGGATCGTCGCGGCGCTGGACTGCGCCGCCGCCGGCGCCTCGGTCACGCTTGTCGAGGTCCGCCCACGCCTGGGCGGCGCCGCCTACTCGGTCGAGCGCGACGGGCTCTGGCTCGACAACGGCCAGCATGTGTTCCTGCGCTGCTGCACGGCCTACCGCGCGCTGCTCGGCAAGCTCGGCAGCGAGCCGCTCGTCGAGCTGCAGCCGACGCTCGAGATACCCGTGCTCGCGCCCGGTCGCCCGCCCGCGCTGCTGCGCCGCAGCGGCGCCCGTCCGCCGTTTCATCTGGCGCGCACGCTGCTGCGCTACCCGCACCTCTCGCTGCGCGAGCGAATCGCCGCCGGTCGCGCCGCGCTAGCGCTCGGCCGCGTCGGCGCCGACGACTCGCGCACGCTCGGGTCCTGGCTCTCCGAGCACGGCCAGAGCGCGCACGCGATCTCGGTGCTGTGGGACCTGATCGCGCTGCCGACGCTGAACCTGCGGGCCGACGAGGCCTCGCTTGCCCTCGGCGCCTTCGTCTTCCAGCAGGGTCTGCTGCACGACGCGGCCGCCGGCGACATCGGGCTGCACCGGGCGCCGCTGCAGGAGATCATCGGCGACCCGGCGGCGCGCGCGCTCGCGGCGGCCGGCGTCACCGTGCACCTGCGCTGGCCGGCGCAGCAGATCACCAAGCTCGGGGGCCGCTTCGCGGTCGTCGGGCCCGCCTCCTCCTGGCTCGGCGCCGACGCCGTGATCGTCGCCGTGCCCCACGACCGCGCCGCCGCGCTGCTGCCCGAGGCCGCGCGACGCGGAGCGAGCTGGCCTGGCGCACTGCGGTCCTCGCCGATCGTCAACGTCCACGTCGTCTATGACCGCCGCGTGATGGCATACCGCTTCGCGGCCGGCGTCGACACGCCCGTCCAGTACGTCTTCGACCGCACGCCCGCGGCCTGGACCGCCCGCCAGTACCTGGCCGTCTCGCTGTCGGGCGCGCGCGAGGAGATGGGCATGAGCACCGCGGCCCTGCGCGAGCGCTACGTGCCCGCGCTCGCGGAGCTCCTCCCCGCTGCCGCCTCGGCGCGGATCGAGCACTTCAGCGCGACCAAGGAGCACGCCGCGACCTTCCGCGCGGTCCCTGGCACCGCAGCGCTGCGCCCGCCGCCCGCGACCGCTCTCGCGGGGCTCGTGCTCGCCGGCGCCTGGACGGCCACGGGCTGGCCGGCCACGCTCGAGGGCGCCGC
>Ga0209415_10004359_pt1 | contig 25963 bp, 22 predicted proteins | sample PeaSoiSIISIP2007_FD_187696 | JGI IMG/M metagenome (GOLD analysis project Ga0209415, IMG submission 187696) | Peat soil microbial communities from Weissenstadt, Germany - SII-SIP-2007 (SPAdes) (version 2) | ecosystem: Environmental > Terrestrial > Soil > Wetlands > Peat | place: Germany... | reverse complement strand
GAAGGCGGCTCGTCTGAAGGCGGCTCGTCTGAAGGCGGCTCTGCAGGAGAAGACGGCAGGCACGAGACCTTTCACATCGGCCGGCTGGCGATTTCTGACGCCGAGCACGAACCGCTCGTGGTGGACTGGAGGGCGCCGGTAGCCGAGCCGTTCTACCGTGCGACGGGTGCGCGTCCCATGGGCCTGCGCCGGCGCCGCCATTTCTTGACCGACGGCCGCCGCGTCGTGGACCTAGAAGACGAGCTCTTCGCACAGGGCGATGGGACGGGCGGGGCCGAAGCGCTCGGGCTGGCTGGGCCGAGCGTTTTGCTGGCAGCTCTTGCGCGAGCTCATACAGGGCGGATGCGCGACATCGTCGCCACGGTCCAGGCCGAGCAAGACGAGATCATCCGTGCTCCCCTGACGGGGGCTCTGGTTGTCCAAGGTGGGCCTGGGACCGGCAAGACCGCCGTGGCGCTCCACCGTGCGGCTTACCTCCTCTACACGTACCGCTTCCCGCTGGAGGTACAAGGGGTGCTCGTGGTCGGGCCCAACCCGACCTTTTTGCGCTACATAGACCAGGTGTTGCCGTCGCTCGGCGAAACGGGTGTCGAGCTGTCGACAGCGACCGGGCTGTACAAACGAGCGCGGCCGGTGGCCGCCGAGCCCGCCGATGTGGCGCGCCTCAAGGGCGACCCCCGTATGGCCCAGTTCATCAGGAGAGCCATCCACCAGCGGGAACGGCCGCTGCGGAGGACCGCCGAGATCCCTTATGGCAGGGCCGTGCTCACCTTGGCTCCCGAGGCTTCCGCCGAGATCGTGACCGCCGCCCGGCGCCGGTCTGGCACGCACAACGCGCGCCGCCGTGTCGTCGAGACGCTCCTCTGGGAGCATCTTGCCGGTCAGTTGGAACGTCGCGCAGAAGCCAATGCAGCCCGCTCCGTTGGCGACATCGAAATTGTCCTCGGGGGGACCGGCGACGGGGACGACCTCGAGGAACTCGCTGACGCCCGTGCCGTTGGGGCCCGTCCCGCCGAGGTCGGTACGGAACTCCGTCGCCGGCCACTGGTCGCCGAACTGCTGGAGCGAATGTGGCCCAGGTTGACACCCGAAGCCTTGTTGCACGACCTCTTCGGGGCTAAGCCGTTGATCGAGCTGGCAGGCAAAGGAGTACTCGGCGCAACCGAGTTCGACCTCCTCTACCGGCCGCGGAGCGCTTCCCTCGAGGAGGTCGGCTGGACGCCGGCCGACATCGCCCTTCTCGACGAGGCGAGCTGGTTGCTTGGCCCGCAACGCCCCGGGCCGCCGAACGAACAGCCTCACCGGACCTTTGGCCACATCGTTGTCGACGAAGTTCAGGATCTTTCGCCGATGGAACTGCGCATGGTGGGCCGTCGCTCGTTGTCCGGGTCCATGACCCTTGTCGGCGACATCGCTCAGGCGACCGGCCCATGGGCGCCCGCGTCCTGGGAAGAGCTGATGGCCCACGTGCCGCGCCGGCGCGACTGGCGCCTGGTCGGCCTTTCGGTTAGTTACCGGGCGCCCGCTGAGGTGATGGCACTGGCTCGGCGCGTTCTCGCCGCCGCGCTGCCTGGGGTCTCCCCGCCGGAGCCGGTGCGGCACACCGGGCAAGCTCCCAGGTTCCTCTCGCTCGCCTCCGAGCCACTCAACAATGCAGCTTGGCTGTCGCTCATCGGCCGGACTGTCGTCGAAGAAGTCGGTGCGGTTGCCGCCGAGCTCGGCCGGGGCGACGACGGGAGCGTCGGCGTGCTCGTGCCATCCACGCTGCTGGCAGATGTCAGGTCAGCCCTGGCCGGGGAGGGCATCGTCGGCGGTGAGGTCGGTGCCGGAGCCCTCGACACCCAGGTCAGCCTGCTCGCGCTGGCTGATGCCAAGGGCCTCGAGTTCGACTCAGTAGTCGTCGTCGAGCCCGCCGGGATCGTCGCCCAGTCGCCATCGGGAATGCGTGCGCTTTACGTGGCCCTCACCCGTTGCACCCGCCGGCTCGCGATCGTCCACCGGGAGCCCTTGCCAGCGCCGATGCTCCCGGTCGAGGGCTCCGACGAGCAGCCCGTCTAAAAGAAGTCCGGCATCCAGGGAACGGGCCCCGCGAACAGTGCCGACAGGAACGGCACCCGCTCGTCGTCCTCGTCCATAGCCCCCACGACAACGAGATCGGCGGGCGACGCGAAACCCGTGTAGAGCGCCGAGAACAGCCCTATTGACAACGGCTTTCCCGTTCCCGGTCGGTGAGCAGCCGCCGCCGGGTCGAGCGGCTCCACGCTGACCCGGCCGGCATCGGCTTGGACCAGCCAGGGCCCGGCGTTCTCGGGGAACAGAGTGTCGTCGATCTCCACGACGGCCTCCCCGGTTGCCTGCGGGTACCCCCTGGAGCGGAGCGCCAGAGGCACGTCGAGAACCCTGGTCATCCAGCGCGTCAGGCTTGACCTCATCGAAAATCCGTTGCTCCCGATGGCAAGGGCCACCTGCGGGGTGGTGGGCGGGCCGTACCAAGCAAGCTCGCTCGCCGAGTTCTCGAAACCCCTGAAGTAACCCAGCAATGTCCGCAGCGCCCGAAAGTCCTCGAAGACGAGGTGATTGCAGACGGCCTTGTAGCCGTTATCGCCGAAGCCACCCGGCCCCCATGGTTCCAGGTGGTAGTTGACATAGCCGGAAAGACCTTCGCCGTCCGGCACGACCACTGCGCGAGGCAGATCCCTGTCGCTCTTAGGGGCGAGAACGTGGTCGTGCCACCAGTCGCGATCAGGCGATTGCACCGGGCCGTTGTGGCCTGACGCGAAGAGCGAAAAGCAGTTCATCACATTGTCCAGGTCCGTAGCCTCCATCTGCCTGACCTCGCCGCCGCCGCGGCCGCGACCACGGTGGGCTGGAAGGTCCGCGATAGGCGCCCTGAACTGGAGCCGCACGCCCCCGAACTCGTACCCCAGGCTCCGGTAGAGCGCGGTCGCTGTGGGGTAGAGGGCGCTGATGGCACGTCCCCTGGCTCTTTCGTCGCGCAACACGGTGCGCACTATTGCCGAAGCCAGGCCTTGGCCGCGGTACTCGGGCAGGACTGCTACACCTGCGAGCCCAGCGCAGGGGACCCGCTGGCCGCCGAACCACTGGTCGTAGTCGATAGATCGGGCCGAGGCGACCGGGCGGTCCCCGTCGAAAGCGCACAGCCGGCGGCGAAGCTCCTGTATGTCGACAGCGTTCCTGCGCATGTTGAACGCGAGGTCGAGCAGTGACGCGACGCTTTCACGGTCCGCCTCGCCCGCAGGGCGCATCTCGATCATAAAGGCAAACTACTGGTGCGGCGAGTGGCGTTGTTGGTTGCGCCGGAGAGCCGCTGACCGGTAGCTGTCGACGAGGTACCCGACGAGACCGACGGCAAACCAAGAAACGATGATGGCGGCTCCGATGTGCTCGCCCGCCGCCATTGCCGGTTCGTTGCCACCGGCGATGTCCGCGATGGTCGGTGCGGACAAAGCCAGGACCATGAGCACCAGGATCGCGGGCCGAATACTTGGTGTTTTCATCGCTTCACCCCATCAGTCGGGCGCATAGCAGCGTCGCCCAGAGCGCGGGAGTCGCCGGTTCGCCGTCCAGGCTGCCGACCGGTATGGGGGCGGCGAGGGCTGCGGCAGGAGTCGTCGTGCTGTCGAGTTCGACGAGGGCCAGCACGTCCAGGCCTCCCAGCGCCTCGGACCACGCGGCCAGGTCCTCGGGTTTGTGGGAAGCCTTGGCGACTCCCCAGCACAGTGTTGGTTCGAGCGCTTGGAGTATCTCGGTCGTCCAGGCGGATCGTTCCGGTCGGACGTCCTGTTCGATGGCTACCACCGACGGGTGGTCTCGCCAGCGCCAGCTTCTGCGCTCTTCGACCGCCACCTCGGCGGACAGGATCACCCGGTCCTGTTTGCGCCAGACCTTCCGCTGTGTGGCCAGGGCAACTTCGTCCGGGGAGGCACCCAGGTCGCGCGCGATGCCTCGTGCTGTGGACATCACGGTGTTGGGCGGCCCGACGACGGCGACGACGCTCGAGGGCGACCTCGGAGCAGCGGGTAATGGCGGGAGCGCCAGGTCAAGCGCCCGTCGAAGTTCCCCCTCGATCGTCTCCCTGGTCGCCGTGGGCGTCACGGCACTGCAGGCCTGTACCGGGACGCCGAGACTTTGGAGTGCGAGCCCGAGCTCGGACAACTGCCCAGCCGGGGCTGTCGGCGCCAGCGGTCCAGGTGTGACGGCAGGTTGTGGCAGGCGTGCTGCCGGCGCAATCGGTGCCAGCCATGCGGGTTGGGCTAGAGGTTGCGACAGAGGCTGGTGAGCTGGTTGGCGCACCGGCTGGGTCGCCGCTTGGGAGAGGCGTCGCTCCGGGAGGGCTGCTGCCAAGGGCGCTGCTTCGGGCGCATGTTGGTGCAAGGACTGAGGTGCAGACTGGGGCTCAGCTTGCGAAAGGCGAGCTAGTACCGCTGGAGCTGCGAGCCATCGAGGCTCGCCTCGTTCGCCCGCCGCCGGGAGCCAAAGTGGCTCCGTCCAGTCGCGCGGGGCAGGCGGGGCAGCCGGGCCAGCTGAGGCACGTGGCTTGGCGAGGTCGACCGTCGCTGCCACTCGAGGCTCGGTCGTTGCTCGTGGCACCGCCTGCACTCGTGGGGTGCCCTGCGTACGCGGCGCCGCCAACCCGAGCGGATCGGCTAGCTCGGTAAGGATCAGGTCGGCATGCGACGCTGGCGGCGGCTCCGGCGCACGAAATGCGGCCTCTCTGCCGTCTGAGACCGGGGTTGCCAAACCGGCCTCCCGGGCGATTCGTTCCAGGACAGCGGCAAAGCCCGCGCTAGGTGCCTGCTCGGCGCCTTCCGGTCCGCCCCAATCCTGCTCGACGGCTTGCTCGACGGCTTGCTCGACGGATTTCTCGCCGGTTCGCTCCCCGGGTTGGGTTTGCCTCCACCGGCGGCCTTTCTTCTCCTCACGTCGGTCTTGGCTCCGGCTGGCGGACCGCGGCAGGTTCGCCGGGGCAACCGGGCCGATCGGCTCGCGCTCGGCGAGCGCGTCGCTGGGGAACCTCCGCTCAGCGGTCTCCCGGCCGGTGCTCGCGTTCCCCGAGCCGTCTCCGCCAGAAGCCTCGCGCCCTAAGGTCTTCCGACCTGGACTGCCCTGGGACGACCCGCTTTGGCTGCCGCCGTCCGCGGCCAGCGCGAAATGACCCTCTTCGGCATTGATTTTCTCGGCGAGGTCCAGCACCGAAGACGGGCCGTTGTCAGCCATCTCCTCGATCAGTGCCGACATCGGGTCATCGTTGTCGCTCAGCCCGCTGCCCTCGTCTGTCCAATGCGGCTTGGCGGCCCGAGGTTCCGCCCCGCGAGGCTCGGCGCTTCGCTCCGCTCGCCGCGGCTGAGCTTCCGGGCGCTCCGACGGAGCCGCGCCTGAAGAGGCCGACGGCCTTGGTCCCTGGCTATCTTTGGGAGCTCTGGGTGCAGGGCGAGTTGACGGAGGGCGACGTGAGCTGCCCGCCCCATCGACTTCAACTTCTACTTCGACGTGTTCCCGGGCAAAGAAACCGCCGACGCCACCCTTTCGCACCCGCGTGGCGGCGACGATGTTCGGTGACGGGCCTAGCTGGCGCTTGGCGGCCTCAACCGCCTCCTCCAGCGTCGGGCCGTCAAACCGTAGCGTGGGCAAGGGTTACCACTCCCTTGGACTCGAGGCGCAGTTGAGAACCAAGCTCTGCGTAGGACAAAACGGGCAGGCGCGGGGTCGCGGTCCGTACGAGCTTTTTGACCGCAGGCCGCAGAGGTGCTGCGCAGACCAGGACCGGCATCTCGCCGTCCCGTTCGGCTTCTCGCGAACGCTGGGCGACGGCAAGGGTGAAGGCCTCCGCTTTTTCGGGCGCTAGTGCGAGGAAAGAACCGTTCTCGCTCGCGCGTAGCAGCTCGCTGAGTTGCTGTTCGAGGACCGGGTCGATCGTGACGACCGGCAAGTGGCCGTCGGTCGCCAGTGCCGCGGAAAGTGCCGGGCCAAGGGCTTGCCTGCAGGCTTCAACGAGCGCCTCGGGGTCGCGCGTAGTGCGTACTTTCTCCGTCACTACCTCGAAAATCTTGGAAAGGTTGCGCACCGATACGCCCTCGTCGAGCAAGTCGCGAAGGACCCGTTGGACCTCGGCCAAGGTCACCTGGGCCGAACCGAGCTCCTCGACAACGGTCGGGTCGCTCCGCCTTACCAGCTCGACAAGTTCCTTGATCGAGGCGCGGGAAAGCAGTTTGCCGGCGTTCTGTTTCACGACCTCTGAAAGGTGCGTCGTGATTACGGAGGCCGGGTCGACAACAGTCGCCCCCATCCGTTCTGCTTGGGCCCGTGCCGAGGCGGGTGCCCACTTGGCGTCGAGGCCGAAAACGGGCTCTTTTGTCGGGGTGCCCGGCAGAGAGCCAAGCATGTCGCCGATGGCGAGCACATGGCCTGGTTGTGCTGTGCCGCGGGCAACTTCGGCGCCCTGGACGCGGATCGTGTACGTCGACGCCGGCAGGTCGATGTTGTCCCGGGTGCGCACCAGTGGCAGGACCACGCCGAGCTCGAGGGCCACTTTGCGCCGGAGAGCCTTGACGCGGTCGAGGAGGTCGCCGCCCCGGGTGGGGTCGACGAGCTCGACCAGGTTGAAGGCGACTTCCAGCTCGAGGGGGTCGACCTTCATGTCGCGAGCCAGCCCCTCGGGGGAGTCGGGGGCCGGCGCCGGAGGTACCTCCACGACCGCCTCTTGTTCAGCGCGCTCGCGAAGGGCTTGGTCGGTCGGGAGGCGCCCAGCGAGGAACCACACTGCTCCTCCCACGATCAGGAAGGGCAATTTCGGTAGGCCGGGTATGAGGGCGAGCATCATGACCCCCCCTGACGCCATGCGTACTGCGCGGCGCTGGTGAAGGATCTGCAGGACGAGGTCGGTGCCGAGATCGGAGTCAGTTCCGGCGCGGGTCACGATGATGCCGGTCGAGATCGATATCAGCAGCGCCGGCAACTGCGCTGCGAGGCCGTCGCCGACGGACAGGAGGCTATAGGTGTTCACGGCCTGGCCGAAGGGCTCACCGTCTTGGAACACGCCGATCAAAAGGCCCCCGACCAGGTTTATCGCCATTATGACGATGGCCGCTATCGCGTCGCCTCGCACGAACTTCGACGCCCCGTCCATAGCGCCGTAAAAATCGGCTTCGGCCGCGATCTCGCGCCGGCGCCGGCGCGCTTCGTCCTTGTTGATCAGGCCGCCGTTGAGGTCCGCGTCTATGGCCATCTGTTTGCCCGGCATCCCGTCCAAGGTGAAACGGGCGGCAACTTCTGCGACTCGGCCTGCGCCGTTGGTGATCACGATGAACTGGATCACGATGATTATGAGGAACACGACCAGGCCGACGATGACCGAGCCGCCTATCACGAAGTGCCCGAAGGAGGAGACAACGTTGCCGGCCTTGGCGTGCAGGAGGATCTGGCGGGTGACGCTCACATTGAGCGCCAGGCGGAACATGGTCGCGATCAGCAAGAGCGACGGGAACACGGAGAAATCGAGGGCCCGCTTCACGTACATGCTCGTGAGCAGGATGATCACCGCACCAACGAGGTTCAGCGTGATCAGGACATCGATCAGCTCGGTCGGCAAAGGTACGACCAGCATCACGACGACGCAGACCATCGCCGTAGGCACGCCCACCAAGGTCAAGCGGTTGTTACGCAACTCGGCTACTCCGGCCCTTCTAAACTGGTTCGGCTGGCCCTGGTCCTTGGGCCGGCGAGTCGCGTCCGTGCTTGATCGGCATATTTGTTATCGGCAACCCGGCTGGTTGGCTGAGGCTCGTTCGCCTACTGCTCGCGCGAGATGCCTACTGCTCGCCTGAGCCAGCTCCCGTCCGGGCCCTGACCCCAGGCCGGGCCATAGCGCCATTGCCGGTCCCCGCCCCAGCAGCACCTCCAACCCTCGCCGCATCGCCCCCGCCAGCGCCCGCAATAACCCCTCCCGTAGCACCCGTGAGCAGCGGCGCAGCCGGCCTCAGCGGCGCCCCGTCGATGCGAGAGGTGCGCCCGTTGGCTCGCAGGGAGTAGATGAACGTGAGGAGCCGAGCGACGGCCTCGTAGAACTCCGTCGGGATCTCCTGTTCCAGGTCGCACGCCACGTAGAGGGCCCTGGCAAGCGGGGGGTCCTCGACGAGCGGCACCCCGTTGGCGGTTGCCTCCTCGCGGATTTGGAGAGCCATGAAGTCGGTCCCTTTTGCGACCACCCTTGGCGCACCGCTGCCGCGCACATAGCTCACCGCGACAGCGAAGTGGGTAGGGTTCACGACCACAGCGTCCGCTTTCGCCACAGCGGCGATCATCCGGTTGCGGGCCATCTGGCGCTGCCGGCGCCTGATCGCTCCCCGCATTTGAGGGTTGCCTTCGGTGGACTTGGTCTCTTCCTTGACCTCGTGTTTGGTCATCCGCAGCTGGCGGGACACCTTTCGGAACTGCACGATGTAGTCGAGCACCGCGAGGACGAGGCTGATCGCGGCTACTTCACGGACCAGGGAGAGGGCCCGGCTAGCCACGATGGAAGCGATCGCGGTGGAAGAAAGGCCACCGTTGCTGGTGATAACAGGGAGCAAGCCGCTCAGGACCTGCCAGACGACCAGGCCGAGAAGGCTGATGCGCACTATCTGCTTACCGACCTCCCACAACGAGCGCGGGGAGATTATTTTCTTCAGGCCCTTTGCAGGGTTGAGGCGCTTGAACGAGGGTTTGAGCGGGGTGAAAGTGACAAGGCCGCGTGTCTGGGCGAGGTTTATTGCAAGCGCGATGCCCATCGTGGCGAGCAACGCCGGCGCCAGGGCGAGCAGGGCACCCTCTGCCCCAACGCGGGCCACGGCCCCGTCGGCGGACAACGAAGGGTGGCCCATGGTATTGGCGATCTGGAACCAGAGCTTCTGCTCGAGCGCGTAGGTCGCCTCGAAGGTGTGCTGCATCAGGTAGCTGCCTGCAAATACGACGACCCATGTGACGACTTCGGGTGTGCGGGCCACCGTGCCGTCTCGGCGCGCCTCCTTCTTGCGCCTGGTAGTTGGTTTCTCGCTTTTAGAGTGCTTGTCCTCGTCCGGCATGGTCCGCTGGCCTCAGTCCGGTCTCAGGGCCTAAGGCCGAGCAGGCCAAGGCTGTCCGTGACCGCCCGGTCGACGAGAGTGTTGACAGCACCCGGCAGCAGCGGCAGCGAGATGCCGACGACCACCAGCGCGAGCGCGATGTTGATCGCAAAACCGAGGGACATCACGTTCAACTGGGGGGCGCTCCGCGTGAGCAGGCCAAGTGCGACGTAAGCGAGGAACATGGCGGCAAGGACGGGGGCCGCGATCTCGACGGCCGCAAGGAAGAAGAAACCCACCTCTGACATGAGCGTCGTACCGAGAAGGCCCACACTTTTGGAGGTCAGCCCGATGGACTGGAACGATGTCAGGAAGCCTTTGACCACAAGCAGGTCGCCCCCGGTGGCGAACAGCAGTGTCGTCATGATGACGTTGAAAGTGTTGGCCGTCACCGGGTTCATGGTCCCGCTGATGGGGTCGAACGTTGTGGACGCGCTGAGCCCGCTCGTCATGTCGGTGAGGCTCCCGGCAGCGCTCACAACAGAAAACAGGAGCGAGGTGATGAACCCGAGCACCGCACCGGTGACCGCCTGCAGCACGAGGTCCGAGATGAACCCGGCCGTGTCCTGGGCGCCGACCGTCGCGGCCATCTTGACCATCGCCCCGCCGGGGCCGGCGGAAAGTTCGGCGGTTACGGCGAGGCCCAGCGACGCGGCGAGCCCGGTGCGCACGACAAGGGGGATGGTGGAAGAGGAAAAGGGCGGCACGAACGCCAACCATGCGCTGGCGCGCACCATCGCGAACATGAAGACGAAAAACCCGCCCGCTGACAGCTGGAACGTCATGCCCGCCCAACCCCGACCAAGGTGGCCGTTTGCGGCGGCATTAGCTCGTCAATTGTGGGATCATCGCGTAAAGCTGGTCCGTGAACCCCACGAGCGTGCTGAGCATCCAGTGCCCGGCAAGGACGATTGCCAGGGCGACCCCGGCCATTTTGGGCACGAACGTAAGGGTCATCTCCTGGATCGAGGTGATGGACTGGATGAGCGAGACAGCGAGGCCTATGACCAACGCCGTAAGCAGCATCGGGGCCGCCAGTTCGCCGGACACGGTCATCATCCGGACAGCGATCTCGATGACGGTGGTGTCGGTCATTTGGCGGCCAAACCTTTCGACGGGAGCTCTTTCACCGGACGCTGTATTGCGAGGGCTTCTGTAACGGGGAGCTTGTTCAATGGAAGCTCGTGATCAGTGACTGCACGACAAGAGCCCAGCCGTCGACCATCACGAACAGCAGGAGCTTGAACGGCAACGACACGAGGGAGGGTGGGAGCATCATCATCCCCAACGACATGAGGGTGGCGCTGACCACGAAGTCGATTATCAGGAACGGTACGAATATGACGAACCCGATGATGAACGCGGTGCGCATCTCGGACAGAGCGAAGGCAGGTATCACCGCAGACATGGGCATCGCTTGCGGTGATGCCGGTTTGTGCCCCGGTTTGGCAAAAAGGGCTAAGTCGTCGGACTGCGTCTGTTTCAACATCCAGGTCTTGATAGGCGCCTGAGCCTCCGTATAAGCCTGCTCGGCTGTCATCTTGCCGTGGAGGTACGGCTGCACCGCATCGGCGTTGACCTGGTTTATGACTGGGGACATGATGAAAAGCGTGAGCACCAGCGCGAGCCCGGCGAGGAGCTGGTTGGGAGGCACATTGGTCAGGCCGAGGGCCTGGCGCGTGATGGACAAAACGATGATTATGCGGGTAAAACTGGTGAGCAGTATCAGCAGCGAGGGCGCCACGGCGAGCAGCGTCAGGGCGATGATTATCGTGATGCTCTCGCTGGGCTTGTTGACGGTGCCGCCGAGGTTCACCGAGATCGTGCCGCCCGAGCCCGAGCTCGTGCCCGTCCCGGTCGGGGTCGCCGGAGACTGAGGGGCGTCCGGCGAAGTGGCGCTCAGGACGCCTGCCCCTGTTCCGCCCGAACCGTTGCTGTAGCCGCCCGAGTCCGGCGAGTTGGTAGGCGCCTGGTCGGTCCCTACCTGGGCCGCGGTCGGAGTCGCAATAGGAGAAGCCATGGCCCGTGCGGGCATAGCCAGGCTCGCGAGAGCGAGCACGCCGGCGACGGCAAGCATGGCTCCGATTGCGAGAGGCAACGATCTTCTAAGTTTTTGCATGGCGCTCCAAAACAGCGTTGGAAGGGAGCGCGGGAGCTATCGGCGGATCGTCCGCTCCCGCAGCGAATCAAGCGTTAGCTTCCATGCGTTTTGACGCTCCGAACTGACGGCGTCGGGTGGAGAGGCCGGCATCCGGTCGGCCTGTTGCCAATCATCGAACTCATCCCAAATTTCGAGGTCGCTTACCTGAGCGTCGCCGGCACGAGTGCCTGCCTGAGCGCCAGACGTAGGTACGGGCCCAGACGTTGGTGTGGCCACGTTGGTAGGTGGCGCCGCATGAGCGTCGAGCGCTGCGGCGTTCCCGGGGCCGGGCAACTCCGCCAGGAGGGTGATCGACTGCTCCGTCACTCCCAGCAGGAACTGCTTGCCCGTCGCCTCCACGACTGCCACGGCGGCACCCTTGGCTAGCGCCCGGCGGTACACGACCTCGACCGGTGGGATGGGGCGGGCACGCCGCGGCCTGGGTGCGCCGAAGACGCTTCCCAACTTGGCCCCGAGCGTATTCGGGCCAACAGCCGGGCCGCCTGCGCCGAAGCCTGCGGTCCCACCGCCATCTGCACCTGCGCTGCCTGCACCGGCGCTGTCGCGCCCGGAACGGCCGCCACTGCCCGCGCGACCGGCTCCCAGGCTCCCAGCGCCCAGGCGACCGGTGCCAAGACCTCTGCCGGCCCGGCTGCCTCTAAAGCCTCCACCGCCGAGGCCAGCCTCCTGGCGCCGGCGCACGAAGCGCGCGGCCAGGCCCATTACTGCCATGACGACCGCCATGGATATCGCGAGCCGCACGAGCAGCTCGATCATCCCGCCCAATTCTCAGTCCCCGTTGAGCAGTTCGGTAACCCGTACGGCGAAGCACTCGTCGACGACGACCACCTCGCCCCGTGCGATCAACGTCCCGTGGACGAAGATGTCGACCGGGTGGCTCACCGGCCGGTCCAGTTGGACCACCGAGCCGTTGTGGATGCTGAGCAGGTCCTTTATCGGGATTTTGGTGCGGCCAAGCTCGACGCTGACCGTCATTTCCACTTCGCCGAGGTTCGCGATGGAACGGCCGGCCGAGGTGCCGGGCGCAGGGTCCAGGTGGGGAAGTTCGGCGGCCACTTGGCCCACGGCGGTGATAACGACGAGCAGGCCCTCCTGGGTCTCACCGGCGATCAGCGGTACGGCAAGCGCCTGGAACCCAGGCCGCGGCCTGAGCAGAAGGTCGGGGTTGGAACGCTGCATGTCGCCGATGTGGTCGGCCCCGCAGGCGGCGCCGAGCGCAGGAGCGGTGGTGGCCAGAGCTGAGGCGACGCGACCTTCCCCGGGCACCTTCGCCCCCGCCGGCAGTGCCAGCGCGACCTCTCCGCAAGGCCCGAGAGGACCGATGAGTGGCGCGCTCCACGCCTTTGCGCCCTTGGACAACGCTTCGCCGCCAAGGCTTACGGTCTCGTCGGTGTTCTCCGCCCAGAGGTCGAAAGCTTCTCCTGGTTCGGCAACAAGGCCGAGAGTGCTCGTGAGCAGGACCGCTGCCTCGGTCGCAGCGGGCCGCATGATAGCCAGGTCGGTATCGGCGCTCAAAGGTCTGCTCCTTTTTTGGCAGTCGGGCCAATCACGGCGAAGGCCTTTTGGGGCCCGCGCCGGCCGGCCAGGCCGGACAGGTACGGCACCCGGCCCACAAAAAGGGTTAGGGGTTCGTCGACGGGGTGCTCGAGGCGTATGACCTGGCCCGGCGCGAGGTCGACGATCGTCCGCGAGGGCAGGTCTGTCTCGTTGAAACGGACGGAGGCCTCCACAGGGCACTCTTCTAAGCGCCCGGTGTCTGCCACGGTTGCAGAGGTGGGGGAGGTCCCTGAGAAACCCTCCAACTTGGAGATCAAGGCGTCGGCCGGTATCGCGATACGGATCTGTCCTCTGGCGCTCTTCATGTCGATCTCGAACTCGAGCGCGATGAGCAGTTGCCGCCCTGGGGCGGCCCGGATCAGCTCGAGCCGGCTTTCCTGGCGAGCCGTGACGGGCCTCGTCTCCACAACCAGCGAGAGGGCCTCCGCCAGGTCGTTGGCGGCTCGGTTGTTGAGCTCGGTGAGCAGGGACAGTTCGACTTCGGTGAGCGGCTCCGTACGCTCCTCAGCGACACCGGCGCCACCCAGCAACTTCTCCACGATTGCGATGGCGAGGGGGACGTCGATGCTTATCAGGCCGGTCCCGGCCATGGGTGGCATCGTGAGGCGGGCAGCACAGTAGGGCTCGGGGAGAGCGTTCAGGAGGTCGTCCCATGACCACTGCTGGACCGGGGACATGACGATGTCGACTTCGGTGCGGACGTAGGTGGACATGTCGACGGCGAAGAGCCGGCAGAAGTTCTGGTTGACCAGGGCCAACACCTGCTCATGCTCGTCTTTCAGCGTACCGGCGGGCCTCACCCTGAACCGCCGAAGCGATTTTGGCCGGCCGTCGCGGCCCAGCGGCACCACCGCGTTCTGCGTATCTTGCGCGCTCATCTGCCCCTCTGATCGGCAGGGCTGGGCGCGACTTTAGAACGCAGTCCGTGGTTGTCCGACCACGGCCCCCCGACTGGCGGCGACCGTGGTAGCTGTTAGGCCCCGAGGGGCGGGGTGAGGACGGCTCTACTGCATGACGAACTGCTCGAAGTACACACCGACGACGAGCCCGGGCCAGTCCTGGCCGAGCGCCCGCACGATGTTGGCCTTCAGGGTGGCGGGGCCACCGGGCTGGAGCAGCTCCGCCTCCGACATCGCTCCCGCCTGGCGGTTGAGGACGTCGAGCACTATCGGCTGGTCCGCGACGAGGATCGCATATGACTTGCCCGGGGCGCACTCGAGGGCAGCGGTGAACTGAAGGTAGTGGTTGTCCCTCAGGTTGACCGTGAGCGCTGTTTCCTCGAGGATCTGTCCTGCCACGGTTGTGGTGGGGGCACCCTTGGCGGCTGCAACAGCCTTTTTGGTCATGGTCATATAGCCGAACCCTCCAGCGCCGATTACCACGATGATGGCCACAATTAGGGGCAGCTTCTTCTTTTTGGGCTTGGCTCCGTCTTCGGCTTCGGGGGTGGTCTTTTTCTTTGCCATTTCTGTTTACCTCTTGATTTACGGTGTGACGACAGTGGTGGAGAAGATCACTATCTCGACGCGGCGGTTTTCTGCTCGGTGTTGAGCGGTGTTGTTGGCCACGACTGGCCGGGTGTCGGAGTTGCCCGTCGCCTCTAACCGGCTCGGGTCGATACCGTGGTCGCTAATCAGGTCTTGGACGACAGCGACAGCGCGTGCGGCAGAAAGGGCCCAGTTGCTCGCGTAAGGGCCGCCCGTGATCGGCTGGTCGTCAGTGTCGCCTTCGACGTCAACCTGGTTCGGGAGTGCCGCCAGAACTGGGGCTATTGCGTTTATTATCCTTACTCCCTCAGGCTGGAGCTGAGCCGAATCGAGGGGGAACAGGATCTGGTCGGTAAGTATGGTCACGACGAGGCCTCTTTGGTCGAACGTGAACTTGACCTCGCTGGCCAAACCCGCCTTTTCGAGGGCCCTTTCCATCGCAAGCAGCGCCTTGTTGAGGGCTAGTTTTTCGGCCGCCGCGGCTTTGGCTGATAAACCGGTGAACCTCTGGTCCGATAACTTGTCTGCGGACTGGGACTGGCTGTTGGACTGCTGGGCCTGCCCTGGCCGGGACTGGCCGTTGGCCTGCTGGCCAGACGAGTCCTGGCCGTTTTCCTGCTTTCCTGACGCCGTGGTCGCCGCGGAGCTGTCGAGCTTGGCGTACGGGTTCTGTTCGGACAGGGCGATCGCCGAAGGCTGGCTCAATATCCCCGGCCCGCCTGGAGGGGCATTTGCCTGCGACTGTTGCTGGAGCTGGTGGAAGCTGTCCTTGAAGGCGTTGAACTTACGGATGTCGGTCTGGCCCATGGCGAACAACACAATGAAGAGCACCATTAGAAGGGTGATCATGTCCGCGTAGGTGAGCAGCCAGCGCTCGGTGCTGGCACCTTCCTCGTGGCCCTCCTCGGAGTGCTTCTTCGGCCGGGGCATCTCAGGCCGCAGCCTTCGACTTCCCGGCTTCCTTTGCGCTCTTGGCTGCTTCCTGTTCCTTAGGCGACAGGTAGGAAAGGAGGCGCTGCTCGACGACCCGAGGGTTCGCGCCCGCTTGTATAGCGAGGATGCCTTCCAAGAGCAGTTCCATCCGCCGCACTTCGATTTCGCTCGTCCGCTTCAGGCGGTTGGAGATCGGGATCCAAAAGACGTTTGCCTGCATAACGCCCCACAGGGTCGCGGTGAAGGCGGCGGCGATCATGGGCCCGAGCGTGGCGGGAGTCGAAAGGTTCTGCAGCACGTGCAGGAGCCCCATGACGGTACCGATGATCCCCATGGTCGGGGCGAACCCGCCCATGTTCTGGAAGAACTGAGCGCCCGCCCTGTGGCGGGACTTCATGGCTTCCAGGTCCTGCTCCATTATGTCCCGTATTTCCTCGGGATCTGCGCCGTCGACTGCCATTTCGATCCCCTTGCGGAGGAACGCGTCGTCGATCTGGCGCGCCTCCTCCTCGAGAGCGAGGAGCCCCTGGCGTCTTGCCTTTTCCGCGAAGGACACCACCACGGCCACCGAGGCATCCGGCGCGGTGACCTTGGTCGTGAGGGCGGTTTTCAGGATGGTCGGGAGCCCTTTGGCGTCGCTCATGAGCATTCCCGCCGTGGCCGCTCCGATAGTGCCCCCGAAGGTAAGCAGTATCGAAGAGGGCGCGAGCAAGGCTGCGGGGCTACCGCCGTCCATGATCATGCCGACCATTAGGGCGAACAGGGCAATGCCGATGCCGACAAAACTCGCTGGGTCCATGTCAGCTCTCTCCGGGGTTTGGGTCGGGGAGTGCGCGAAGCGTCGCCCTGGGCTGGCTTGCGTTGTCCTCCAGTTCCTTGGCGGTGACGAGGACCGACGCGCGGAACACCCGCACGCGGTCGATGACGTCCTGGACGCTCTCAGCTACGAGGTATTTGGTGCCGTCTACCAGCGTCAGCACGGTGTCAGGCGTCGCCTCGGCGCGCTCGATCAGGTCGGCGTTTACGGCAATTTGAGGACCGTTAAGCCTAGTTAAGAGGATCATATTCCCCGCTCCGTGGGGCTATTGGTAAGCGCCAAAGCGCCCGGCCAATCCGTTGGCCGGCACATTCAGGATCGACACCATGAGCTCTGGCCTGAACGTAAGTGCCAAAGGCGGCTACTTGGCCGCTCCGGCGCCGGTCGAGACGATGTGCCAAGCGGAAACAAGGGAAAAATGCGGCAGTCCGGGCGGGACCTCCGGCCCAAATGTCAGGCGCCGGGGACCGACAGCTCGCTCAGCAACAACGACTCATCCACGCTCAAGAAGGCCGCACGCCCCGACGGGTAACCGGTGATGTGCACCTCCAGAGGCCCTCGCCATGCCAGGGGGTTCAGGTCTTCCTGCAGTTCAGGGAGGTCTCGCATCACGCTGAGGACCGTCAAACCCTGCAGCGTCCAGCGTTCCTCGTAACCAGGGACGACCGTGGACAGGACGTTCGCAACCTCGTACAGGTCCTGTTCGACCAGCTCGGGCAGGGCACCATCGCTGGTGAAGGTTTCGGCGTCCTTGGCGGGCAGCCGTGAGAACGCCGCAGCGATCGAGGCTGCGAGCCCGAACTCGACAACCAGGAGCATCCTTCGGCCGGCCGAACCCCCTGCGTAGGAGGCAACGGCACCCGCGGACCCGACCCGGGGAGGCTCCGAAGGGGTGGTAACCACGCCCCTACCGACCAGGTCCTCCAGGACTGTTGAGAAAGTGCGGTGCTCGCCTACAACGGCGGCGCCGAGACCGTCCGCTTGCCTCCTGCCTCCCAACGCCTGCTCCACTTGGGCTGACAGGGTTTCGGCTGAAAATGGCTTGGTGATCACGAAGTCTGCGCCCGCGTCAAGCGCCACCCGGTGAATGTGCGCGGTCGACTCGGAGGTAATGAAGCCAAAGGGGACTGCGATGCCGTCACGCCGCAGCGCCCGGAGCAGCGTAATCCCGTTCATCTCAGGCATGTTCCAGCCGGAGAGCACCAGGTGGACACCACCCTGCCGGGCCCGGTCGAGCGCCACGCGACCGTTTTCGGCCTCCAAGGCATCTCGGGTCTCGTGGCCAGCCTTGCGCAGCTCTCGCAGGACGATCATCCGCATTGCGTGGCTGTCGTCTACAACCAAAATGGCCACGGCACTCCTAGCGCTTGCCCTGGTGGGCCCGCCAGCGCACGTCCATCGTGCTTGTAGGGGCGCGCCCAGCCTTCTCCTCCCATGATCGACAGAGACGGCTCCCACCTGAGGCTGAATATCACTCAGAGCGTTCGTCAGGTTAAGAATGCACGCTATGCGCGCGAACGCCCCGGCCAGCGCCCTGAAGTTCGGGGCTGGACCGGGGCGCGAGCGCCACCGCTGGGTGCTCAGCCGTTCTTCAGGTTTACCAGGGCCTGCAGCAAGGTGTTCGAGGTGGAGATGACACTGCCGTTGGCCTCGAAGCCATTTTGCGCTTCGATGAGCTGGGTCATCTCGGTGGCGAGGTCGACGTTCGAAGCTTCGAGGGTGCCGGCCTGGATGGTGCCGAAGCTGCCGTTGCCGGGCGCACCGAGCTGGGCAAGGCCGGAGTTGGCCGTAGCCTCGAAGTTGGTGTCCCCAGCGCGCAGGAGACCGTCGGGGTTGGCGAACGTCGCCAGGGCGATCTGGCCAAGGTTGAGTGTCTGGCCGTTGCTGAACACACCCTGTATGAGCCCGGTGTTGCCGATGCTGTAGCTCTGTAGCGTGCCGGGAGCGTTGCCGTCCTGGCTGAGGACCGACACGGTGTCGGAACTCGAGTTGGCGGTCACCGTAGGGACGCTAAGCGTGAAGGCCTGGGTAGCCCCAGAGGCCGCCCCGGTTGTCTCATCCGGCACCGTCAGGCTGAACGACGTGCCCGAAGTGCTCGTGGTGCCCTTCTGGTCCGTGTAGCCGACCAGGTTGCCGCTTTGGTTGAAGTACAGGGTCGAGGTGGTGGCGTTCGTGTAGTCGGGCTTCCCGCCGGGATCGGCCAGGACACCTTCGACGGTCCACGCCGACACCGCGCCCTTGGGGGCGGTGCCCGGCAGCGTGGTGTCCTGTTCGAAGCTGAGGTCGAGCGACTGGGTGGAACCGTTGGCTGCGTACGTCGTGACCGAGGTAGAGGCTCCCGTGGCGGTCGAACCGCCAGGGGCCCCGGTCGGGGGGGTCCACCCGGACTGCGGTGCCAGGTTGCCGCCAAGGGTCACGTTCTGGGTTTGGTTGGCCGTGATCTGCTGGCCCGCCGGGATGGTCAGGTTGCCGAGCGGGGCGCTCGTTTGGATGTCGCCGTTGGCGTTGGCCGGCCAGCCCTGGATGAGGAACCCGTTCGGGGTTACCAGGTTGCCATTGCCGTCGAGCTCCAGCGAACCGGCCTGGGTGTAAAGGGTCTGGTTGCTTGCCTGGGCGACGAAGAAGCCGTTGCCCTGGATGGACAGGTCGAGAGGGTTCCCTGTCTGCTCCGAAGTGCCCTGGGTGAAGTTGGCCTCGGTGCCAGCGACCTTGACGCCCAACCCGACCTGGGTTGGGTCCACGCCGCCCGCTGTGCTCGTCGGCGCTGTCGCACCGGCCTGGGTCTGGCCGAGCAGGTCCTCGAACTGGACCTCGTTGCTCTTGTACCCCGTCGTGTTGATGTTCGAGATGTCGTTACCGATGGTGTCAATCCATTCCTGGTTGGCGTCCATACCGGATACTCCGCTGAATAGGGACCGAAGCACGTGTTGTGCCCTCCTGTGTTGTAGGTGTTTTGGTAGGTGGTCGGTAGGTGGTCGGTGGGTGGTCGGTTGGGTTGGTTAGGTCGGTGGTTGGTCAGTAGGTGGGGTGGTGGCTGGTCGGACTGGTTAGTTCGAGCTCGGGGAACCTGACGATCCTGCGGACGGAGCCGAGGGTGTCCCGCTCCCCGACCCGCTCGTGCCGGTCCCGCTCGTGCCGGTCCCGCTCGTGCCGGAGGCAGTTGTCGAGGTCCCGGTTGTCGAGGTCCCGGTGCTGGGAGATAAACCTGGGATCGTCACGGCGGTGACCGCCGAGTACGGGACGCTGTCGCTGCCGACGCTCAGGACCGGGCCGCTCGAAGTGAGCTGGACGCCGGTCACGATCCCCGAAACGGGGTTGCCCGAAGCATCGGTGCCCGCAACCTGCTGGCCGAGCATCGAGGTTGCGGCGCTGGATTGCTGAGCGCCGACCAGGCTCGTCATGTCGGTCGAGAGGGCGCTCAGCTGCTGGACTTCCTCGAAGTCGGCGGTCTCGGAGAGGAACTGGGTCGGGTCGGTCGGGTTGTCGGGGTTCTGGTTCTCCAGCTGGGAAATGAGCAGCTTCAAGAAAGTGTCGGAGTTGACCCCGTTCAATGTGGCCGTGCTGGCAGTGCCGCCGCCGGCGACCGCAGTGTCGCCCTTAGGCAGCTGTGCCGTTGGCTGCAAGGGATTGGTGCTGGTGGCTGAAATGTCGCTCATGGGTTCACAACCTCACGTCGAGTAGGCCGCTTGAATGGGAGGAAATATCGGGACCGGCGGACGCAGCGGTCGTGTCGGTTTGTTCAGAGCCGTCGTAGCTCGGGCCGTCCACAGCCCGACCGGCCCGTTCATGGCCAGCGCTCGGGCCTCCCTGGTTTGAGCCGGTGCCGCTGCCTGTGCTGACGTCGAAGCGACCCGTCGTCAAGCCGGCGTTCGCGAGGTGTTGGCGGAGTTGGCCGAGGTTCTGGCGGAGCATGTCCCCGGTGGCGTCGCCCTCTGCGTGCAACGAAACGTTGACCGTGCCTGACTCCAAGCGGAGCTCAACGTTCACAACGCCCAGCTCTTCCGGTTGTAGGCGGATGTTGACCTGGTAAGAGCCGTCAGGCTGGTGAGCAGCCGGTGCCAGGACGGTGGCGAGCTGGTCCGCGACCGGCAGGTCCCTCGCTGCTGCTTCCGGGGCTGCCCGTTGCGCGGCCGACGAAGTTCCCATCGTCGACGCAGTTCCAGCCAGCGATGGCCCCGGTGCGATCGCCGCCACGGTGACCTGGGCACCGTTCGCGCCCGCCCCGGGACCCTGCACCGGGACGGGTTGCCCGGCAGCCACTTGGCCAGCAAGTGCAGGCCCGGTACCGAGCTGGCCGGGGGCGCCCTGTTCGGGGCCTCCCGGCCGGCCGGTCCCTAGGTCAGCGCCCGCTCCCGAAGAACCGATGGGCATTGTGGGGCGGGCCTCAGTCCCTGCGAGCCCGGCAGCGCCGGCGCCACGAACGGGCCCTGAGCCGCTGCTGCTCGCGCCCTTAGCCTCCGTGCTGGCCCCGTCGGTCGAACGTCCCACGATGTCTGTTCCGGGCATTCGGCCTGTGCCGGGCACCCGGGCCGTGCTTATTAGTGAGCTCGCCGCGGAGCCGGGCTCTTGGCCCTGTGGTGAGCCCTGGCCTTGCCCTGGGAGCTCTTCGCCCTGGGTTGCCGAACCTCCTGTTGCGGCGGGTGCGACCTCAGAAGCGCTCGCAGCTCCAGCTGGATGAGCGTCCGCTTGTCCCGCACGGAGGGTGGCCTGGCCGGCTTGGCCGGAGCGGGAAGTGCCGTTCCCCGCCAAAGCCGTATTCGGTACGGCGCCCGTGCTCGCCACTCCCGCTCCGCTCAGGACCGTGCCCGAGGTGATCTCGTTGCTGGCCGCGGCGGAGACGCCGGCGCCGGCGGCGGAAGCCGATGTAGTGAGCCCGTTGGCGCCATTGGCGGTGCCCGATGCCATGGTGCCGGTGACCGCTGTGCCGGCGCTTGCCTCAACCGCGGTCGTAACGGTCGCCCCCGGCGAAACAATGCTGTCCGTCGCGGCGCCCGGCGAGAGGTCTACGGATCCCGGGGAGGTGCTCTGACCGGCGGCTCCGGTGAGGTCGTTCACCCGTGGTCCGTCGCCCGCATCTCTACCCGCGGCGGCCGCACCTGCAGTGGCGGCAAGACTGGCGCCGCCGATTGCCTGGCCGGCACCGAGCTCACCCGGTTGGCCCGCTCCCGACGGCGTTGGTGCCGGGCCCGTCCGCCCGGTTTGGCCGCTACCGATCTGGCCGACGCTGATTTGTGCGTCACCGGCTGGAGAGACGGCAGAAACGAGGTCGCTGATTTGCTGGCTCGCTGAGGACGCACCGGAGCTCGGACCGAGCCCCGCTGCCCGCGCGACCGTCAAGGCGGTGAGTGGCACCCCCGCCGGCGCACCCGTCGCGGTGGCGGGGGCTGCCTGGCTGTTCCCACCGACGTCCTGTCCGGTGGCGATGGCCGTAACGGCCGCCTCGGCCGTTTGGCCTGCTTCGCCAGCAACCGTCTCGGCCTGCGTGCCGGCGCCAGCTCCGGTCGCCGGACCAGCGCCCGGAGTACCCGACTGCCCGCCACCTGCTGCGCCGGTCCCGGGACCGCTGCTCGTTCTGGCGGTTGTGCTCGCGCCGGCCGTGCCAGCGCCCGCTCCGCCTAGGCCGACCCAGCCCGAGCCTGCCGGGCCCACACCTGTCCTGGTCGCGCCAGCCGTGGCCGCGCCCACTGTGCCGGGGCCGACCCCGGCTGCAACTGCCGTGCCGGGTTGTCCTGAGCTTGGCCCGCCCGCCGTGCCGGCCCTGCCGGCAACTTCGACATCCGGCTGCCCCGTGCCGCTCCGGCCGGCGGTGCCAACATCGGTGCCCGTGCCGGCGTCGCCCTGCCCGGAGCTACCGGAGGTTGCGTCGGCGAGGCTCCCAGTCCCGGTGCCGGTGGGCCCGGTAGAGGCCGAACTAGCACCCGTCGCGGCGACGCCCTGCCCCGACGGGTTGCCCGCCTGAGGCTGTTGCGCTTGGTCTTGGCTGGGCGCAGCGATGACAGCCAGGATGCCGGCGAAGGTCGTGCCGCCCCCGGAGCCCGCCGCCGACCCAGCGGGCGTGCTCGACTGGCCCGAGCCTGATTTGATCGGAGCGATTGTCGTCATTGACCCTCCATGCCTGCGCGGCTGAGAACTGTCTGCACGTAGTTCTGGGTTTGTGAGTACGGCGGGACCCCTGAGTACGCCTTGACCGCAGCCGGGCCTGCGTTGTAAGCCGCCAGCGCCAGCGACCAGGAGCCGAACTGTTGGTGGTAGTTCGACAGCAGGTGGGCGGCGGCACTGACGGCCTGGCTCGGGTTGAACGGGTCCACCCCGAGAGACGTGGCGGTGGAGGGCATGAGCTGCATTAGCCCCTCCGCTCCGGCGCTGCTCACAGCGCCCGGTTGAAAACTTGACTCGGTGCTCGCGACCGCGTTCAGCAGGGCCTCCGGTACTGCGGTGCTCGCCGCGGCTCCGGCGAAATCGGCTCCGTACATGCCGGCCGTGCCGGACTGCTCGCCGGCGGGTGAGGCCGAAGGTCCGCTGACCCGGCGGATAGCTGTCGGGTCGACGACTGGGTCGACCCTCACGGTCGCACCGCTGTACGGCGCGTCGATCATCTGGTCGTTGCCGATGTAGATCCCGACGTGGCCCGGAGCCGAGGCGGTGCCATCGGTCCCGGGGAAGAACACGAGGTCGCCGGGCTGGGCGGCTGCAAGGCTCGGGACCGCTACGCCTGCGGTCGCCTGCTCCTGTGAGGTCCTGGGCAAAGAGACGCCAAGGTCGCCGAACACGTCTTGTACCAAGCCCGAGCAGTCCACCCCCTGGGCGGGGTTGGTGCCCCCCCACTGGTAAGGGACGCCCATGTACTTTTGGGCGTCCGCCACGACAGACGCTCCGAAGCTGCCGCCCTCGGGGGAGCCGCCGGCCTGCGGGACGGCCCCGGATTGGGCTGTCCCGGCGCTGGCGAGCTGATAGCCGGTTGCAGCCCCCGCAGCGCCAGCGGTGCTCGAGCTCCCGCTGGGCCCGGCGCTGATGCCGCCGCCCGCCGCCCCGCTGGAGCCAGTCCCGGGGGGTATCGGGTCACCCTCTTCGAGTGGGTAACCAAAGCTGTCGGAAAGGTCGGGCGTCGTGGGGGGCACCGGTGCGGGCGAACCCACGAGTGACGACAGCGACGACACCTGTTGGAGCACCGCCTCGAACCCGCTCGGGGGCGCGCTCGCCGGAGATGAAGAAAAGACCGACTGGATTTGGCTGATCTCAGCGATCACCCCGCTGTAACCGTCGACGTAGGACACGGGCTACTGCCACCTTCTCTTTTCGTCGGTAGCCTTTTTGGCCTGAGCTCGCGCCCTGTTATGGCGAGCCATAGCCAATTCGTCCAAAAGCGTGGCGTCCTGGTGCGCAACCGCGACGGCGTGTTCCTCGCGGCGGCGTTCGTCCAGGTGCTCGAGCACGGAGACCGCTTGGGCCGCTGCCACGTAGTCGTGGAGAGCTTTCTCGACAACCGCCCTGGCTTCTGTGGTCGAGTCCTCAGAACCAAGCAGCGCTTTGGCCGCAAGTTCTGATCGTTCCTGGTGCGCCATGAAGGGGGTCCCGACAGAGGCGACGACCTCTTCGTAGTGTTCGCGGCTCTTTTTTGAGGCGGCTTCGGCCGCCGCCGCGAGGAGGTTCGACCGCTGGAGGTCGGCACGGGCGACGCTTTCCTGCGCCCGACGGGCACGGAGCACCGTCTCGAGGTTGAACTGGTAGCGCTTCATGGGCTTGCCAACATCGCTAGGGCCGCCAGGGACTCAGATATCGGGGCAATGTTTGTCACGTCCTGACGCAGGAAATGGTCGATCGCTCCCCGGAGCTTGACCGACCGGTCGACGACGGGGTTGCTGCCTTTTACGTAGGCGCCGATCTCGATGAGGTCTTTGGCGTCACGGTAAGCAGCCATGAGGCGGCGCAGTTCGGCTGCCTGCGCGATCTGCTCGGCCGTCATGACTCGCGGCGCCACGCGGGATATCGACTCGAGGACGTCGATGCTCGGGAAATGGCCCGACGTTGCAAGCTTTCTCGAAAGCACGATGTGGCCATCGAGGATCGACCGGGCAGTATCGGCGATGGGGTCGTTCATGTCGTCACCTTCGACGAGCACCGTGTACAGCCCCGTGATGCTGCCGCTCTCTCCGGCACCTGCACGCTCCAAAAGGCGTGGCATCAGGGCGAAAACCGACGGCGGGTAGCCGCGTGTGGCAGGCGGCTCGCCTGCCGAAAGGCCGACTTCTCTTTGCGCCATGCAAAACCGGGTCAGGCTGTCCATCATCAGCACGACGTGGCGGCCCTTGTCCCTGAACCACTCGGCGACCCGGGTGGCGGTCTGGGCAGCCTGCAGGCGCATGAGGGCCGGCTCGTCCGAGGTGGCGACGATAACGATGGAGCGCGCCATGCCCTCTTTGCCAAGGTCGTGCTCGATCATTTCGCGCACCTCACGGCCGCGCTCGCCGACCAGGGCTATCACCGAGACATCAGCCTCGGTGCCCCTTGCGATCATGGACAGGAGGCTCGACTTACCGACGCCGGAGCCGGCGAAGATGCCGAGGCGCTGTCCCCGGCCGCACGGCAGGAGGGTGTCCATCACTCGCACGCCGAGGGGCAGCTGGCTGTCCACCATTGCCCGGCGCAGCGGGTGGGGCGGGTTGCCCGAGGTTGCTACCCTCGGCAGGCCCCTGAGGCTCGGTCCCCCGTCGATCGGCCGGCCGAGGGCGTCGAGCACCCGGCCCCGCAGAGCGTCACCGACAGGGACGGTGAGCCTGCCCGGTGCGAGCTCGACTGTTGCGCCTGCGCGGATCCCGTTCAGGTCGCCAAGCGCGAGGCAAAGCAGCCCGTCTTCGTCGATCGCCACGACTTCTGCGACCAGTTCCCCGCTGGGCCGAGCGAGGGTCACCGCATCGCCGATGGCAGCCTGGACACCTTCGACCATGACGCTCATCCCGACGACCGAGCGGACTCGGCCGGTCGAATACGGCGCCGCGGCCTGCTTGGCGCCGTCCAAGCGTTTTTGCAGGGAGATCACCGTGCTCACTGCTCACCTCCGAGCGACGGAGGGCCGTAACCCGCCGCGGTCTGGTAGGGGCTCGTGTCGGGATCCTCATTTGGCTCGCAGAAAGCGGCCCGGGCTCGCAGTAATGCTTGTTCGACCCGCGCATCGACGGTCGTGGCTCCGGAAGTCACGATGCAACCGCCGAGGCCGACCGCCGGGTCGGCACGCACAACCAGGCTTTCGCGCCTCGTGGCGGCGAGGGCAGTGGCCGCCTCGGCCATCATGGCTTCGTCGGCCGGGTTTACTCGCACAGTGGCCGGGCCAGTCGGGAGGTCGGCGAGGAGAGCCTTGGCCAGTTCAACTGCCCGATCGGGCCGGGAGCGCAGCTCGCTACCGACAACCGCGGCGGCGAGCTCGAAAGCCGCCGCTATCACCTGTTCGGTCATGGCCGCTTCATGCGGTCCGTACTGGGCTACATACTGTTCCGCTGCGGAGCCAAGCTGGCCGAGCAGAGCGCTCGCCCTCGCTTGGGTTGCCGTCCAAGCGTTCTTTTGGGTGGCCAGGTCTGCGGCTCGCTCCGCCTGGGCCTGCCTGGCTCCCTCGGCATAGCCGGCCAGATATCCGCGCTTGTAGCCGTGGTCGTAGCGTTCCTGAGGGCTGTTCAGCTCTGGCAGCAACGCGTCCATGTCGATGGAGCTCGGCAGCGTCGTGGTGGGTTCCATCGAGGTAGGCGCGAACGGGTCAGTCGACGTAGTCATCAGTGCCCCTCGAGAGAACTATCGAGCCCTCTTGCTCGAGTTGGCGGACAGCCCGCACTACCTCTTTGCGCGCTTTTTCTACGTCCCGCAGCCTCTGCGGGCCGAGAAGTTCCATTTCCTCCTTGAG
>Ga0209415_10004358_pt1 | contig 25976 bp, 26 predicted proteins | sample PeaSoiSIISIP2007_FD_187696 | JGI IMG/M metagenome (GOLD analysis project Ga0209415, IMG submission 187696) | Peat soil microbial communities from Weissenstadt, Germany - SII-SIP-2007 (SPAdes) (version 2) | ecosystem: Environmental > Terrestrial > Soil > Wetlands > Peat | place: Germany... | reverse complement strand
TTGCCGCCGGCGCCTCGGGGCATACCGCAGATCGAAGTGACGTTTGACATTGACGCTAACGGCATCCTGAACGTGACGGCTAAGGACATGGCCACTGGCAAGGATCAGAAGATAACTATTACCTCGTCTTCGGGTTTATCCAAGGAAGAGGTCGAGCGCATGGCTAAGGAAGCGGACGCGCACTCGGCTGAAGACAAGGCCCGGCGCGAAGAGATCGATGCCAAGAATCAGCTGGACTCGATGGTGTACAACATCGAGAAGATGCTGAAGGAGCATGGCGACAAGATCTCGGGCTCGGAGCGCGGGGACGTGGAAAATGCTTTGGCGGACGCCAAGAAGGCGATCGCAGGCGGCGACAAGGCGGCGATGGACTCGGCGCGCGAGAAGCTGACTGCGGCTTCGCATAAGCTGGCGGAGCAGATGTATAAGGCTACGCAGGCGGGTCCGGGAGCGGCGCCCGGTGCTGGGCCGACGGATGGTCATGGCGCGGCTTCTGGCACGAACGGTGCGGGTCAGAAGAAAGACGAAGGCGTGATCGACGCTGAGTACGTGGACGTTGAAGACAAAAAGTGAAGCAGCTTAAAGCTTCTAGCCGCTGGCTTTGGGGGCGTGTTGAGCGCCCCCAAAATCTTTACCACGGGGAGCACAGGGTTATACGGGGGATTTTCTCTGTGCGCCCTGTGATCCGGAACTTCACGATGGTGGGAGTAGCAAGTCGGCCCGAGGACGGAGGAAAGCAAATTGAGATTTGAAGTCAATGGACAGATGTTTTTCGTGAACTTCGTCCCGGAAGAGGGACGCTGGTACTGCTACGCGCCTACGGCTACGGGGGTGCAGCGGATTCCCGTGTCGATCGATGCGGCGCCGTTTGAAGCTTTCACGGTGGCGCTGGATGAGCAGGCCAAGGAGATTGTGAATTAAGTGCAAACTCTCAACAATGTCATCCTGAGCGGAGCCAGAACTTCACGAAGTGGAGTTCTGCCGTAGTCGAAGGACCCCATACCCGCGTAAGCTGTGTTGAACCAGGCAAGGCGTTCTCACGATGCAGTCAAAGTCATAGTTGGAGCGCAAACGTCGGCGGCATGGGGAGAACTCCCTGACGCCGCGTTATCAGAAATTACGGAGTTGGGGTCTTTCGACTCCACAAGGTCGCCGCCTTCGCCGGAGACCTTGTTCTGCTCAAGATGAGAGAGCTTGAATAGTGACAGAGGTGCAGAGTGACGGACCACAAGAAGTATTGGGTCTACGTCGTCGCCAGCCGCACAGGCACTCTCTACATCGGAATGACCAATAATTTGTACGTTCGTGTCTCGCAACACAAGAGCGGCGAGATTGAGGGTTTCTCCAGTCAATACAAATGCAATCGTCTGGTGTATTGGGAGAGTTTCGATGACGTTCTCAAGGCGATTGATCGCTAGAGGCAGCTCAAGGGTTGGCGGCGGGCTAAGAAGATCGCACTGATTGAGTTTCGGAATCCTCGCTGGGAGGATTTGGCTGAGAAGTGGGGTTCGGAAATGGCATTTGCCGGACAGTCGATTGCCGCACGGTGAGAACGCCTTGCGTTGCCGCTGGTCGTGTTGACAGACACGGGGTCTTTCGACTCCACTTTGTCATCGGCTTCGCCGATGACAAAGTTATGCTCAAGATGACAGAATTGAGAGCTGTCCGCTAAGAAAGCGAAACAGTTGCTAACTGCTAGAAATGGCCACGCAAACCAAAGACAAAGACTATTACGGCGTTCTGGGCGTCAAGAAGTCGGCCTCTACCGACGACATCCGCAAGGCGTTTCGCAAGCTTGCGCGCAAGTATCATCCTGACGTCAATCCTGGGGACAAGGCTGCGGAAGAAAAGTTCAAGACTCTTTCCGAGGCCAACGACGTTCTCAGCGATCCCAAGAAGCGGAAGATTTACGATCAGCTTGGGTTCTACTCCGACAATATCGATCCGGCTACGGCGGATGCCTATGCTCGCGGTGGCGGACAGCCTGGGGCCGGCCCCGGCGACTTTGGCGGCGGCTTCACGGGAGGGCATCGCGCCGGGGGACCGAGCAACGTTGACTTCGGCGGCTTTGATTTTTCCGATTTGTTTGAAGGGGCCCGCGCCGGCGGGCGGAAGACTTCGAGCGGCGGGACGGGCGGGTTCCGCGATATTTTCTCCAGCATCTTTACCGGCGGGGGACACGGCGATGCGGTCGAGGAGGGGCCGGAACCGGGCGGCGACCTTGAGTATCAGGTCAATGTGCCGTTCTGGACGGCGATCCGCGGCGGGGTAATGAAGCTGAATATCGCGCGGCGCGACGTCTGCGGCAACTGCCACGGCAATGGGTATGTGGAGTCGCCGGGCACCTGCCCGCAGTGTCATGGCAAGGGGACGATCGAGCAGACGGGGGGGCGGATGAAGTTCAATGTTACCTGTCCGCGCTGTCATGGGACGGGCAAGAACATTTCGACTTGTCCGGTTTGCCATGGTGAAGGCAGCATCGAGCGCACCGATCCGCTGGAGATCCGCATCAAGGCCGGGACGCGCGATGGGCAGCGGATTCGGATTGCCGGCAAAGGCAACGCAGGGCTGCGCGGCGGCGGGGTGGGCGATCTCTACGTCATTATTCGTATTGGCGAGCACCCGCTATTCCGGCGCGAGGGTGACGACATCTACATCACCGTGCCAGTCACGGCGGTCGAGGCAGCTTTGGGGGCAAAGATTGAAGTGCCTACCATCGATGGGCGGAGCGTGCTGAAGATTCCTCCAGGGACACAGTCGGGGCAGAAGCTGCGGCTGAGGGAGAAGGGCGTGGCGTCGGCTACTCAAGACGGGGCGCGTGGGGATGAGATTGTCGAAGTGAAGATCACTGTGCCCATGCCTCGGGACGAGAAGACCAAGGAACTCTTGCGCGAGTTGGCTAAACTTAACCCTGAGGATCCCCGGGTGGAACTCTGGGACAAGGTCTAAGTCAGAACCTTTTAACCACGGGGTACACGGGGGTGCACGGGGGAAACCTGACACGGGTCCGGCGCCGTTATTTCGTCCCTGACCCCGCTGGCAATAATCGTCAAAATTTTTCAAAAAAATGTTGCATCTGTGGAAATTTCTCGTAATCTCACACATGCGAACTAACTTCGCCGAAATGCCCTGGGAATCGCCGTGCACCCTGGGAGCCGCGTAAAGAACGTCAAGGGAGACGCGGTGGTGAGAGTGAGTCGCCCCGAGGAGGAAGCCATAGAAATTGGCAACAGCTACCGCACCAGCTAACCTCGCGCAATCCGACTTTCCCGCCGTCGCTCCCAAGACGAAGAAGAAATCCATCCGCCTCACGCTTTGGCCGCTGGTGGCCGCTACCTTCTTCATGGTCTCGGGCGGAACCTATGGCACCGAAGACATCGTGCACGGCGCCGGGTATGGTAAAGCGATTCTCATCCTGCTGCTCACCCCGCTTCTCTGGAGCCTGCCGACCGCGTTCATGATCGGCGAGCTCTCGAGCGCTCTGCCCTTTGAAGGCGGCTACTACGCCTGGGTGCGCCGCGCCATGGGAAATTTCTGGGGATTTCAGGAAGCGTGGCTGTCGCTGGTCGCGTCCATTTTCGATATGGCGATTTATCCCACGCTGTTTGTCGCCTACCTTACGCGCATGTTTCCCTGGTTCCAGGCGAATCATCGCGGGGTGGCCGTGGCGCTGGGCGTGGTGATCGTTTGCGCGGTCCTTAATATTATGGGCGTGAAGGTCGTCTCCACGACTTCGCTGTGGCTGTTCTTCGCCTTGTCGGCTCCGTTCGCGGCGATTTTTGTGCTGGCTCCGTTCAAGATTCATGCGCTCGCAAATGCGGTGACCAGACCGACTACGTCGAACGTCGACATTCTTGGCGGGTTGCTCATCTGCATGTGGAATTACATGGGATGGGACAATGCTTCCACCATTGCCACCGAAGTGGAACGCCCGCAGCGGACCTATCCGCGCGCCATGCTGGTCGCGGTGGCGATTGTCTGCGTCACTTATGTTCTTCCGTTTGCCGCGATGTGGATCACCGGACTTCCGTCCAGCGCCTGGGAAACTGGCGCCTGGGCCGATGTTGCGCAGTTGATGGGCGGTCCGGTGCTGCGGATCGCGCTGGTTGCGGGCGGCATGATGAGCGGGTTTGGCATGTTCAATGCGCTGGTGATGAGCTATTCGCGGCTGCCGCTGGCCATGGCTCAGGATGGCATGCTGCCGAAAGTTTTTGGCAAGCTGCATAAGAAATCGCGCGCGCCCTGGGTTGCGATTCTGGCCCTCGCTGTCGGCTGGGGCCTGGCTCTGAATCTTGGATTCGAACGGCTGGTGACGCTCGACATCATGATTTACGGCGCCAGCCTGTCGCTCGAATTTGTGGCGTTGATCTGCCTGCGCATTCGCGAGCCGGAATTGAAGCGCCCGTTTCGCGTGCCCGGCGGCCTGTTTGGAGCGATTGCCGTTGGCATTCCTCCAGTTCTGTTGCTGGGATTTGCCATCCTCCGCAGCGAACATGAAGTGGTGCTTGGCATGAGCTCGTTCTTGTTCGCCATGATCGTGATCGGAGCCGGCGTGGTTGCTTATGTGATTAACCACGCGCTGAAGCCGGCGGGGTGGACGGCGGCCGAGCCGAAACCGGAGATGGCAGCGTAGTCGTTGACAACGGCCGGGGCTGCTTGTATTCTGGTTGTATATTGCTCTATGGAGCGAATGGAGGATAAATGTCCGCAAGTCCCGTATTTCCTGCCACAGGTTCAACTTCAGCGCTTCTAATTGATGGCTCCGCTCTTTTCTTTGGCCAGCGTGAAGCCTCGCCCGACAAGAATCTTGACTACAACGCATTAGTTGACGCGATGCGGCGCCACGGTAACAGTCGGTGGCCCGCGAAGCCAGCCTATTTCTTTACTGCCGCCGACGATGCCAATGAGAAACAGGCGAAGTTCCACCAAATGATTCAGAAGGAATTTGGCTGGGTGGTGCGACAGATGCCGCCGCACGAGGCGAGCGTCGTCAACTCGCTACTGACTGACGATAAGTCTCGTTCCCGACTTATTCGCTTCGACGCACTGATAGCGTATTCGCTTGCTCGCATTGCCGGGCGTCCGAACATTTCGCGGGTTTTTATCGTATCCGATTCCTGGCCCCTCGCTGCGTGCGTCAAGGATTGCGTGGGGCGGGGGACGCCCGTGACGATATGCTTTTTCGGTGACTTTATCGACACGCGTTGGCATAAGCTCTTCCGCGAATACGATCCGGCAAAGCTCGATTTCCTCGATTTAGAACGTGAGCCGAACCTATTCAGTCGACCAAGGCAAGCGCTCAGAAAGGAGGACGCAATTCTCACGGACCTGCCGTAAGGCGGTTGGTGGCACAACGGCTACATATATAGGCGGCGCGCATGTGCCGCGAATATTACCGATCCAAAAACCTTATAAGGAGGACCCTAATGGGTACCCACGTTTACTCTGGAATGAATCTCAGGAGCGCGCTTGAAATCGCGCGATCTCTTGGCTGCTCCATCCTTCCCGTTAACCGCACCGGGGAGATTCGAATTTCTCACATCTGCATGCCCCAGCCGATCACCGCCAATGCGAGGCGAAAGGACTGCGAGCGAAGGTTCACGTGCTGGCTTCGAGAACTGATACGTCGGCTGGGTTTCCTCAGCCGTAATTTCTTTGCTCCATAAGCGCACCCTTTCGGGACGGGGGCTGAGCCGCATACCACGGCTCGCAACATGCCGGATCGATTCGGAGCGCAGCCCCCGTTCCGAATGGTCTATATTTCGGCCATGATCAGGCACAAATCCAAGGGCGCGTACATGATCTCGGCGGTGGCTGAGATGTATGAGATTCATCCGAAGACTTTTGTGGTTGGCTTTGTGGCTATATACACAGAATGTAGCAAAAATGGTGTATATTATACGCATGGGCAGAACCAACATTGTGATTGATGAGAGCCTGATCCGGAAGGCGCGTAAACTGACCCGCCTCCGGACCAAACGGCAGATCGTCGACCGGGCACTTGATCTGCTGGTGCGTTCAGAGAGCCGCAAGGGAATCCTGAAGTATTACGGAAGCGGCATCTGGCAAGGCGATCTGAAGACCTCGCGGAGAAATCGAGTGTGATCCTGGTCGACAGTTCGGTCTGGGTGGATTTCTTTCGTCCGTCTTTCTCTCGTCGATCACCGGGACGTGGAGGAGCTGAACTCCGGCGGATGATTGAGGAGAGTGAGCCGTTCGCTCTGACCGGGATCGTCGTAACCGAGGTTTTGCAGGGTTTGACGCGGGATGCCGGCGTGATTGAGCGTTTCCTGGCACAGTGGGACATGCTGGAACCCAGGGGATTTGACACCTACCGGAGCGCGGCCGCGATTTACCGTGCTGGACGAGGAAAAGGTATCACGTCCAGCACAATTGATACCCTCATCGCAGCCATTGCGCTGGAACACCGCGCCAGCGTTTTTACACTCGATCGGGACTTGGTGCGAATCGCGCGCATGACGGGGCTGGAACTGTACTTCGAGATATGACGAAGCGAAAATCCAAGGGCGCGTACATGTTGAGCCGCTTTGCGGGCGTGAGCGAAGCCGGGGTCCCCAGCACGCCCGCTTTTGGCGTGGCGGGGTGGGAAGCGGGAGCCCGCAGGCGAAATCCCGAGCGTAGCGAGGGAACCCGTGACGAAGCGTAAATCCAAGGGCGCGTACATGATCTCGGCGGTGGCGGAGATGTATGAGATTCATCCCCAGACCTTGCGCCTCTACGAGCGCGAAGGGCTGCTCAAGCCTAGCCGCACCGAGGGCAATACCCGGCTCTACACCGATGAAGATTTACTGCGGCTTGAATTCATCCTGTCGCTGGCGCGCGATCTGGGCGTCAACATCAGCGGCATCGCCATCATCCTGCAAATGCGCGAGCGCATGGAAGAAATGCAGCGCCAGATTCAGGAGTTCGTGCACTCCATCCAGCACGAGGTACTGACGCGGGCCTCGGCTGCCGCCGATCCTTCCAGGGGCGCCATTGTACCGTTGCGCCGGCCCCTTGCCCCGGTTGTGGACTCTTCCCGGCGGAAGGACTCGAAGTAAGCTTGGTTTCTCCTGTTCCTCCGCAATCTTGTGATTGCTTCAAAAGAACCTTAACCACGGGGCACAGAGAGGAGCACGGGGGAATTCAACACCGCCGAATTCACCGAAATTTCATCTTCGTGCAACCCACGGCGCTCCGAGCGCGACTAAGGTGTAGCCATGACCTCTCAACATCCACGGGACGCTGCGGCTGCGCGCTTGTCCCCGGAAGGGGACCGGGGAAGCGACAAGAAACTTACGCTCACTCTGGACGCGGGGAATTCGGGCAGCGCGGTCGTGCTGCATTGTCAGGGCCGGATCATCTTCCGCAGCGAAGCCCAGGCGCTGTCGTCGCTCGTGGCCGAGGTGCTGCCTTCCGCGCACCGCATGGTGGTGGATTTGGCGGGCATCGATTCCGTGGACAGCGGCGGCCTGGGCGAACTTGTGCTGACCCACCTGTGGGCGGAAGCGGCCGGATACACGCTGAAGTTTGCCAGCCCCAAGGAATCGGTGCGGCATCTTTTTGAAATCACCAACCTGGTATCGGTTTTCGATGTTTATGCCAGCGTGCCGGAGGCGATGGCGGCGATGGTTCAGGAAGAAATCCGGTCGGCGTAAAGGCAGGGGTGCGTCCCTCACGGGACTCGATTTTCCGCTTCACCTCCCGGCACTTATGTGCCGGGCTTTCCTGTTCTGCCGCTTCGCGGCTGGTGGATCATGCTTTCCATGAACGGCTTTCCACTAACGGCTCCATTAACACACGTACGTATCGGTACTATTTTTCTCGCTGGAAGCGGTAGCGGCCGCCCCTGTCCTTTGCCACCTGCTCCGCTACCTTCATGAACGCTCTCCCGGCGTGCGATAGCCCGGATTCCTGGCGGAAGACGAGGCGCAGCTTGCGCTGAAAATGCAGATCGCGCACCCTGACGCACACCAGTTCTCCGCGGCCGATCTCGTTTTCCACGCTCATCTCCGGCACCAGCGCCACTCCCTTCCCCATGGAGACGAAACGCTTGATGGCTTGGAGGGTGGGCAACTCCACGTCCATGTGCAGGGGAGTTTTGTGGTGGCGGAAGGCTTCGATCACTTTATCGCGATAGGGCGACGCGACGATGTGGGCGACGAACGACTCCGCGCCCAGTTGCCGGATGCTGACTTCTCCCGCCGAGGCCAGCGGATGACCGGGAGGAACAATCAGGGCCAACTCGTCCAGATAGACAATCGCCGATTGCAACTGCGGTTCCTGGGGATCGTAGGAGATGATCCCCAGTTCGACGTTATGCTTGAGCACATCGTCGGGAATATGACTGGCCAGCGAACGCCGGACTGTGATTTTGATGGTCGGATGCAAGCGGCGAAACTCGCCCAGCACCGGCAACAGGTAAAGTGCGGTGAATTCGTTGGCGGCGATTACCAGCTTGCCTTTTTGTAACTCGCGCATCTCCACGAGCGCCGTCTGCGCGTCCTGGCGCAGGTTGAGCAACTTCTCGGCATATTCCTGCAGGACGCGTCCGGCGTCGGTGAGCACTCCTTCGCGGGACGAACGGTCGAACAGGGGCTCGCCGATCTCCAGTTCGAGTTTCCGGATGGTCTGGCTTACTGCCGATTGGGTGCGAAACAGTTTTTCCGCGGCTCGGGAGAAGCGGCGCTCGCGCGCTACCGTTAGGAAGACTTCCAGTTGCGATAGGTCCATGGGGAATCTCGGCTCAGGTCCAGGTCAAAGTCAAAGTCTGTACCACGGGGGGACACGAGGGCACGGAGGAAACCTGACCGCCCTCTTTTATTGATCGGAGATCACACATAAGTCATCCTAATAGTATCAGTAACACTAATGCTATGGTTACTATAATAACCTTTTCTTTCATGCCGATCCGCCGATAGAGTGTAGGTTACGGATTTTCCGGGGGGTAGGGAATCAATGGATCGGCCGCGGATCACCATCTTCGACACCACGCTTCGCGACGGCGAACAGTCGCCGGGCTGCAGTATGAATGTGCAGGAAAAGCTGCGACTGGCCCAGCAACTCGACCGCCTCGGCGTGGACGTGATTGAGGCAGGATTCCCCATCGCCTCCGACGGCGACTTCGAGGCGGTGCAGCGCATCGCCGCCTCGGTGCGGCGTCCAATGATCGCTGGCCTGGCCCGCGCTTGTACTGGCGACGTGGACCGCGCCTGGCAGGCATTGCAGGGAGCGGCACACCCGCGCATCCACGTTTTTCTGGCGACCTCGGACATTCATTTGAAATACAAGCTGCGCATCACCCGAGAGCAATGCCTGGAGCAGGCGCGGGACGCGGTTCGACACGCCAGGTCTTTATGCAGCGACGTGGAATTCTCTCCTGAAGATGCCACGCGTACGGATGTCGCATTTCTCTGCCAGGTGGTCGAAGCGGTGATCGCCGCCGGCGCCACCACGGTCAACATTCCCGATACGGTGGGTTACAGCATGCCGGAGGAATACGGGCAGCTCATCCGGACTTTGCGCGATAAGGTGGCGGGTATCGAAAGAGTAACGATCTCGACGCACTGCCACAATGATCTCGGCCTGGCCGTGGCGAACTCGCTGGCCGGAGTGCAGCAGGGCGCGCGCCAGGTGGAGTGCACCATCAACGGCATCGGCGAACGGGCCGGAAATGCGTCGCTGGAAGAAATCGTCATGGTCATGAGGGTGCGTCCCGACCGTTATGCTTACAGCACCTCGGTGGCCAGCGAGCACTTGTATGCTTCCAGCCAAATGCTGGCGGAGATCACACGGGTTCCGGTGCAGCCGAACAAGGCCATCACCGGGCGCAATGCGTTTGCGCACGAGGCGGGAATCCATCAGGATGGGATGCTGAAGAATCCTCTGACCTACGAAATCATGACCCCGCAATCGGTGGGCGTACCCGATTCCCGGCTGGTTTTGGGCAAGCACTCGGGCCGCCATGCGCTGGCCCTGCGTTGCGAACAACTGGGACACCAGTTTGAGCGCCGCGAACTGGATGAGGTCTATCGCAAGTTTGTGGTTCTTGCCGACCGCATCAAGAAAGTGCAGGACAGCCATTTGCTCGAGCTGATTCAGGATGTGGTGAACGGTACCGTCAGCCACAGCGATGCCACCGCCAGCCAGGCCAGAAAGTTTCCGCCGGCTACGGCGACTTTACCTTTTCCGCGCGCGGCTGCGGCTGCGGCTAACTCCAATGACTCGCATTCGGCTCACGTGCCTGGCAGCGCCGGCCAGGCGCAGGTGTCGATTCCTTTTGCGGATCATCACGGGGAGCAGGAAGACTATCTTTGGGGCGTGTAATTTGGTGGTGTTCTTAGTCGCGGCGTAAAGCACCGCCGCGAATGTAAACAAAATGTAAAACGTCCGGAACAGGCTGCCACTACCTCCAGTCCTGATTTATCCTTTCGGAAACGAGGGGAGGGTTCCATGCAACTCCGTGTCACTTCCCTACCCGGAGACGGAATCGGTCCTGAGGTTATCTCGCAGGCCATCTGTGTGCTGGAAGAAGTGGCTGGCGGCTTTGGCCACGATTTCGAGCTCGACGAAAAAGAAATCGGGGGAGTTGCCCTGGAGAAATTCGGCAATCCCTTGCCGGACGCTACTATTCAGGCCTGTCTCGGATCACAGGCTGTGCTGCTGGGGGCCGTCGGCAGTCCCGCCTTCGATCGCAATCCCCGCGAGCTTCGCCCCGAAGCTGGACTGCTGCGGCTACGCCAGGAGCTCGGAGCGTTTGCCAATCTCCGTCCCGCAGTCTTCTATCCGGCGCTGGCCGCTTGTTCGCCTTTGCGCGAGGAAACCGTCAAAGGAACCGACATCCTGATCGTGCGCGAACTGCTGGGCGGATTGTATTTCGGCGAGCCGCGCTCGATTGTTGCCGAGGGCGACGGCGCTCGCCATGCCGTCAACACCATGCGCTACAGTGAGCCGGAGATTGAACGCATTGCCCGCGTTGCCTTCGAACTCGCGCGCACCCGCCGCCGGCGTGTGCTCTCGGTTGACAAGTCGAATGTTCTGGAATGCTCGCGGCTGTGGCGCGATGTGGTCACTCGCATCGGGCGCGATTTTTCCGATGTCCAGCTCTCGCACATGTACGTGGACTCGGCCGCGATGTCGCTGGTGCTTAGGCCCGCCGAGTTCGACGTCATCCTCACCGAAAACATGTTTGGCGACATTCTTTCGGACCAGGCGGGCGGAATTGTGGGATCGCTCGGACTGCTGGCTTCGGCGAGCATCGGAGGGCCGGTCGGCCTTTACGAACCGGTGCACGGATCGGCTCCTGACATCGCGGGCCAGAGCGTGGCTAATCCGTTAGGCGCCATTCTGTCGGTGGCGCTGATGCTGCGCCACACTTTTCATTTGCTCAAAGAAGCGGAGTGCGTGGAGGCGGGAGTGATCTCGACTTTGCAGGGAGGCTTCCGCACCCGGGATCTGGCGCGGGGCGGTGAGCGAACGGTCTCCACGGAAGCAATGGGCGCTCAGATTGCCGAATTTGTCCGGCTGGCGGCAGGCGCAAACGGTCACGCGGCATCATAGGAATTAGTTTGATTGTCAACCAGACCCTGAGTGCAGTCGCGGCCAGAGCAAAATCCTTACCACGGGAGGCACAGAGGAACACAGGGGAAACCTCACTTCATGACTTCCGCCGCGTTTCTCTGTGCTGCCCGTGGTAAGGATACTTTTGCTGCGAACTCGAAGGTGCTGACTTCTGTTACAACTTCTCCGTCGAGGGCACCGCGCCGGCGCTGTACTCCCCGGTCGTCGCATACCACCGGATCCGCAGAACCTCCACGAACATGCGCATGCCGTCGCGGAAAGGATGCAGCCGCGTGCCCTCGCTGTGCGCCCACACCACCGGAATCTCTTCTACCCGCAACCCAGCCCGGCGGGCCAGAAACAGAATTTCGGGGTCAAACCCCCAGCGTTCAATTTTTTGTAATGGGAAGATGCGTTGCGCGGCCTCGCGCCGAAAAGCTTTGAATCCGCATTGCGTGTCCGCGAAACTCAAACCCAGAATCACCCGCAACACCAGATTGAAAATTCGTCCAAAGGCCTGCCGGTAGAGGGGCTGACGCCCGGTCTGCAAATCCGCTTGCAGCCAGCGCGAGCCGATGGCAATGTCCGCGCCCTGATCGATAGAGTCGAACAGTTTCTGCGCCTCGGTGATCGGCGATGAAAGATCGGCATCGGTAAACAGGCAAACATCGCCGTTGGCGTGCAGCATCCCGTTGCGCACGCTGTAACCTTTGCCCCGGTTGCCCGGGTTCTCGACCAGCAAAACCTGGGGGTGCAGCTTGCCATACTCGCGCACGATTTGCGCTGTATCGTCAGTCGAGCCGTCATTCACCACCAGAATCTCCGCGTCCCAGTTCTGCTCCTGAATGTGGCGGAGAATTTCGTGCAGCGTGGGCCGGATGCGCACGCTTTCGTTGTAGGCGGGGATGACGATGGAGTAGGTCAACGGCATTGAACCATTAAATCATTGAGTCATTGGATCATTGAACGATGGCGACACCGAGTTAATGACTCAATGATTCAATCATTCAATGACTCAATGATTTACGCTACTTGGCGGCGCTGGTCGAGCATGGCGAAGAACTCCGAGACTAACTCTTCGTCCCAGAGCCCACTTTGCGCCTCGGCGCGCATGGTTACCGCGGCCTGCTCGTGGCCCAGGGCCGGCTTGTATGGACGCGCCGTGCGCAAAGCATCGTAGACATCCACCACCTGCAAAATGCGCGGCAGCAGCGGAATATCGACCGCCCGCAGGCCATCCGGGTAACCGCTGCCGTCGGAGTGCTCGTGATGAAGGCGGATGATCGGAAGCACCAGCCGCAATGACCTCAACGGACGGCAAATTTTCTCTCCCGTCACCGGATGCTGCTTCATGATCTCCCACTCCGCCGGGGTCAGATTACTTCCCTTCTTCAGGATATCGTCGGGCACCGCGATCTTCCCCAAGTCGTGCAGGTAGCCGCCGCGTCCCAGGGCTACAATGTTTTCTTCGTCCACACTTAGAAAGCGCCCGAGAGCCGTGGCATTACGCGCTAAACGCTCACAGTGGCCTTCGGTGTACGGATCGCGCGCCTCCACGCTCAGGCCGAGCGTGCACAGGACCGAATCCGCGGTTTCCAGTTCGTCGGTGAATTCCTTGAGCTTGAGCAACGAATGTACGCGGGCGAATAATTCCTCGGAATAGATGGGCTTGGTCAGAAAATCGTCGGCGCCAGCTTCAATTCCCTTCAGGCGATCTTCCTGAGCGCTGAGGCCGGTGATCATGACGATCGGAATCAGGCGGGTTCTGGAGTCTTCTTTGAGTTCGCGGCACAACTGGTAGCCGCTTTTGCCGGGCATGATCACGTCGAGCAGAATCAGGTCGGGAGCTTCGCGCCGGATTTCCGCTTCCGCGGCGGCCGCGTTCTGTACAACAACCGTGGGATAGCCGCGGCTCATCAGCAGCTGTTTCATGAGCGCCCCGTTCACCACATGGTCGTCCACCACCAGAATCGACTGCTTGCGGCGCGCGGCCAGCATATCCCCCATAGGCGAATAAGAGTTCGCGGGCGGGGAAAGGGTTGTCCGGCGCGGCCGGGGCGGAAAACTCATAGCTTCACTTTGCTCAATTCGCTGCCGTCGGGCAGACTCACGGATCGGAAAGGATGCACCAATCCACTACTTCGCCGCAACTTTGGCAGCTTCTTTCTTGACCGGCGCGGCGCTCTGACTGGCATCGCACTTGTGCGCGTTGAACTGCTGGTGAACTCCCGACTGCCCCAGCTGACGAGGATCCGCCGAGAACTGCGCATGGCACGATTCACAGATTCCCAGCGACGGGACGTTGCTGACTCGCTTCAGGATCCGAAGACTGCGCTTGGCCATGCTCTCAGTCTCCCACAGCCCCGGAAAGAGCGCCACCGCGACCTGTCTAGGGACAGCCTCCCCTTCGACAAACTCAGGGCCGGCCCCGGCTGTCCAGCCCTTGAAACGATACCGCGGGGAAACCGAACATTTTCGCTGTTTGGCCGTCATTGTGTCGGCTTCGGTGCCCGTGCCAGTCTTCCATCATGGCGCGGAAACTCCTACTGATATTCGTCATCGTCTGCTTGTTCTGGAGCGAATGCGCAGCCGTCACGAAACCGCATATCATCGCTTTTGGAAAATGGACTTCCGCCAAATGGCCGAATGCCACCGGACAGAAGATGTTCGACTTGAAAGTGCGTGCGCTGTTTGTCGATACGCGACTGAGGGAATACACCACCGGAACTCCGCATGAACTGACCGACCGGCTGTTCGTGGTGCGTCGCGCTTTTCGCGTGAACGATGCGCTGCCTGCGGAAACGGCGGGCGGGACGCGATGGCAATGGCAACGCGGGGGCTGGCTGCTGGTTGACCGCCTCACTGGACGCCTTTCCCAGCTCAACCTGCCTGAATTCGATCCTTTCTACTCGACCGCGAGTTGGTATCGCGACTACATCGCCTACTGCGGCGTCTCCGACGACGGCAAGAAACTCTATGCCATCGTGGCGCAGGTGGGACGCCGCAAGCCCATCCTGAAGAAGGACGCAGGCGAACCTGCGGGAGACGACGATCCCGACTCGGAGTGCCCGCCTCCGTTGTGGGAACGCACGCCGCTGCGCGTCACGTTTCAGCCTGACGACGATCATAAGCTTGTGTTCTCTATCCGAGGACGCGTCGTCGATGTCGTTAACGATGCCGAAGAGCCAGAAGAGTAGTCAACGCTCGTGGAGAGACGCGCGTCCCCGCCTGTCAACGTTAAAGCGTGCGGCCAGATTGGAAGTTGTCAACCAGAACCCCAGCAAGACGTGACCGTGGAATCCCGGCTTTGACTAATCTCCCGCAGGTTCGACTGCAGGAAGCTCTTCGGCCGCAGTCCGAGTCGACACTTTCGCGCTCGTCACCAGCACCACCGAAGCCACGATGATGGCGCTCCCCATCAAAATGTAGCGGTCGATGCGCTCGTGCAAAACCAACCATCCGAGGAACACGGCGACCACGGGATTGACGTAGGCGTAGGTGGAAACCTTCGAGGTTGGAACGTGCTGCAGCAGCCAGATGTATGCCGTATAGCCGATCCATGAACCGCACACCACCAAATACAAAATCGCGCCTACTCCACGGACGGTCCAGGTCACGCTGGACGATCTCTCCACGAGCAGCGCGAAAATAAGATTTGCGATCCCCGCAAAGACCACCTGCCAGGCGATGGCGCTGAAGGGATCGGTCGCTGCGGTTTGCCACTTTTTCGACAGCACCGATCCGAACGCCCAACTGAAGGATCCGAGTTGCAATGCCAGCGACCACCAGAGTTCGCGACGGCCGAAGGCGCTGGTGTGTTGAAGATCGGGCCAGATGAGGACGACGATGCCTACGATCCCAATCGCCAGGCCGACCTTGCCGCGTCGCGAGATGTGATGGTCGCCCAGCAACAGGCTGTCGAGCACCAGAAACCAAAGCGGCGTGACCGCAATCAGCAGCGCCGCCAGGCCAGTGGGAACGATCCGCTCGGCGTAGGAAAGCGTAAGATTGCCGCCCATCAGTAAGAGGATGCCAACGGCCGCGAGATGGCTGAGTTGGCGGGCCGAGAAACGAATGCGGCGTCCCGTCAGCGCGCAGTAGGCGAGCATGATCGCGCCCGCGATCAGAAAGCGCGCGGCACACACGATGGCCGGAGGAATATGCTCGACCGCGATGCCGATACCCAGATAAGTGGATCCCCAGAAGACGTAGACGAGGCCGAAGGCAACAGTAATCTTCCATCGGCTTGCGGACGCAGCAGTGGTCATCGGATTGGGAGTGGGCGCGGGAAAAATTCAGAATATCAGAAGAGCATCGGGGGATCGGGTGATCATTGCGAAGGGCCGTTCAGCAAATTCCGCAGCACTGCGACCTCCGCCTTAATGCCCGAATGGAGTGCCGGATCCACGTCGGGCGCGAAAAATGGGGAGTGATTGGATGGCAGCATGACGCCGGTATTTTTACTTTCGGCATACTTCCGCGGGTCGGCGCCTCCCAGGCTCATATACAGCGAGGGAACGCCCTGTTCGATGAAAAAAGTATAGTCTTCGGAGGGCGTGATGGGCTCGGTCGTTACCACGTTCTGCTTTCCGAGCGCGGCTTCGAGTGGCGCTCTCAGGCGCTGGGCCAGACCGGGGTCGTTGTAGACCGAGTCGGTCGACTCGTAGTCTTCGATAAGAGGTTCCTGCTGCGCCCCGCCAGCCAGCGCCTCAGCTTTAGCGATGCGGGTAATGGCCGTCAGAACCTGTTTCCGTACATCCGCTTTGTAGGTTCGTACGGTGAGGCCGAGTTCGGCCTGGTCGGGAATGATGTTGTTTTTTGTGCCTGCCCGGAAGTAGCCGACGGTCACGACGGCCATCTCTCCCGGCTTCACTTCGCGCGAAACGATGGTTTGCAGAGTGAGAATCGTTCTGGCGCCGATCACGATGGGATCGATGGTCGAGTGCGGCGCGGCGCCATGTCCGCCTTTGCCATAAATTGTGATCCGCAAGGAATCGGCGTTCGCGTCGTAGATGCCGGGAGTGATTCCCACCTGGCCGGCGGGAAGATAGTTGCCGACGTGGAGAGCAACGCCAACCGTGGGCTTGGGGAATCGCATGAATAGGCCATCGGCAATCATTCTCTTGGCCCCGGAAATGGTCTCCTCGGCCGGCTGTCCTATCAACATCAGCGTGCCGTGCCAGCTTGCTTTGCTGTGCGCCATGATGTCCGCCGTCGCTACCAGCGATGCCATGTGCAGATCGTGACCGCAGGCATGCATCACGGGGACGTCGCGTCCGGAGTCGTCCTGGGCGTGCACTTTGCTGGCGTAGGAAAGCCCGGTTTTTTCTTCGACCGGAAGCGCGTCGAGTTCCGTGCGCAGCATGACCGTGGGCCCGGAGCCGTTCTTGAGGATGGCGACAACTCCGGTGCCTCCGACTCCTTCGGTGACTTCATACCCCGAAGCGCGCAAACGCGCCGCAAGTTTGGCAGCGGTCCGGGTTTCGTGCGAGGACAGTTCCGGAGTCTGATGAAGATCAATGTATAGATCGTGGGCCGCAGGATAGACGGCGTCCACTTCTTTGGAAACTTCCACAGTCTGCGCGTAGCCGGAAACAGCTAGCGAAAAGAACAGGAACAATTTTGCCGGTTTCATGATCTCCCGATGATATTCACCGGTGATCGGCACGGCAAGTTTAGCGACGCTATTGGTCGTTCGCTATTCGCGTCTTGGCAGGGGAACGGTTGACGCGAACAACGAAAAGCGAACGACGAACAGCCTCGACCACAGGGACGCTGATCTCAATCGGCGTGCTGACGATCGACCGACCAGATCTGGGCCGGGTCTTTTTCAAGCGGATAGAGATGCACCATCCAGTTGAAGATGATGGGATGAAACTCGCCGCCGTTGGCGTCGCATTCTTCTTTAGTTGTGATCGATCCTCTTAGGCCGAACTTTGGATTCGGGGCCAGCATCTGCTGTCTCTGGCCTTCGGGCGGGCGGCAGAAATTCACGTGCTCATGCCACTGCGCAATGCTGAGCGGAATGCGCTGGTTCAAATCGTCTTCGGTAAAGCGTTTGGGCGCCGTGTACATCAGCCCCACCAGACGATAGCCTGCGCCGTCCTTTTCGTAGAGTAACGAGGTTGGATGCTCGGGATTGAAACTTGACCTTGCCTCGAATGCGTAATGGAGATTAGTGAAGTGATACTGTTTCTGCTTCACTTCCGGATGGAAAATTTCGAAACCCTGGTTGAGTGCGACGTGGTAGTCCTTGTACTTTTCCATCACACCGCGCGCCACTTCCACGATTTTCTGGGCCTTGTCCGCATCGCCCGGCTGCGGAGTGCGGAGCGCGGTCATCTTCATGTGCGGACCCATATCCATGTGGTGACCTTCCATGGACTGCATGGCGTGCATACTGGCATCCGGACCTTCCGAATCCTGGGCTGACATTTTCGACATGTCGTGGGCCGGCATGTCCATGCCCTTCATGTCCTGGGACGAATTCTGCTGTGCGCAGCAGAGCGCTGCAGTAAGGCTAAACAAAGTCAAAAGAGCTTTCATGGCGAGTCCCCATTCTTACTGGTAATTGTATAAACCCAGCTTGACCTGCGTAGTTTCGCGCTGTGAGAAGGTCAGGCCGCCGACCACATCCCCATCTCCGCGAGGATCTTACCGGCCGCTTCGGCGCCGGAGCGAACGCAGTCAGGAACGCCGATGCCGCTATAACCGTTGCCGGCGAGCGCCAGGCCGGGGAGTTTCTGGCGCAGTGATTCGATACGCTGCAGGCGTTCGAGGTGGCCGACCGAATACTGCGCCATGGCTGACTTCCATTTGTAGACACGCGCAAACAGGGGTTCGGCATCGAGGGCATTGCCGACGATCTGCCGCAGTTCGTCGCGAACGATTTGCAGAATTTCCTTTTCGCTCGATTGCAGAATTTGCTCGTCGCGAGCGCCGCCGAGAAAGCAGCGGACTATGGCTCGATTTTCCGGGGCACGATGCGGAAACTTGTTGTGGACGAAGGTGGCCGCGAGCATGCGACGCCCCGCGCTGCGTGGCACCAGAAATCCGAAGCCTGGCGGCAGCGAGCGGCGCACTTTCTCGTCGTAACCGAGCGTGACCGTCACCGACGAGCTGTACTGAATCTCGCTCAGATTTCGAGACAAGTTCTCGTCCGCAGCATCGAGCACCGCGGCGGCGGCATGGGTTGGGGTGGCGATGATGACGGCATCGAAGTGGTCAGTCTGGTAGCCGGCACAAACAGTCCAGCCCTCATCCTGCCGGATCACCGACAGCGCGGGCGAAGACGTCTTGAGCGCTTTCCCATCCAGACGCGCGACCAGGGCATCGACCATCTGCTGCATGCCGTCCTTAAGCGAAGTGAATAGCGGCCGTGCCGGCAGGTTGACGCCCGCTCCCATTTTCTTACGGGCTTTTAGCATGGCGCGGCCCAGGCTGCCATGCTTCGATTCCATATCGGCGAAGCGCGGCAACACGGCACGCACGCTCAACTGGGATGCTTCGCCACCATAGACTCCAGAGAGCAGCGGATCGGCAAGCAGGTCAACCATCTCGGAACCATAGTGGCGGGCAACCATCTGAGCGACGGTTTCGTCCTCGTCCTTGGAGGCCTTGCGCGGCGGATGAAACCATTCGGTCGCCATGCGTATTTTTGTGCGCAAGGAGAACAGCGGTGAGAACACCGTTGGCATGATCTTGGTCGGCACCATGAACATAAGGCCGTCCGGCATCTCCACCAGCTTGCCTCTGGCTACGATGTAGGTCTTCCGCTCGGAGTCGTTCGAGCCTATAAGTTGGTCGCCCAATCCAATTTTGCCGCAGAGATCGGCCGCCCAGGGCTTCTCGGTGAGAAATGAATCGGGCCCGGCTTCGACCAGGCAGCCCTCGACGCGATCAGTGACGAGCACACCTCCCAGGCGCGGGCTGGACTCGAACAGAACGTACTCGACGGGCGTGCCGGACTGGCGCTTTTTTTCAATCGTGTACGCGGCCGAGAGGCCGGAAATTCCGCCGCCGATGATGGCTATGCGTTTCATTAATAAGCTCTCAGCTCTCAGTTCTCAGCTGTCAGTTCTCAGCTGAATGGCCCGCGCGCGCACTCGGCTGCTTACTACTTCTGCCAGGGCTGCCGTTAATGTCTTCGATCCGTTCAATGACTCGGCTCGCCATAGGCGCATGCCTTCTTTTTTTGCGAACTGTTGGAAGGCTATGTCGATATCGTAGAGCACCTCTACGTGATCGCACAGAAATCCTATGGGATGTATGAAGACACCGCGATGGCCCTTTGCCTTCAGATTACTGATCGTGTCCTCTACCGTGGGACCGATCCATGCGCCGCCGGACATGCCCTGGCTCTGGAAGGCGAACGTCCAGTCGTCGGACGCCAGGCCCGCTTCTTTCGCCACCAGTTCGGCGGTCTCTTTGGCTTGCCTCTCGTAGGGATCGCCCTCGGTGATGGTGCGCTGTGGAACGCTGTGGGCGGTGAAGATTATGGGCAGCTTCGCTCCATGTTCGGTAGACGCTTTCTCCCAGCTCGCGCGCAGTTTTTCGGCGAACGCTTTGATCAGCAGGGGCTGATCGTGCCACTCGTCGACGAAGTCCATCTTGAAAGGAAGATTCCCGCCGCCGACCACGGCGCCGCGGTAGAGTCCGACACTGGTGCGCGAGTTTTGCGGCGCGAGACAGATGGCGATCACGCGCTCATATCTTTGGCTGGCAATTGCTTTCACCGCATCGGCGATGAAGGGCGTCCAGTTGCGCATGCCGGCGAAGACCGGCATCTGCAGCGATTGCGAAAGTTGATCGGCTTGCAAAAGCGTCCAGCAGGCTAACGGCGAAAACCCGATCAGCGAATAGCGGTGGCGGATCTCTGCGACTACTGCGGGCGGCAGCGGCCGTCCGCCGGTGACATAGTTTAGAAACTCGGGAATCTGGCCGGGGTTCTCGGGGCTGCCGTGCGCCAAGAGGAGGATGGCGGTTTTTGCGGGTCGCTCTGAGGTGGCGAATGCACTCACCCGATTCGCGCAATAGCACTGACTGGCTAGGCCTAACGGGCAGGGCGACATTTATTCACTCACCTCAGCGGCTAAAGCCGCAATCAAAAACAATGCAGCCATCGCAGCGCTGAAGCGCTGCGCCACCCAAACTCGGTTGCGGCATCGCTAGCGGATGCCCTGATACGAACCTCACCGGCGCTCCCTCTTGGGCTCCTGCTTAAATTCCGCCGAGTGCTCGCGGATGAAATCGCAGAGCGCTTTCACGTTGTCGACCGGAGTTTCAGGAAGAATGCCGTGGCCAAGATTGAAGATGTGGCCGGGGCGTCCGGCGGCTTGGCGCAAAATATCTTCCGACCGCTTCTTGAGTTCTTTCCACTCCGCGAAGAGCAGCACGGGATCGAGATTGCCTTGCACCGCGCCTTTGAAACCGAGGCTCTGCCATCCGGTATTGAGCGGAATACGCCAGTCCAGGCCAACGACCTCGGCGCCGGTTTCCTGCATCGAAGGAAGAAGCGTGGAGCTATCGGTGCCAAAGTAAATTACGGGTACGCCCGTCTTTTGCAGACGTTTCACCAGGTCGGTCGCATGCGGCAGAACATAGCGGCGATAATCTTCGACGCTCAAGCAGCCCACCCAGCTATCGAAAATCTGGATCGTGTCGGCGCCGGCCCGCACCTGCTCGGCGGAGTATTCAGCGGTCACCGCGACCAGCTTCTTCATCAGCTCGTTCCACGCGGCGGGCGCGGAGTACATCATTTTCTTGGTGAAAATGTAATTGCGCGAACCTCCACCCTCGATCATGTAGCTGGCGAGCGTGAAGGGCGCGCCGCAGAAACCAATGACGGGGAGCCTGTCGCCGAAGTGCTTGCATACAAGCTTCACCGCTTCAGAGACGTAACCGAGGTCGGCGGCGCGATCGGTGCGCAGGTGGGCAACGTCTTCAGCGGTGCGAATCGGCTTTTCGATTTTCGGTCCCTCTCCGGCGGAGAAATGAAAAGGCAAGCCCATGACTTCGAGCGGTAGCAGAAGATCGGCGAAGATGATGGCCGCATCGACTTTGAGAATCTCGGCAGCTTCAATCGTGACCTGGGCCGCGACCTCGGGCTTCTTGCAGATCTCAATCAGGGAATATTGTTTGCGAACGGCGCGATACTCGGGCATGTAGCGTCCAGCCTGGCGCATGAACCAGACTGGGGTGCGTTCGGTGGGCTGAGCCTTGGCGGCGCGAATGAAGAGAGAGTTGGGGGCAGACATGAATCTTCTAATTTAGCATCTCAACCAAAGGCCTGATACTCCTCCCAGAACTCGGGCCAAGGCAGGCGTGGGCCACTGCACACAAAGATGTCGGGATGATCCTGGCTCTCCTCATTTTTAATGCCATAGGGATTACCGTTATGTCCGGCTAGCCGGCACGAGGTAAATGCTTTCTCCGCAGATTCGCGCGAGAACCCGATCACGATCAGTGTCGAAGGGGGCGTCGGAGGATACCCTCGCAACCACGCCGAGTTGGTCATGCTGATGGGCGCAGGCAGGTTGTAGGCCCGGCCCAGTATCTCGACTGCGCCCGTCTCGCCATAATTCCCCGCCAAAACGCCCACACTGGTTTGCTGCTCCGGAGGCAGTGAATCCCGAATGCCAGCGACTGTCTTGACCAGTTCGTTCCAGCCTATCTCCTCGCGCAGATCGCCGTTGTTCTCGAGCGCGAAATCCCTGAGCCAACCGCTGGACGCGAGGGGCAGAACTATGGCACAGACGAACAGCCCATAGGCCGCGAGTCCAGTGAAGAACGTGGCTTCCACGGTGCGCCGCCATAGCCGCGACAGCGACCCGACCCAGCGTTCGCCCGCGGCCGCACCCATCGCGATCAACATGGGATACGCCGCGGCCAAGTAATAGCCTCTTCCCTTCGCAAAGTAAAAGAACGTCAATGGGACCAGGTACATCCACGCCAGTACACGAAATCGGCGGTCGAGCAAAAAACACAACAAGCCAGCAATCCACAACGGCACCGCGAACAGATTTGTGCAAATCCGGAACTGATCGCGCAGAAATCCATTGGCACGCCCCTGGCCTACGTCGCGCACGTGAATATGCCGGAGGAAGTGTAGCGAAATGAAGTCATGGCGCACCTGCCACACCAGATTCGGCAGACAAATCAGCAGCGCCACCGCGATCCCGCCCCAGAACCACGGGGTTCCGAGGGAGCGGCGTGCTCGGGTTAGCAGAAACCCGGCCAGAATCCCCGCTACAAAAAAGAGGATCGTATACTTCGTCATCAGGCCAACGCCCACCGTCGCGCCAACCGCCAGAAACCACCGTGGATCTTCTGTCTTCAACAGGCGAAGCACGAAGTACGCCGTCAACACCCACCAGAGATAGTCGAAAGATGAGTATTGGAATTCCGTCGCCTCGAACAGAGGCAGCGGCGAAAGCGCGATTGCAACGGCTGCTGCCACCTGGGCCATCCGTCCGCCACCAAGCTCCCGTGCCATCAACCCGGTAATAACAATTGCCGACGCCTGCGCGATTACCGAAAAGAGTCGCAGACCTACCAGGGAAATGCCGAAGATTCCCAGGCCAATCCGCTCCAGAAAAGGGGTCAATGGCGGATACGCCACGAATCCCCAATCAAGATGCAACGCATCACTCAAGAACTGGAGCTCATCACGATGGAAACCGTAGCGATTATTGGTGAGCACGTGGGCGAAGGCCACTGTAAATGCAATTCCGAGCAGTACCGCTATGTCCGGCCGATAGCGCACATCATCGTCTATCTGCTCTGAACTCCGCTCTGGGTTCATCGATGACTTCCCTCCACGGAACGCCCGTTCAGTCTACTGCACTCTCATGTGCCGCGGGATCTGGATTGCAAGTCTTCTCTTTATCTTTATCTTTAATCTTTGCTGCTTGGTCGTGAGGCCGGGAAACCGACCCGCCACCGGCTTGCGTTTATAATGGCACGCTTCTAACAGAAGGAGCTACATGCGACCAATCTCCGCGACGATGCTGATCTTTGCGCTGGTGTTTCCATCTTTGTTTTTCGGCGCCGGCCAAGCCGGCTCGAATCAGGCCGGCCTGGTCGGATACTCGCCGCGCGCCGGTCAGAATGAGCGCGAGTGGGAGGCGAAGTTCCGCGCGATTCCCGATCCTGCAAATCTGCGGGAATACATGCGGCGGCTGAGCGCGCGTCCTCATCATGTGGGCTCACCCTACGATAAAGACAACGCGGAATGGATTCTTGCCCACTTCAAGGAGTGGGGATTGGACGCGCACATCGAACGGTTTGATGTCCTGTTTCCAACGCCCAAGGTGCGCTTGTTGGAGATGCTTGGGCCCACGAAATTCACGGCCAAGTTGGAAGAGCCGGCGCTGGCGGTGGATCCTACGTCAAATCAGAAGTCGGAACAATTGCCCACTTACAATGCTTATTCGATGGACGGCGATGTTACGGGGCCGCTGGTGTTTGTGAATTACGGCTTGCCCGAGGACTACGAGAAGCTTGACCGGCTGGGCATCTCGGTGAAGGGTGCGATTGTAATCGCCAAGTATTATCACAGCTGGCGCGGGGTGAAACCCAAGGTTGCGGCCGAGCACGGTGCGATCGGCTGCCTCATCTATTCGGAGCCGAAGGATGATGGTTACACGCGCGACAATGTGTTTCCGTTGGGGCCGATGCGCAACCCTGATGGCGTGCAGCGTGGCAGCGTGATGGATTTTGCTTCGAGCAGCCCGGGTGACCCGCTGACCCCTGGGATCGGCGCTACTCCCGATGCCAAGCGGCTGGCTTTGAAGGATGCCAAGAGCCTCACGAAGATTCCGGTGTTGCCGATTTCTTACGGCGACGCGCAGCCTCTGCTGGCGGCGCTGGCGGGGCCGATGGCGCCGGACGAATGGCGTGGCTCGCTTCCGATTCCGTATCACGTGGGGCCGGGGCCGGCGCAGGTTCATCTGAAGGTCGCGTTCAATTGGGACATCAAGCCGGTGTATGACGTGATCGCGAAAATTCCGGGCAGCGTGGCTCCGGACGAGTGGATCATTCGTGGCAACCATCATGACGCTTGGGTGAACGGAGCCGAGGATCCCATCTCAGGTCAGGTTTCTCTGCTGGAAGAAGCGCGTGCTCTGAGTGAGTTGCTGAAACAGGGCTGGAAGCCGCGGCGGACGATCATCTACACCGCGTGGGATGGCGAAGAGCCCATGCTGCTCGGCTCGACGGAATGGGTGGAAACTCATGCCGATGAGTTGCGGGAGCATGCGGCCGTTTACATCAACACCGACGGCAATGATCGCGGCGTTTTGAATATGGGCGGCTCGCACAGTCTGGAGCAGTTCATTAACGGAGTCGCGCGCGATATCGAAGATCCGGAAACCAAAATGACGGTGTGGCGGCGGGCACAGTTGAGCAAGATCGCCGAAGCGAAATCCGCTGACGATAGAAAGGAATTGCGGCAGCGGGCCGATTTGCGCATCAATGCGCTCGGTTCTGGAACCGATTTCACGGGGTTTCTCGATCACGTTGGCATCGCCTCGCTCGACCTGGCATACAGTGGCGAGGACGAACAGGGGATTTATCACTCGATTTATGACGACTTTTACTGGTACACACACTTCTCCGATTCGGATTTTGTTTATGGACGGGCCTTGGCGCAAACCGTGGGAACCTCGGTCATGCGGCTGGCGGACGCGGAAGTGCTGCCCTTCGACTTTGTGAACCTCGCCGACACGGCCGGAACGTACACAAAGAATCTGGAGAAGTTGGTGGCCGACAAGCAGGAAGAGATTCGCGAGCGCAATCAGGAAGTGGATGAAGGAATGTTCAAGGCTACGTTTGATCCCCGTCGTCCTACGGTCGCGCCGGCGAAGGAAGAGGTTCCTCCGCATTTGAATTTTGCGCCGATGCAGAATGCAGTCGATTCTCTTACGCGGAGCGCAAAGCACTATCAGGAGGCGTTGGCGAAGTACGAGGAGAATTTGGGAGACGAGGCGATGGCACCCAATCTTCGCCTGGTGAATCGAAAGTTAATCGACAGTGAGCGTCGGCTCACTAACTCTGAGGGCTTGCCCCGTCGTCCGTGGTACAAGCATTTGCTGTACGCACCGGGCGTTTACACGGGCTATGGAGTCAAGACTGTGCCGGGGGTGCGTGAAGGGATTGAACTGAAGAGGTATGCGGAAGCGGAGTCGGAGATTGTGCGCGTGGCGAAGGCGCTGGAGGACGAGTCGGCGTTGATTGAGTCGGCGGCTCGGGAGTTGGAGGGAGCGGGAAAATAGGACGGTTACCGCCCGATGGTTTACACAATGGAACGATGGGTATCTATCCCGGGCCGGGCGGGGACGCCCGGCGCTCCGCCGGCCAAGGTCACGGCATTCTTTCGAAGATACGCATCTACACTTGCGGCTGCCTTTCGGCCTTCG
>Ga0209415_10004357_pt1 | contig 25977 bp, 21 predicted proteins | sample PeaSoiSIISIP2007_FD_187696 | JGI IMG/M metagenome (GOLD analysis project Ga0209415, IMG submission 187696) | Peat soil microbial communities from Weissenstadt, Germany - SII-SIP-2007 (SPAdes) (version 2) | ecosystem: Environmental > Terrestrial > Soil > Wetlands > Peat | place: Germany... | reverse complement strand
CCGGTAGCCCTCCGAGCCGCGAGGAGAGTGCGATCGCTTCTCAGCGCGTGTTGCCCGAATTGGTGCGGAGCCGAACGGTGCGATACGTGAATCGGCCCGGAACCCCGAACGCCGTGCCGCCCACGAGAAACGCACCCGTAGCCGTGCACGCTACGGGCACTGTTCTTCGTTGCCTTGATCGCCGGAATCCCGGCGCGCGCTAGCTGCCAGGCGGCGGGGCGAAGTGCTCCCATCGGCGACGGTGAAGCCGTCGTTGTCATCGGGGTTCGGCGACGATGGTGAGGCGATGATCGCTGTATTGCGCGCCAAGTCCCCGGAGCGCCGGTAAGCGCCGCCGTCGGGCGACGGTGCGTCATTCGGACCTCCACCAACAGCCTGGGCGGCGTCGAGGTGACCGGATCGTTCTACCGCGCCAGGACCAGCTCGACAGCGCCAATGTCACACGGCACGGACCGAGCCACCCCGCGCTGGTCGGGGGTCGAGCACAGCGATGCGACGTCGATGCCACCGATGGCGGCACTCCCGGCGTCCAGGGCGATGGTCTGCGTGGGCCCACCGTTGTTTCGGAGTCCCGCCGGGTCGAGCCCGGCGGGCGTATGGGATCGGTCGGTGCGAGCGGAGAATCCGCAGGAGCCGTCGTCATCCAAGTTGTACCCGGCGTCCGCGATACTCCCGGAGCAGTCGCCGCCCGAGGTGCTGTTGGCGACGATGCTTGCCGCCGCGCGCGCGCGGTGGCCAAATTCGTTGTCGATTCCTCCGCCGCCCGAAGCAGCACTGTTCTGCGACAGGGTGCTGGCGGTGATGGTCAGCACGCCGTCGTTGAAGATGCCGCCGCCGGCGTCGCCGCCGCGGTTTCCCGACAGCGTGCTGTCGGCCACGTGCGACGTCGAACCGTTGTCGATCCCGCCGCCGTCGACGTCGCTGCTGTTGCCCGACAGCGTGCTGCGGCTGACGAACAGCGAGCCGCCGTTCAGGATGCCCCCGCCACCATCGCCGGCGATGACGCCGGCGATGATCACGGCGCTGTTGTCCGACAGCGTGCTGCGGCTGACGACCAGCGTGCCGTCGCCGTAGATAGCGCCTCCCCCGCCGCCGCCGCCGAAGGCGGTGACGCTGTTGCCCGACAGCGTGCTGCGGGTGACGGTGGTCTTCCCGAAGGCGTAGATGCCACCACCGTAGGCATATTGGGGATAGTTGACGTCGGTGGCGCTGGCGCTGTTCCCCGTCAAGGTGCTGGCGGTGACCTGCAGCGTGCCCTTGGCGTCGCTGGAGATTCCGCCGCCGAAGGTGCCGGTGGTGTTGTCCGACAGGGTGCTCTTGGTGATGGTGAGCCTGTCGTCGTTCCAGATGCCTCCACCGCCGGTGGTTGCCCGGTTGTCCGACAACGTGCTCTTGGTGAGCGTCAGCGTGCCGTCGTTGAAGATGGCGCCTCCGTACGGAGATCGGCCCTTCTCGATCGAGAGGCCCGAGATGGTGACGATGGCACCGGCGTCGATGTGGAAGGGCTCGACAAGCTTGTTCCCGCTCACCGCCAAGGCGCTCGCCCCGGGCCCTTCGACGGTGAGGCGGCGCGAGATCTGGATCGTGCCCGCCAGCGTGATCACGGTGCAACGAGGGGAGAGCGCGAACGTGACAGTGGCACCTGAGCCGGCGTTCTCCACCGCTTGACGCAGCGAGCCAGGACCCGAGTCGCTGCAGTTCGTGACCCGAGGCGAGGCGCTCATCCCGGCGGCCTGGGCGGGCCGGGCCAGCAAGAAGACGGTGAGCCCGAGAACGAGGGCTGCGGTCAGGATTCGGGGGGTCGCCGTCGAGGTGCCCGCGTCGGTTCGCACCCTCATCACGCCCCCCATCGGCCCGTTCAGGGCCATGTTAGGAGGCCGGGTGCGGCCCCGCACCGTCCGAGTCCGGCGTGGTGAGCGGTTCGCTTCATCCTCGCCGTGCGGGGAGACGGGGCCTCGCGATCCCCTCGAGATGTTCGAATGCCACCTTGTTAAGATCTTCGCCACCCACAGGAACGAATGCGATCGGTCCCATGTGCAGTCCTCAGCGAGGTAACCGCGCCCGCACACGTCGGTGGGCGCGTACGGCGGCGCCGATCGTGATGCTGGCGGGAGTCCTGGCGTCCCTCGTGACCGGCTCCGTCCCGCCCGCTGGCGCCGTCCCACCCGAGGCGAGCGACCCGGCGTCCCTCGTGAATCCCTTCATCGGCACCGCGAGCGGTGGCGACACGTTCCCCGGGGCCGACCTGCCCTTTGGGATGGTCCAGTGGAGCCCCGACACCATCAGGCGGGCCGACGGCGGCGGCTACGCCTACCACAGCCCATCGATCATCGGCTACAGCCTCACGCATCTCTCGGGCCCGGGATGCGCGGCCGAAGGGGACATCCCCGTGCTGCCGACCGTCGGTGCGATCGGGAGCGACCCGGGCGAGGTCACCGAGCCGCTGTCGCACAGTGACGAGACCGCCACCCCGGGGTACTACCAGCTCGACGCGGGCGACGTGGACACCCAGCTCACGGCGACCACCCGGTCCGGCATGGCCACCTTCACCTTCCCGTCCACTGACTCCCAGGGGAATCTCCTGTTCAAGCTGTCGCAGAGCGCCAACCCCGATTCGGACATTCAGTTCACCGTGGTGAGCAACGACGAGGTCGACGGCTCGGTCACCTCGGGATACTTCTGCGGCGCCTCGAACACCTACACACTGCACTTCGACATGATCTTCAACCATTCCTTTGCATCGTCGGGGACGTGGACGGCGCACGGGCGCGGCGCCTACGTCAGTTTCGACACCACCGCCAACCCGGTGATCGAAGCGAAGGTCGGAATCTCCTACGTGAGCACCGCCAACGCCGTCCTCAACCGGGACACGGAGAACCCGGGCTGGAGCTTCACCTCGGCCATGGAGGCGGCGCAGCGGTCGTGGCAGACCATGCTCGGCAAGGTGCGTGTCGGTGGCGGCACCACGACGCAACAGACGGTCTTCTACACCGCGCTGTACCACTCGTTGTTGGAGCCCGACGTGTTCAGCGACGTGAACGGCCAGTACATGGGGTTCGACGGTCAGGTGCACCGCGTGGCCGCCCCGCAAATGGCCCAGTACGCCAATTATTCCGGCTGGGACATCTACCGCAGCGAGGTGCAGCTCGAAGCCCTGTTGGCGCCGCAGCAGACGAGCGACATCGTCACCTCGATGCTCAACGACTACGCCCAGAGCGGGCAGCTCCCCAAATGGGCCCAGAACAACGGTGAGGCCTACCTCATGGTGGGTGACTCAGCAGACGCCATCATCGCCGACGCCTACGCGTTCGGGGCCTCCCACTTCAACACCAGACAGGCGTTGACGGACATGGAGGACGAGGCCAGCCTCCCCAACAACATCCGCCCGGGCCTCAGCGCCTACGAGGACGACGGGTACCTGCCCATAGACGCGACGTACGGATGCTGCAATTTCTACGCGCCGGTGTCGACGCAGGAGGAGTACGACGCCGACGACAATGCGATCGCCGGGTTCGCCGCCGAGCTCGGTGAGAGCGGCGTGGCCCGGACGTTTGCCGCCAGGGCCCAGAACTGGCAGAACGTCTTCAACCCCGCCGTCGGGTTCGTGGAGCCGAAGAACAGCACCGGCCTGTTCGAGGCGGGGTTCAGCCCCACGTCGGACGACGGGTTCGCCGAGGCCGACTCGTACATCTATACGGCGATGGTCCCCTTCGACGTCAAGGGCGTCATCGCCGCCGAGGGCGGCAACGCCGCGTGGGTTGCGTATCTCAACGGCCTCACGTCGAGCGTCACCGCCAACGGCGCCACGCAGATCCAGATGGGCGACGAACCATCGTTCGACATCCCGTGGGAGTACGACTACGCCGGCGCTGCGGCTAAGACCCAACAAGTGGTGCGGGCCATCCAAGAGCAGCTCTACACCGACAGCCCGAGCGGGTTGGCCGGGAACGATGACCTCGGTGCCATGAGCTCGTGGTACGTCTGGTCGGCGCTGGGCGGATATCCGGAGATGCCGGGCTCGGCCGAGCTGGCCCTCGGGAGCCCGCTGTTCAGCACCGTCTCCATCGAGCTGGCGGACGGCAAGCGGATCACCGAAGCCGCCCCCGCCGCCGCGCCGGACGCGCCCTACGTCCAACACCTGACCGTGAACGGGGCATCGTGGCCGCGGGCCTACCTGCCTGCCGACGTGATCGCCGACGGCGCCACGCTGGCGTGGTCCCTCGCTGCCGCGCCCACCACCTGGGGCGACGCCCCCGGTGACGCCCCCCGCTCCGACACCCAGGGGTTGCTGCCCGCGCTCGGGTACCTGGTCGGCGCCAGTGCGAGCCCCGTCGTCGAGCCCGGCGGCTCGGCCACGCTTCTCCTGGGCGCACAGAGCATGGCGCGCACCGCGCAGCGCATCAGGTGGACCGCGTCGGTCGCGCCCGGTTCGGGAATCGAGGTCGCTCCGGCCACCGGCGTCATCACGGCTCAACGCGAGGACAGGGCCACGCAGGCGGTCGAGATCCACGTAGCGTCCAACACCGCGAGCAACCGGTACCTGGTGAGATTCCAGCTGCGCACGGCCACGGGCACCAAGCTCCCTGACGTCGTCGCCGAGGTCGACGTCCCCTGATTGACCCGCACGCCGAGCACCGAGCCGACGGAGCTCCGGTGCGCACGAATGGTGACGGCACCCCGGGACGACGGCGCTGAGCGCGGGTCCCGCGCCCGAGTGCCCCGGCAGCCGGCGTGTCGACGCCCAGGGGCTCGGGGTGAGGACCTCCGTGACGCGCGACAGGAGCGCAGAGTGCGGGAACGGGTTGGACACGCCGCCCCAGCCTCGTCCACCGCCGACCCGACGAGGGTCAGGTGGCCGCAGACCGACGTGCGGAGCCCCGGCGTGCGGGGCGGGCGCCCGCCGCTTGGGCGAACGCTGTCGCGTCCGTGCGCCATGACCACGTCGATCAAGAAAGCCGCGAGTGACGGCGACAGCCGATGCCCTGGCGGCATTTGTCGCCGACCGCACGGCCGTGGGACCCGTTGCGGACAACGACAACGAGACCCGTGGGGTCGTTGAGCGCCTCGTCGGGGGTACGGCCGTCCGCCGCCGGTCCACCACGGCCCGTCAAGGCGGACGGGGACCCCGGGAGCGCAGGTGGTGTTCAGCCCGAACGGGCGAGGGGCACGGCGTCAGCCGCCAGGGACGCCAGGAGCTCCCGGTCGTGCGCGTAGCTGAGGGCGCGTGGTGCGATGCTCAGTTCGAGCCACCGCAGCTCGTCCACTTCCTGGGAGGGGGCGAACTCGCCGCTCACGACGTCCATGATCCAGTACGCCACGATCTTCGCCCGGCTCCGCCGATCGATGTACTCGGTGGATCCCACGAAGCGCCGGAGTACGCAGTGATAACCGGTCTCCTCGCGCACCTCACGTAACGCGCACTGCTCGAAGGTCTCCCCGGCATCGAGCTTCCCCTTCGGGAACGACCAGTCCTCGCGTCCCGGGCGGTGCACGACGACGACCTCGCGGCTCCCGGAGGGCGAGTCACGCAGCAGTATCCCTCCGGCCGCCCGCACGAGCGGGGCTCGGGTCTTGGCACGCCTGAGGCCCATGGCCGCGAACCTACCCGTGGTCCGTGCCCAATTCGGGGATCTCAGCAGGGACCGTCCCCCGCCCCGCCGTCGCCGGAGACGAGTGACAACCCACGGGATAGCCTCGGACCGTGGGGGTGCCGGAGCGTCCGTCGAGCGATGTCGAGGTCGAGTGGCAGCTCGACGCACTCGACCTGAGGCCGGTCGAGCGCTGGTTGTCGACCCTGGCGGGTCCGCCCGACGGCGGCGCCCCAGCGCCCACGGCGCTGGCGGTCACGGCCTCCCGGGGATCCGACGGCTCGGCCGAAGCCGCAGGCCAGAGCGCCGAGGCCGGACCAGCGGCGGACGGCGACGTCTTCACGGCCGTCCCGAAACCGGCAGTCCGGCTGGTCGACACCTACCTTGACACCGCCGACTGGCGCATCGGCCGGTCCGGGCACGTCCTGCGCATCCGCCAGCGGGCCGGACAGGGGCAGGTCACCCTCAAGGACACGGCGCCAGCGAAGTCCGGCCTGCGCCGCCGTCTGGAGGTGAGCGAACCCCTTCCGGTGGGTGGGGTGGCCGCACTCGGTCCCAGCGGACCCGTCGGCCGCCGGGTGTGGGCGCTCGCGGGCAAGCGCCGGCTCCAGCCCGTGCTCGAGGTGCGCACGCGACGCCGGCCCTACGACCTGCGTCGGGGTGCCCTCGCCGTTGCCGAAGTAGCGCTCGACGACACAACCATCGTGGTGGGTACCGACCACCAGCCCGTGCGCCTGCAGCGCGTGGAGGTCGAGGTGGAGCCGGCCTGGGTGGAGGCCCTGGCGCCGCTGGTCGACACCATGCGACGCGAGTGCGGGCTGCAAGCCGCCACCCTGTCGAAGTTCGAGGCCGGCCTGCTGGCCGCAGGCGTGCGCGTCCCGCCGCCGGCGGACCTCGGGACCACGACGCTGTCCCCGAACCCCTCGGTCGGGCAGGTGGCGTTCGCCGTGCTGCGGCGCAACTTCGCCGTGATGCTCGCCCACGAGTCCGGTACCCGGCTCGGGGAGGATGCCGAGGAGCTCCACGACATGCGGGTGGCCACCCGACGGATGCGGGCGGCGCTGTCGTTGTTCTCGGACGCCCTTCCGGTCCGGGCCCGCCACATTCGGTCGGAGCTCGGCTGGCTGGCGGACGTGCTCGGGACCGTGCGCGACCTCGACGTCCAGCTGGAGCGGCTGACGCAGTGGCTCGACGAGGTGCCCGACGAGGACCGGGGGGCGCTCGACGACCTGGCCCGCGTCCTGCACGCCGAGCGGGACCAAGGCCGCGGGGAGCTCCTGGCCGCCCTGGAGTCGGTGCGCTACGAGCGGTTGGTCGCCAGCTTCACGACGATGCTGCGCCAGGGACCGAGCAGACGATCGCCGGCCATCCGGGTGCCGGCCCTGAGCGTCGTGCCCGGCCTGATCGACGACCGGCACCGCTCGGCCACCAAGGCCGCTCGCCGGGCCAAGCACAGCGGGGCCCCGGCCGACTTCCATCGCCTGCGCATCAGCTGCAAGCGACTGCGATACGCGCTCGAGTTCGTCTCGGAGATCTACGACGGGCACACCACCAGGTACGTCCGCCACGTGGTCAAGCTGCAGGACGCGCTGGGGCTCATGCAGGACGCCAGGGTGGCCGCCGTCCGCCTCCACGCCCTGGTGACCGCCGAAGGCGAGGCGCTGTCGCCCACGACCGTCTTCGTGATGGGTGGCATCGCCGAGCGCTATCGGAGAGAGTCGGCGCAGCTGGCGAAGAAGATTCCCGGACTCCTGAAGGAGCTGCGGGGGCCCGAATGGCGCAGGCTCGTCTCCTTGATGGAGCACCAACGCCTCGAAGCAGGCGCCATCGTGCCTTGGCCCGTCGGGGTCCGCGCCGCAGGCCCGAGCCACCTCTCGGGTGCGGCGACGACCGCCCCCATCGGCCAGGCGCGCCGCTCACCGAGAGTCGAGCGCGTCCCTCCGGTACCCGTGCCGGCGGCACCCCCCGAGGATGCCCCCGCCCTGTGGGTGGGAGGGCCCGGTGACCGTGAGGCGCCGGCCGGGACCGCGCCCGGGACCGCGCCCGGTGCGGCGCTCGGCTCCGAGCGGGCTCCCGAGGTGCCCCCCGAGCCCGGGCACGCGGTCGGCGTCATGGTGCCTCCCGCCGACGAAGCGACGGGGGGCGCCCCGATCCCGACCTTGAACCATCCCTCGAGGATGCCGCCTGCCGTCACTGCGCCAGGGCCGGACGCACCAGGACCGGCATCGGCCGCCGGCAGCCCGGGCGCCGGACCGCCGGGCGCCGAACCGCCGGGCGCCGAACCGCCGGGCGCCCAACCGCCGGGCGACGGACCGACGTCGGTGGCGTCGGCCGCGCAACCCGAACAGCCCGGCCCGGAATCGGCCAACGGCGGGACGCCGCACGCAGACGACGCCTAGAGCCTCGTGGGTCACCGATCCCGGCGGCGCCAGGCGATGGGCGGCGACCGGGCTCGGGGGGACGGGGGCGCCCCCACCTTGAGGGGAGGAGGAGGTGGGTCGCCCCGGACATCCCTTCCCGGCCGCCGCTCATCGCCCGCCGAGGACGCGTGGAGACTCGGTGGTCGTCCTGGCAGGTCTCCCTGCCGCCGTCAACGTACGCGCCGGTGATGAACGGGAGGCGACGAACACGGTGCGTCCCGACGAATTCTGGGTGATCCCTTCGCAACCCGAGGCCCGTGCCGCCGCGCGCGAAGCGATCACGGACATTTCGCGCGGCGTTCACGATGTCGTGACCCATGGGAAATGCGCCCGTCCTACGGTGGTCCTGGCACGTCCCTTCGACGAGGAGGTGAGCATGCGCGCAGCGCTGCGGAACCTGGTGCAGGCGGTTCGCGAGCTGACCGGGATCGGAGCGTCGACGAACGCACACCGGGAGGTCGAGCGCGCCGTCCGGGCCGTCACCGACCTCGAGCACCAGTTGCGCAACCTCCCTGACCCCACCCCCCGCCGGGCTGCGTGATCGCCTGTGACCCGGGTGCCGTGCACCTCCCCAGGTCGGCACCCCGGGTCACAGGGCCCGTCGAGCGGGGAGGGCTGACGAGCCCTCCCCGCCACCGGGGGACGGCGGGTTAGGCGGCCCTAACTTCTTTGGTGGATGTCGCAGGCCGGCCCGGTAGGATCGCCTCGTGACCGACGGATTCCACCCCCCCGTCGAGGAGTACCTCGAGACGATCCAGTCCTTGAAGGAGGAGGGCACGCCGGTCATTCAGGCGAGGATCGCCGAACGAATGGGGCGGTCCGCTCCCTCGGTGTCGGAGATGCTCGAACGCCTGGCCGCCGACGGCTACATCCGCCGGTCGGGTCGCGCCATCGCCCTCACGGAGCAGGGGCGGGTGCTCGCCGACAGCGTGATCCGCAAGCACCGGCTGGCCGAGCGCCTCCTGGTCGACGTGATCGGGCTCCCCTGGCACAAGGCCCATCTCGAGGCGGGCCGGTGGGAGCACGTCATCTCCGACGAGGTCGAAGCACGCCTGGTCCAGCTGCTCGGCAACCCGAGCACCTGCCCGCACGGCAACCCCATCCCGGGAGCGCCCGCGCCGTCGGGACCCGCGCGATTGCTCCGGAGCCTGGCCGAGGTCCCGCCCGGTGCCACGATCCGCGTCGAGCGCATCACAGAAGAGATCGAGCTCGACATGGCATCCCTGGAGTACCTCGACGAGCACGGCCTCATCCCGGGCCGCTCGGCTCGGGTCTGCGACCGGGCGCCCGACGGCACGCTGACGCTCGAGGTCGACGGCACGAGCGTCGCCGTCGGACCGACGATGTCCCAGCAGATGTTCGTCGCCGCCGTCTAGTCCGACCCCTGGCGCCCAGCCCCCCGGGGCCGCCCCGACCCGAGTGCGGCGTCCGGGGCACGGATAAGGTCAGCTGCGTGGACGGCGGGCCCCACTCCTCCTCCCCCTTGGCCGTGAACCCGGCCGGATGGCCCACCGAGGTCCTCGGCGTCTTCGAACGGTCGATCACCACCGAGTACGCCAGCCTGACGCGGACGGCGTCCCCCATCACCGTCCCCACGACCCCGTACATCGGCGTCGACGGGAGGACGCTCGACGTCTCGACGGGCCTGACGTACCCGGCCAAGGCCGAGCGGGCGCGGCGGAACCCGCGAGTGTGCCTCCTGTTCGCCGACCCCGTCGGCTCCGGCTTCACTGACCCACCGGTGGTCCTGGTCCAGGGGCTGGCGACGGTGCGCGACGCCGACCTGCAGGCCAACACCGACCGCTACGTCCGGGCCAGCATGGAGAAGCTCCCGAGCGCGGTGAAGGGCCAGCCCAAGGCCGCCCTGCGGCGCCTGTCGTGGTACTACGCCCGCATCTGGATCGAGGTCACGCCGTTGCACATCCGGTGGTGGCCATCGCGGGCCATGGGCGAGGCACCGCGCACCTGGGACGCGGCACAGGGCACGGCGGCTCCCCTGTCGGACCCGGCACCCGGCGGGAAACAGCCCGGTGCATGGCTCACGCCGCCCTCGTCGTGGCGCGACGTGGCCAACCACGCACTGGACCGGCTGGCGCTGCACGACCTCACGGTGGTGGGTGCGAACGGGTTTCCGCTGTGCATACCGGTCAGCCACACCGCGCTCGCCGACGACGGCTTCCGCCTGGACATCGGGCCCGGCGCCCCCGAGCTGGTGCAGGGCCCTGCGTGCCTGACGTTGCACACCCACCCGGCGGCGTTCACCAACCAGGAGAACCGCACCATCGTCGGCAGCGTCCAGGCGCACCCGGGAGGCGGGGGGACGATTCGGTTCTGGGCCGAGCGGGCCCTCGCTGACTGGAGTCTCGCCGGGGGTCGGGCCCGCGCCGCGTTCGGCATGCTGAGCAAGGGACGCCGGCTCTCGGCGCGCCTCAAAGCGGAGGCTGACCGGCGGTTCCAGCCCGTGCCCTCCGTTCGCTTCCCGGACGAGACGTAGCCGCCGACTACCGGGTTAGCCGAGGGCGGGCATCTCCTCGGCCTCCCAGGTCCGAAGCCGTTCGAACAACGTGCGGAGCTCACCACGCCGAGCCCGGTCGTTGGCCAGGTTGACCAGTTCGTGCGGGTCGGCATCATGGTCGTACCACTCGTGATCCTGGTCGTCGAACGCACAGTCGACGTCGAACAGCTTGCGACCGGGGTCCCTCCCCCACAGCCCGGTGGCAGGCTTTCCCCCACCGACGCCGTAGTAGCGGGCGTACTTCGTGCGGCCGTCGAAGAAGCCGCGCAGCGCGTAGCGGACCCTGTTCAGGTTCTCGGTGTGGGCCGAGTCCTGGGCGAACAGCACGTGATCGCGCACGCTGCGCCCCGGATCGGCGAGCACGGGGCCGAGGTCCACACCCTGCAGCGTGGAAGTGGCGGCCCCCGCGCCATGCGCCGACGCGACATCCACGCCGGCGAGGGTGCAAATAGTGGCAGCGAGGTCGACGTGGGTCGCCAACGCCGACGTCGTCGTCCCGGGCTGCGTAACGCCGGGGAGCCGGGCATACAGCGGGACCCGCATGATCTCGTCGTAGACGAACGGGCCCTTCGACCGCAGCCCATGCGAGCCGCACATGTCGCCATGATCTGATGTGAAGATCACGGCGGTGTCGTCCCACGCGCCGGAACGCTCGAGGGCGCCGAGCACGGTGCCCAGGCTCTGGTCGGCCAGTCGCTGCAGCTCCACGTAATAGTCGAGGTGCCGGAGCCAGGCCTTCTTGTCCGTAGGCTCGATGTATCCCCACAATCCGTGCTGCTGGTCCCAACGCCACTGACGATGCGCCTCGGGCTTCGTATGCAGGTCATCGGAGAAGTTGGCGGGGAGGTCCTCGAAGATCTCGTCGTATCGTCGGTTGTACACGGGAAGCGTGTCGTCGTCCTTCCACGCCGCGCTCTCAAGGACGCGGCGGATGGCCGCCACCTCGTCGGGGTGGCGCTCGGCGTACCCGGGCTGGTCCACGGGGAACCACATGACGTCGTGCGGGTTGACGAGGGCGACCGTCAAGAACCAGGGGCGGTCTTGGCTAGCTTCGGTGCGCGGACGGGCATTGCTCTCGATCCAGTGCGCGGCATTGCCGGCGATGACGGGGTCGAAATGCACGCCGGTGCCAGCCCACCCCATGAAGTGCCGGTCGTTGCCGTCCCAGTCGGAGAAGCCGTACGCCTCCATGTCGGGCTGTGGCGCGTGGGACAAGTGCCACTTGCCGATGTAGGACGAGCGGTACCCCGCTTGACGGACCAACGAGCCGATCGTCGCGACGGCGGGATCCAGCTCGGTGTGCTCGGGCATGATCACGTTGTCCGGCACGCGGTGCCCCGGCAGGTACCGCCCGGTGAACAGGCTCGCCCGGCTCGGTGAGCAGGGGGAGGAGTGCGTGAAGTACCGCGTGAACTCGATGCCCTCCTCGATGAGGCGCTCGCGCCACGGGAGACGGACCGAAGGCGGCAGCCAACCCCGCTGGCGCTCCTGGTCCGAGACGACGAGGAGAATGTTCGGCCGTCGGGGAGCGTCACGGGCGGTCGCCGGCGGCGTCGTGGGGTGCGTCTGTGTCCCGGTCACCCCGGCACCTTAGGCTTGGCCGGACCCCGCTCGGCAAGGAGGTGGCGGTGCGGCGCCACGACGGGCACGGCCACGACGGGCACGGGCACGACGAGCACGGGCACGACGAGCACGGCCACGACGGGCACGGGCACGGTCTCCGGGCCGTACTGGCGTCGATCGTCTCCCCCCATTCGCATGGCGACCCCTCGGCAGACCGTGTCCTCGAGGCCACGTCGGACGGCATGCGGGCGGTGTTCGTCTCGCTGGGCGGCCTGGCCGCCACCGCCGCCATCGAGTTGGTCGTCACGCTGTTCAGCGGGTCGGTGGCCCTGCTGGCGGACACCATCCACAACTTCGCCGATGCGCTGACCGCCCTGCCGCTGGCGCTCGCCTTCCGCATGGGTCGACGCCCACCCACCCGTCGCTACACCTATGGATTCGGCCGCGCCGAAGATCTCGCAGGGCTCGCCGTCGTGGCCATGATCGCCGGTTCGACGGTCGTGGCAGCCTACGAAGGGGTCGACCGACTCGTGCACCCTCGGACCGTCCATGGCACCCCGTGGGTGATCGCCGCCGCGGTCGTCGGCTTCGTCGGCAACGAGCTCGTCGCCGCCTACCGCGTCCGCGTGGGCCGGCGGATCGGATCGGCGGCGCTCGTGGCCGACGGCCTGCACGCCCGGTCCGACGGGTTTACGTCGCTGGCCGTGGTGGCCGGTGCCGTGGCGGTCGCCGCCGGCGCGCCACAGGCAGACGCCATTGTCGGGCTGGTCGTCTCCGCCGCCGTGGCCGTCGTGCTCTTCGGAGCGATCCGCACGGTGTACCGGCGGCTGATGGACAGCGTCGATCCCGACCTCGTGGACCAGGTCGAGACCGTCGTCCTGGGCGTTCCCGGGATCGAGGGTATCGACGACGTGCGCATTCGTTGGGTGGGCCACGACCTTCGAGCCGAGATCCAGGTCGTCTCGGACTGCGACCTCAGTCTCGTCGAGGCGCACGCCATTGCCGAAGAGGCCCACCATCGCCTTCTGCACAGCGTTCCGCGGTTGGCCGAGGCGGTGATCCATTCGAACCCTTCCGAGCGGGGCGCCGCCGGATACCACGAGGCGCTCGCGCACCACTTCTCGCAGAGCAAGGGGCGTTCGCCCGAGGACCGACACGGCGACGACGACCAGGGCACCGACGGGAGCGGGGGACGGGCATCCGGCGACCACGGCACCGGCTCGGCCGCCGGAGAGGCGCCCGCCAAGGAGCGCCCCGGGGCTCGCTGACACGACCGCCGCCATACGGCGCCAGGCGGTCGAGCTGCGCCGACGGGCCGCTGCGGTGTGGTTACACTGCCCCACTCGTGACCAAGCACAACGACCCGCCCGGAGCGGGGGGCACCCGGTGATCGTCGAGGAGGTCACCGAGGCCACGCCCGAGGTGGTGGCAGCGCTGCGTGCCCTGGTGCCGGAATTGTCGTCCTCGGCCCCCACCCTGACCCACGAGGCCGTTGCTGAGATCGTCAATTCCCCGGCCACGGTGCTCCTCGTTGCTCGGGCCGGCACGGCGATCCTGGGCTCACTCACGCTGGTCGTGTTCACGGCACCCACAGGTCCGCGGGCCTGGATCGAGGACGTCGTCGTGTCGGGCGATGCCCGGGGCCAGGGGATCGGGGCCGCCCTCGTCCACGAGGCGCTGGCGCGTGCGGCGACCGCAGGCGCGCGCACGGTGGACCTGACGTCTCGGGCGTCGCGAGAGGCGGCGAACCGGCTGTACGTCCGGCTGGGCTTCGCGCTGCGGGAGACGAATGTCTACCGGCGAAATCTGGAAACAGATTCTCCCGGGAGGAACACGCTCGAGTCGGGCGCCGCGGACCCGGCCAGTAGCTCCTGAGCGCCCTGCGCCCACCGGTGTTGCCGCCCCAGAGTGCGTCGGCGAGGTGAGGTGAGAGCCGTACGATCCTGCAGCCGCGGGCAGTCTCCCCCGGCGTGGCGGCTCGGTGCGGTTGGGTTGTCGTGTCACGCCTTGTGCCAGGAGCAGCTGGGCACCGCGACGGCTGGGGCCCACCTCCGGCGTCGGGACCGCGACCTCCTTCTGCCCTGGGCGTGAGAACGGTGCTCGTCGCCACGATGCTGGTCGGGCACATCCGAGCGATGGGTGTGCTCACGTTGTGATCCGGTTCGGTACGCACGGGCCAGCGCGCTGCAACACGACGACGCGCTGGACCTGCTGCCGGCAATCAGTTTCCCGCGGTCACGGCCTTCAGCGCGCCTAGCGACTCTCGGATCAGTTTCGCAAGATCCTGTTGATCGGGTTCGCTGACCCAGCGTTCAAAGGCAACCTTGAAAACGGCGATTCCCGCTTCGGCAGTGAGACTCGCAGCGGGATCTCTGATGCCGCGCCGGCGCAGCTGGTCGGCGATAGCCGAGGCAAGCGTTGCCAATTTGATCAGCTCTCGCTCGCGCAGATCGGCATTCGCGTCGATGACGGCCTGGCGCTGAGCGGCGAATTCGCGGCGCTCGTGGAAGAAACCGGCAGTTGCCTCGAGGGCCGAGGCCACTATGTCTATCGGAGCTGCGGAATCTGGCGCTTCAGCGACGAGGGTTACGAGGAACTCCTGCAGGGCGCCCGCCCCCGAGAACAGCACCTCAGGTTTGTCAGCGAAGTACCGGAAGAACGTTCGCTCCGTGAGTCCCGCCCGCTTCGCGATCTCCGCCACGGTGGTCTGTTCGAACCCACGCTCGCCGTAAAGATCGAGAGCCGCCTGCTGCAGCCGGTCACGTGCGTTGGGCTCCCACCGGGCCATGCGCCTATCGTACTTGACGACAGCCGCTGACAAATACCTGGTAGAGAGATGACAGTGGCTGACATAGGTGATAGGATGACAGCGGCTGACATCCTCAGGGTTCAGCTGACGGTTACTGACATCGACCGGCCTACGCCCAGCAGCGAGGACGGTGGTCCCCACTGGAGGTTCATGCATGCGCGTCTTCGTTACCGGTGCGTCCGGCTGGATCGGATCCGGACTCGTCCCCGATCTCATCGCCGCCGGCCATGAGGTGACCGGCCTGGCCCGTTCCGACGATGCGGCGGCCGCGGTGGTCGCCCTGGGCGCCACGGTCCATCGCGGGTCCCTCGACGACCTCGACGGCCTGCGGACGGCTGCAGAGTCGGCCGACGGGGTGGTCCACCTCGCCTTTCGCCACGACCTCGCCTTCACCGGCGAAATGGCCGGGGCGGCGGCCGCCGACCGCCAAGCCATCGAGGTGTTGGGTGAGGCCCTGGAAGGCTCGGCCCGCCCCCTCGTGATCGCCTCCGGGGTCTTCGGGATCGCCCCCGGGCGGGTGGCGACCGAACAGGACGCCACCGAAGGATCCGTGGGCACCGACGTGCCCATCGAAGGTGCACACGACCGGATGGCCAACGCCCGATACACCGTCTCCCTGTCTTCTCGCGGTGTGCGCTCGTCCGTCTTGCGGCTCCCGCCGACGTGCCATGGCGACGGCGACAACGGTTTCATGGCCATGCTGGTGGGCATCGCCCGCGACAAGGGTGTCTCGGGCTACGTCGGCGACGGGTCGGCCCGCTGGCCCGCCACACACCGGCTCGATGTGGCGCGGGCCTTTCGCCTGACCCTGGAGCGGGCACCCGCCGGCTCGACGCTCCATGCTGTGGCCGAGGAGGGCGTTCCCGGCCGGGCCTTCGCCGAGGTCATCGGACGGAAGCTCGACATCCCGGTCGCCCCGGTCTCCCCCGAGGACGCGGTGCCACATTTCGGGTTCCTCGGCTTGCTCCTGCCCGTGGACAGCGCGGCCTCGAGCGAGCAGACCCGCGAGGTGCTCGGGTGGGATCCGACCCACCCGGGGCTCCTCGAGGACCTCGGCGAGGACCACTACTACGCCCTCGCCAAGAACTGAGGGGCATTGCGCCGCGTATCCCGAGGACCAGGGGTCAGTCCGCAAACGCCACCTTCAGGGGAAAGGGGCCCAGGAACGAGCAGGTAACCCGAAACCAACCTTTACCCGACGTGCAGGAGGCCCAGGCCCGTCAGCGGGTCGATCCGCCGCCGTCTCTCACCGCGGGGCTCATCCGTCCGCATCTGGTGCACCATGCGATCGGTGCGCTCTCGCTCGACGGATGCACGAGGGCTCCACATCCCGAGCAACGCCATATGACAGGGGACTGCTCGGGCTCGACCACGAACCGACGCCGGTACACGGTGGCTCACTCCACTTCCTCGGACGATGCCGACCAGACTTCCCGGCGATCCGGTCGAGAACATACCAGCCGCGCCCCGGATGTCGCCTCTCACCTCCATCCTTCACGGCGCGCTGGCGCGGGCGCGAGGCCGTGACCTGCGCACGCGTGCGCCGGGGCGTGCGTGCCGGTCATCGTCTCGCGCCCACGGCCCACATGTGCCGAGCATGGCGGGCGCGGCCGACCGCCAGCGACGAGAATGGCACCCATGCGGATCGGGAACATGTACGGCCCCGACGCCACGTTCGCCGGCGTGCCCTCCGCCGACCTCGAGGAGCCGGCGACCTACGCGGGGGTGTCGGCCGTCGTCATCGGCGCCCCCTTCGACGGTGGCACCTCGCACCGCCCCGGGTGCCGCTTCGGCCCCCAGGCCATCCGCCTGACCGATTATCTCCCCCACGACGGGCGCCGGCCGCACCTGGCACTAGACGTCGACCCCCTCGTCGAGCTTCGAGTCGTCGACGCGGGGGACGTGGAGATGCTGTCGGGGGAGACCGTGCAGGCGCTCGAGCGCCTCGAGCGGGCCGTCGAGCAGATCGCGCGCTCGGGTGCGATCCCTGTGGTCCTCGGCGGCGACCACACCATCGCCCTCCCCGACGTCACGGGGGTCGCCCGGCACGTGGGCTGGGGGCGGGTCTCGGTCGTCCACTTCGACGCCCATGCCGACACCGGGGACACGCAGTTCGGCTCCCTGCTCGGTCACGGTACACCGATGCGGCGGCTCATCGAGTCGGGGGCGGCGCGCGGTGACCGCTTCCTGCAAATCGGCCTGCGCGGGTACTGGCCGGAACCCCCCACACTCGCCTGGATGGCCGAGCAGCGCATGCGCAGCTACGACATGGCCGAACTCGTCGCCCGGGGTCTCGACGAGTGCCTCGACGAGGCGTTCGACGTCGCCACCGACGACTGCGACGCCGTGTTCCTGTCCGTCGACGTCGACGTCGTGGACCCCGGCATGGCGCCGGGGACGGGGACGCCAGAACCCGGAGGCCTGAGCAGCCGTCAGCTGCTCGACGCCGTGCGCCGGGCGGGGATGGAGCTTCCGGTGGCGGGGATCGACGTCGTCGAGGTGTCGCCCCCTTACGACCATGCCGAGGTCACGGCCTACCTGGGGAACCGGATCGTCCTCGAGGCGCTCTCGGGCATCGCCTGGCGCCACCGCGCGCACGCGGGCGAAGCGGTGCGGCGCCCCGGGGAGCCCCTGCTCGAGCAGCGGCGGGCCGTGGAGCCCCGGGAGCCCGCCTGATCCCGATCAGGCCATGGTGGCGAGGATCTCCGCCACCATGTCGACGGTCGTGCCCGGATGCAAGAAGGCGAGCCGGGCGACGGTCTCCCCTTCCCATGTCGTGGGTGTCACGAACCCCACCTGGTCGAGCAGGAGCCGCACAGACCACGAGTGATAGGCGGCGCGGTCCCAGCCGGGGCGACGAAGGAGCACGATCGAGAGCTCGGGATCACGCACGAGCTCAACGTGGGCGGTCCGCTCGACGAGCTCGGCGCTGTCCCTGGCCGTCTGCAGGACCGTCTCCACCGCGTCGCGGTACGCATCGGTCCCGTGAACGGCGAGCGAGAACCACAGCGGAAGGCCGCGAGCCCGCCTGGTGAGGTGCACGGCATAGTCACTTGGGTTCCATGCCTCGTGATCGGCGTCGTGGAGCGGGTCCAGGTATGCCGCGTCCTGGGCGTGCACCGCCTTGGCCAACCTCGGCTCCCGGTACAGCAGTGCGGCGCAGTCGAACGGGGCGAAGAGCCATTTGTGGGGGTCGATCACGAGGGAGTCCGCCCACTCGATCCCCGCGTAGCGGTCCCGGACGGAGGGGGCGAAGAGCCCGGCGCCGCCGTACGCCGCGTCCACGTGGAACCAGAGGTCGCGTTCTGCGGCCACCGCGGCCACGCCTGCGAGGTCGTCGATCATCCCCGCGTTGGTGGTGCCCGCCGTGGCCACGACGCCGATGACCTCGTCGCCGCCCGGTTCTCCTTCGAGTGCGGCCGACAGCGCGCTCCCCGTCAGACGGTGGTCGGGGGTGGCCACCCGGAAGGGTTCGACGGCCATGATCCGCAGGGCCTTGTCGACCGACGAGTGGGCTTCGTCGCTGATGGCGATGCGCGGCCGGGCCGTGTGTCGCCCCGTGCGACCGGGTGCGGTGTCTCGGGCCACCAGGAGCGCCGACAGGTTGGCCACCGACCCGCCCGACACGAAGCAGCCCCCGGCTCCGGCGGGAAGGCCGGCGAGGTCGGCGATCACGCGCAGGGCCTGGTTCTCCGCAGCCACCGCGCCGGCGGCCTCGAGCCACGAGGTGCCCTGGAGCGACGAGCACGACACCACCATGTCGAACAGCAGCGCGGCCTTCGTGGGGGCAGCCGGGATGAACGACAGGAACCGCGGGCTGTCGCACGAGATCACCGCCGTCGCCAGGTGGTCCCCGAACAGGTCGAGCACTACCTGCGGGTCGTGGCCCCCGGTGCCGAGCAGCCCGTGGAGGATCTCGTCGAAGGACAGGTCCGACCCCCCGAAATCGAGCGGCACGGGGTCGAGCGCCAGCCGGGCCCGGCAGTAGTCGAAGATCATCTCGACCATCCGGGGGTCGTTCACGAACATCGGATTCGCCATCACCTCACCTGCCTCCTGGGTCCCACCAGGATCCCATCGATGCGGGTGGGGACCGATTGATGGATGCGGGCCCCACGCCGGCCCGGCGGGCCGTCCCGTCCCGACCTCCCGACGACCCCGGCCCGGGCGGTCGATGCAGGACCCCTAACCGGCGTGGCAGCGTGGGGAGGTGCACCTTCCTGTGATGCCGCCGGTCTCCCCCATGCTGGCCAAGTTGGCGCGCGAGCTGCCGACCACCGGCGCCCTCCTGTACGAGCCGAAATGGGACGGCTTTCGCTGCGTCGTGTTCCGCGACGGGGACGAAGTCGAGCTGGGCAGCCGCAACGAGCGTCCACTCACCCGCTACTTCCCCGAGCTCATCGCACCGATCCAGCGGTCCTTTCCGACGCGCGCCGTGGTCGACGGCGAGATCGTGATCGCCACCGACGGGGGTCTGGACTTCGAGGCGCTGCTCCAGCGGATCCATCCGGCCGCCTCGCGCGTCGCCATGCTGGCGGCGACCACGCCGGCCTCGTTCGTGGCCTTCGACCTCCTGGCACTGGACGACCGCGACCTGCGGAGCGTGGCGTTCGGTGAGCGGAGGTCCCTGCTCGAGCGGGCGTTCGGCTCAGCGCGCGCACCGGTGCACATCACGCCGGCGACGGCGGATCCCGCCGTGGCGCACCAGTGGTTCTCGCGTTTCGAAGGAGCCGGCCTCGACGGCGTGGTGGCCAAGCGCATGGACCTGCCCTACCGCGAGGGGGAAAGGGTGATGGCGAAGGTGAAGCACGAGCGTCACGCCGACTGCGTGGTCGCCGGGTTCCGTTGGCACAAGTCGGGCGGCATCGTGGGATCGCTCCTGCTCGGCCTGTACGACGACGGCGGGGTGCTGCACCACGTCGGCGTCACCGCCTCGTTCACCGCCGCCCGCCGGCGCGAGCTCGTCGAGGAGCTCGCCGCCCACCGCCGTACGTCGCTCGAGGGCCACCCCTGGGCCGGGTGGGCGCACCAGGTGGCGGCCGAACCGGGACGCAAGCCGGGGGCGCCGTCGCGTTGGAACGCGTCCAAGGACCTGAGCTGGGAGCCACTCGACCCGGTGCTGGTGTGCGAGGTCGCCTACGACCACCTCCAGGGCGGCCGCTTCCGCCATGCCACCACGTTCCGCTGCTGGCGGCCCGACCGCGACCCCTCGTCGTGCACGTACGCCCAGCTGGAGGTGGTGGTCCCCGAGGAACTCACCGCGGTCTTCGGCGCCTGAGCGGCGCCCCCGCCGGCCAGGACCGGGGCTCCGGCGGCACGCGCCGCGGTGGGAATCAGTCCTCGGGCCGCCTCGCCCGGCTCGGGGCCACGCGCCGCGGTTCGCCGCGCTGCTTTGCGAAATGCGGTGGCCAGGGGGCGTCGCCGATCCCCTCGTGCTCGTCGCGGTGGGCCAGGTCGAGCAGCGCCTCCAGGCCATAGCGCCGTTCGTCGATGGCCGCGGCGGGGTCACCCCGTTCGGCGAAGCGCGCCGGCACGGTGGCGAGGGTCAAGTCCTCGGGTTCGACGTCAGGGACCTCGTCCCATTCCACTGGGCACGACACCCGGCCCTCGGGGTTGGCCCGCACCGAATAGGCCGACGCCACCGTCCGGTCGCGCGCGTTCTGGTTGTAGTCGATGAACACCCGCGAACCCCGCTGCTCCTTCCACCACGCAGAGGTGGCCAGATCCGGCATCCGCCGCTCCACCTCCCGGGCGAGCGCCAGCGCGGCACGTCGGACCTCGGTGAAGCCCCAGCGGGGCTCGATGGGAACGTTCACGTGGATACCCCGGGAGCCTGACGTCTTGGGGAACCCCGTGAGCCCGTGCTCCTCGAGCACCGCCCGGGACTCCAGGGCCACTCGCCGAACGGCCTCGAACGGCACGTCGGGTTGCGGGTCCAGGTCAACGCGCAACTCGTCGGGATGGTCGACGTCCGCGCGGCGCACGGGCCACGGGTTGAGGTCGAGGCACCCGAGGTTCACGGCCCACACGATGTGCCCCACGTCGACCGGGCACAACTCGTCGGCACTGCGACCGCTCGGGAAGGTGACGGTCACCGTCTGGATCCACGGAGGGCGATGGACGGGCACTCGCTTCTGGTAGAAGAACTCGCCCTCTGCGCCGTCGGGGTAGCGCTTGAGAACGGTGGGGCGCTCCCGCACCCCGCGCAGCGCGCCGGCCCCGACGGCGACGTAGTACCGGACGAGGTCCAGCTTGGTCTCACCTCGGGCGGAGAAGAACACCTTGTCGGGGTTCGAGACCGTGAGCGTGTGCCCGTCCACCTCCAAGACGACGCCTGGCGACTTCGGGGCCATGCGACCGATGGTGGCACGGATCGCCGACGGAGGGGGGCCACGGCGGTGCGCGGCCCGCGGTGGGTAGCCTCGGCTCCCGTGGAACCGACCGTCGCCCTGCGCCGCATCGCCTACCTCCTGGAGGCGGATCGGGCCGAGACCTACAAGGTGCGGGCGTTCCGCCGGGCGGCGGCGGCGCTCGACGACGCCGGTCCTGGCCGCGTGGCGGAGCTGGCCACGGCACGTCGGCTCACGGACCTCCCCGGCGTGGGGGACACGACGGCCAGGGTCATCGCCGAGGCCGTGGCGGGCACCACGCCGGCGTACCTCCGCCAGCTCGAGGAGCGCGAGCGGCCCGCGCTGTCGGTTCCCGCCGCCCACCTGCGCAGCATGCTGCTCGGCGATTGCCACAGCCATTCCGACTGGTCCGACGGGGGGAGCCCGATCCGGGAGATGGCCGAGGCCGCCGCGGCACTGGGCCACCGCTACTTGGCGCTCACGGACCACAGTCCTCGCCTTACCGTGGCCCACGGCCTCGACGCCGAACGGCTCCAGCGTCAGCTCGACGTGGTGGCCGGGCTGAACGACGAGCTGGCCCCCTTCCGCATCCTCACGGGGATCGAAGTGGACATCCTGGAGGACGGCACCCTCGACCAGGAGGCCGACCTGCTGGCCCGCCTGGACGTGGTGGTGGCCAGCGTGCACTCGAAGCTCCGCATGGATGCCACGTCGATGACGCGGCGCATGGTGCGCGCCATCGAGAGCCCGCACACCGACATCCTGGGGCACTGCACCGGGCGCATCCTCGTCGGGCGAGGCCGCCCCGAATCCCAGTTCGACCATGAGGCCGTCTTCGCGGCGTGCGCCCAGACGGGGACGGCGGTCGAGATCAACTCGCGCCCGGAGCGCCTCGACCCCCCCGAACCACTGCTGCTCGCCGCGCTGGCGGCGGGCTGCGTGGTGTGCGTGGACACCGACGCCCACGCACCGGGCCAACTCGAATGGCTGGGCAACGGCTGTGAGAAGGCGGCCAGCGCGCACATCCCTGCGCAACGCATCGTCAACACCTGGCCGGCGCACGAGCTCCTCGAGTGGACGGCCGGGCATGCCGCCTGAGCGGACCTGGTCAGAGCCCTCGACACCGACGCCGGCGGTGCACGGCGGGCGCCGCATCCGCGGCGCGGCGTCCCGCTACGAGTCTGGCGCCGCGGGCCCCCCGGCGTGGTCCTCGTCCTCCGGCTCGGTCGCTGCCCCGGTGCCGGGGGTGGTGTCGCGCCGGCGCACGACGACCGTCGAGCGCTCGGGATGCTCGAAGTCGAGATGGACCTCGTGGGTGTCGTCGCCGGGGGGATCGCCGCCCGCGTCGGCGACGATCACGACCTGATCGTCGGGACGCCCGTAGATGGCGTTGCGCAATCCGACCATCGCCGCACCGAGCGCCCTTCCGGGGCGGCGCCGTGGGTAGCGGGACTGCTGGGCCTGGGCAGGCGCCGCGGGGTCGTCGGTGGCCTCGAGCCAGGCGAGCCACTGCTCGTTGGTCCACAACTCAGGGTCCTCGGGGGGCGGCCCGGCGTCACGCCCGGGCGGGGTGTCCATCGCGCTCACCGTAGCGAGCTACGCGGGGGCGCTGTCGTCGTCGGGAGAGATCTCTGAGACCACGTCCCGTGCCGGAAGGTGCTCGGGCGCGCCACCGTCGCGCCACGCCGACTCCGCACGGGAGAGCACCTCGCGCAGCGGCAGCCCGGTGCGCGCCGCCGCACGCTGGGCGTCGCGCACCTCGGCCTTCACGCGCCCCGGGCTCACCTTGACGCCGACCGCCACTGTCCCGACGTCCACCGCACCCATGCGCCGGGAGGCTGGCCAGCGCTCGAGCAGCGCCCCGCGCACCCCCAGCGTCCCCGTCTCGGATCGCATCGTCGCCCCCACGGCCTCGACCAGGGCCAGGTCGGCCAAGGCGCTCACGGTGTGGCCGGGCCGGCCCTTCTTCATGAGAATCGGCGTGATCCAGGCGTCGTGCGCGCCGGCCTCGAGGAGCGATTCCACGGCATGGGCGAGCACCTCTCCGGTGGCGTCGTCCAGGTTTGCCTCGAGGAGCATCACGGGCTGCCCCGGCGTCTGGTCCTGGACGAGCGCCTCCCCCACCACGACCTGCGTGCAGTTGGGCAGGCCGTCGAGCTCCGTGGCACCGGCGCCGAACCCGGTCGCCGTGATGCGCATGGGGGGCATCGGACCGAACGAGCCCGCCATGCCCGCGAGGATCGCTGCCCCCGTCGGGGTGGTGAGCTCCACCGAGACGTCGCGACCCCGGCTCGGGATGCCGCGCAGGAGCCGGACGACCGCCGGCGAGGGGTTGGGGAGGAATCCGTGGGCGCTGCGCACGATCCCGGTGCCGGTGGCAACGGCGGATGCCGCCACGTCGTCGATGCCGAGGACCTCGAGCGCGGCAGCGGTGCCCACCACGTCGATCACGGTGTCGTGCGATCCCACCTCGTGGAAGTGCACCTGCTCGGGGGGCCGGCGGTGCAGCCGGCCTTCGACTTCGGCCAGGGCGGCGAAGGTGCCCAGTGCCCTGCGGGTCACCCGTTCGGGTAGGCGGGCCTCCTGGACCAGACCGACGATGTGGGCGTGCGTGCGCACGACCACGTCGTCGGTGACGTCGACGACCGCGCGGGTAGCCGCGATGCCCGCCCGCAGCACGGGTTCCGCCCGCAAGCTCCATCCCCGCAACGGCAGGCGTTCGAGCAGCACCTGCACCTCGTCGTAGTCCGCCCCGGCATCGAGGAGGCTACCGAGCGCCATGTCGCCGGCGATGCCGGCAAAGCAGTGGAACCATGCGACGCACCGCTCCGTGCCGCGCCCGGCCCCGCCGGGGGCGCCGATCACGGCAAGATCCGGGCCACGGCGCAGGCCGCACCGAACCCGTTGTCGATGCCCACGACGCTCAAGCCCGAGGCGCACGACGCATGCATGGCGAGCAGAGCGGTGACCCCTTCGAGCGCCGCCCCGTACCCGGTCGAGACGGGGACGGCCACGACCGGCGCCGCCGTGATCCCGGCGACCAGGCTCGCGAGCGCCCCCTCCATCCCCGCCACCACCACGATGGCCTCCGCCGCCGTGAGCTCGTCCACCGACGCCAGGATCCGGTGCACGCCTGCCACCCCGCAGTCGACGAGGAGCAGGGGGCGGTACCCGAAGCCCCGCAGCACGGCGACACACTCGTCGGCCACCGGGAGGTCGGCGGTGCCCGCCGTCACGACCATCACCCGATCCGGGCGGGCGGGCGCGGGTCGCCACACCACGACGGCCAGGGTCCCCGTGTCGGTCACCTCCCCGCCGGGCGCCACCTCGAGGGACGCCGCCACCTGGGAGGGGTCGGCCCGGGTGAGCACGACGGGCCCGCCGCCGGGCTCGTCGAGCAGCTCGCGCACGATGGCGGCGCACTGGGCAGGGCGCTTTCCCGGCGCATAGACGGCCTCGCCGGTGCGTTGCCGCAGGGCGCGGTGATGGTCGACCCGGGCGAACCCCAGGTCGGCGAAGGGGAGGCGTCGGAGCCGGAAGACGGCGTCGTCGGGGTCCAGGGCCCCGGCGCGGACATCCTCGAGCAGCTGACGCAGGGCGGGCTCGTCCATCGGCCCCACTATCCTGCCCGGACATGGACGCGCCTGCGACTCCCGGTGCCGGGGCCGTGCCTGGGAGGGCCCCGACGTGTCCGACGCCACGGTGAAGCCGCAGACGATCGCGTTTCTCGGCCCGGCAGGGACGTTCACCGAGGAGGCGCTGTTCACGCAGCCCGACCTGGCCGCCGCCACGGTCATCCCGGCGGTGACCATCTCCGAAGCCCTCGAAGCGGTGTGCAAGGGTCAGGCGGACCTGGCCTTCGTGCCCATCGAGAACTCCATCGAGGGGACGGTGAACGCCACCGTCGACAACCTGGTGTTCGAGGCCGACCTCCTCATCCAGCGCGAAGTCGTCCTCGACGTGCACCTGAACCTGGTCGCACCGCCGGGCACTGGGTTGGCGGCCATCCGCCGGGTGCTGTCGTTTCCCCACGCCTCTGCCCAGTGCCGCGGATTTCTCGCCGAGCACCTGCCCGGCGTCGAGATCGTGCCGACCAACTCCACGGCCGAGGGTGCCCGCCTTGCCGGGGAGGCCCGGGGCGGGGATACCGCCGCGCTGGCCCCCCGACTCGCCGCCGAGCTCTACGGGCTGAGCGTGCTGGTGTCCCCGGTCGAGGACCATCCGGACAACCAGACGCGCTTCGTGGCCTTGGCCGGCCACGGCATCCCCGCTCCGACCGGACATGACAAGACGACCATCGTCTGCTTCCAGGGTGAGGACCATCCGGGAAGCCTGTTCGGAATCCTGAGCGAGTTCGCCGCTCGCAGCATCAACTTGAGGAAGCTGGAGTCCCGCCCCACCAAGCGGGGCCTCGGCGACTACTGCTTTCTCATCGACCTCGAGGGACACGTCGCCGACGAGGTCATCGCCGACTGCCTGCGCGTCCTGCACGCGGAGCTGGCCGGGGTGAAATTCCTCGGCTCGTACCCCGCGGCAGGCACCGGTGGCCCCGCCGTGCGCGCACAGGCCGATGCCGCGTGGCGGGAGGCGGACACGTGGCTACAAGCACTTCGCTCCCAGATCGACCGCACCTGAACGCGGGGATACCCTGACCACCCGGGAGGGATGGCAGAGCGGACGAATGCGAGGCTCTTGAAAAGCCTTGGCCCACAAGGCCCGTGGGTTCGAATCC